>Ga0172379_10002694_pt1 | contig 30659 bp, 27 predicted proteins | sample GrowelOW334metaG_FD_119756 | JGI IMG/M metagenome (GOLD analysis project Ga0172379, IMG submission 119756) | Groundwater microbial communities from an aquifer near a municipal landfill in Southern Ontario, Canada - Groundwater well OW334 metaG | ecosystem: Environmental > Aquatic > Deep...
CGCCGCTCGTATCTTGGGGCATCAACCGCTCCTGGGCAATTCACACGTAGCCGCTATCTGCATACAGACTTACCCAAACCGACTGGGCATTTAATCGATAGCTATAATAAAAAGACGATCTTCAGACTGCGAGATCCGTCCCTTCTAATTCTTAGCCGTACTGCTAATAAGAGGGCGTTGGTTTTCAAACAATCTAGGTTTGCTACGAAACATAAGTAACGAAGCTTGAACTAACTCGTAACGAAGTTCTGTGAAGTTACGTTTTTATGCGGCGCTGCAATGCGGCCTGTAATCAGGCTTTTGAGCAGTCATAAAAAGATCAACAGTAAACATAGCGAACAGCATTCATATACTGAACGGGTGGTTGGTTAACAACCGCATGAACACTTGTATATATCTGGGAAACTAAAATGACTGAACTAACAACCATTGTAGATTTGAGTACAGCCCTTGAGGGCACTGGTATATCTATTAGTCTTTTGGACCAGCGCTTTCAAATCACAGTTAGCGATGAAACTATCGACCCAGTAGACTTCCGCGACAGCCGCACAATTGGCATCGCAGAATTAAAAAGTGGTGCCATTTTAAAAACAGTCAAAGTGCCCACAAAAAGCTTAGACGATGCCACTAGAACGTTTCGCGACGTAATTATTGAAGGCCTTGAGAAAGACGGCTGGCTGGGCCTAGAGGCTTAGTTTCAGAAACTTAGTTTCAGCAGCTTCGGTCTACAATAGAACTCCTAATACGAGGCAAGCCAGACATGCGACTAGTAGAAGTTCTATCAGCTGTAGCGCTGACGCTTTCTCTTCAACAGCCATTATGGGCTGAGATAACTGAAGCTGGAACCGGGCTGTCCTACGGGCGAGATCATGCATACTTCATCACGGCACCGGCAGGCTGGGTGCTTGATACAGAAAGTGGAGTAAGTCAGGGAATATATGCGGTTTTCTACCCGAAAGGCTCATCATGGAAAGGTCCGGCCGTGATGTATACCAACGCAGCGGGACGAGAAGGCAGAACTCCTGAAGTGGCAATAAAGCACGATGAAGAGGCAATGCGCAGTGGTAGCAGCAAACTAAAAGTAGTGCCCGGTGGCTCAATTCAAACAAAAGACAACAAAACGGCAGTAGTCAAATATTTCACAGGCGACAAGTTTGGAAGCTACGAAGCAGCTGGCTATATAGTTGAAAAAAATGTTGTGGCAAACATCATATTGACGGCACGCAACAAGGCAGAGTACGACAAGGCACTACCTGCTTTTCGTTCACTGGTTCAGTCCTATCGCTTCATTAGCGACGAGCCTGATAAGCTCGATTTACGAGCACTGGCGAAAGCAGAATATCAACGCGGCCTGAAAGAAAAAGCAGCTCAACAAGCAAAATAAACCTTAGATGTGAACTAAGAAAAATGGCTACTCTTTCGAGTAGCCATTTCAAGTTTCAATTGTACGAAAGACTTACTTTCGGCACTACCACTTAAGCAGTGTGAATTTGTCCATATCAACTGTTTGACGAGCGCGGTAGATGGCGAGTACAACAGCCAGACCGACAGCGGCTTCAGCAGCGGCAACAGTAAGCACGAAGATAACAAAGAGTTGTCCTTTTAGTGCCACTGGATCAACGTAACGAGAAAATGCAATCAAGTTGATATTGACTGCGTTCAGCATCAATTCAATTGAAAGCAGCACGCGCACTGCATTTCGTGACTGCACCATACCGTACAGACCCATCGAAAATAGCAACGCTGCAAAAGTTAGGTAGCGCAGAAGCATCGGCTGATTCAAAGTCAAAATAATGAATGATGCCAAAACCGTCATGGTGACGATCACACCTTTATGACCACCGACACTGCGAATAACCCAGCCAACGAGAGCCAGACCAACGCAGGCCCAGAAGTCATAGTGATTAGCGACGATTTTGTCTATTCCATTTGCAGTAAACAGCGCACCGGTATAAGTACCGACAACAGCCGCTGCAAACAATGCATAGCCCAGAGCTAGATTTATTGAAGATTGCGGTTCTTTGATGACCTTAACTACGTTTTCCACTTTGATCCCCTACCTCTGCAGCGCCAGATTGTTTTCTTGCTTTTTAGCTTCGTCGACAACAGTCAAACTGTCGTCATCGTCTTTAGTCTTTGGTTCGCCTTTAGCTAACATGACAGCACCCATCAAAGCTGCTAGAAGGAGAACAGAAGCGAATTCAAATGGAATGGAATAGTTGGTGACTAGAGATTCGCCCAACACTTTTACAGCATCTTGGCTCACGGCCTGATCGCTCAATGGCCAGTGGTTCTCACCAATCAGCGCTGAATAAAGAGTGACAAAGCTCAGTACTGAAACCCAAAGGCTCAAGTTACGCTTGCAAGAAGCAAATAGTTTGGCTAGTGGTGGCAAGCTCTCATCGTAATAAACAACGGCTTGTTCTTTTTCTAAGCGCGGGTTGGTTAGCATCAATGCGATGACAACCATAAGCGTGATACCAACAGCGTAAATCATGATTTGGGCCAAGGCCAAAAACTGAGCTGAGAGTAGGAGGAAGATTCCAGAAATCGTTCCGAACACACCAATCAAAATGAAACCACTGCGGATAACCACTCTATCGGCCAATACTCCGATAGCTAGGCAAATCGACAGAGTCGTCAGTAAGTAAAACGCCCAGGTTTCTACATTTGGTGAAGATAGTAGAGGTGAGAGCAGATCTTGGCCCATTTTGTTGACTTCCTATTACGTTTTCGAATTACGCTTCGCTTGATTTAGAATCGGCTGGTTTATCTTCGGCTTTAGCTTCAGCAGGCTTTTCTTCAGCCTTAGCTTCAGCTGGTTTATCTTCGACTTTCGCTTCAGCTGGTTTAGCTTCAGCTTTGGCTTCAGCTGGCTTAGCAGCATCAGCGGCAGGTTTGGCAGCAGCGTCAGCGGCAGGCTTAGCAGCAGCATCAGCAGCTGGTTTAGCAGCAGCATCAGCAGCAGGCTTGGCAGCAGCAGCCGCTGGAGCCGGTTTAGCAGGCTTCGGCTTAGGTAGCGGCATCTCTTTGCGTTCAAAGTAGAAAGCCGATTCTTCTTGACTCAAAGTCAATTTCTTCAAATCATAAATAAGCGACTGACGAGTGTAGTCTGCCATTTCAAAATCGTTTGTATTGATAATGCAAAGGGTTGGGCAAACTTCAGTACAGAGGCCACAGAACATACAGAGACCGTGGTCGATTTTGAAATCAATCAACTCAAGCTTGTTTGTCTCTGGGCTCTTGTGCGATGTAATTTCAATACACTTGTCAGGGCAAACTCTTTCGCACTGTCTGCATGAAATACACAGGTGGTCGCCAGTTTCAGGATTGACTGTCAGTGCCAAACGTCCTCTGAAGTGAGGAGTGATGTCTGGCATTTCGTCTGGATAGTTCTTGGTGATTGGTTCGCGCCAAGTGTGTTTGAACACTGTAGCAAGACCACGCCTCACTTCGTTCAGTCCACCAAACGCTCTAGAGATGAGGTTAGCCATGAATGTTTACGAACTCCCGTGCAAATACAACGATGATGAAAACGATCAGTGAAAGGGGAATCAAACGCTTCCAGCCAAAAGCCATAAGCTGGTCAATTCTGAAACGTGGCAGGGTGGCACGAATAAGAATTGCGAAAATAACCAAGCCGTAGACTTTGGCGATTACCCACAGGGTAGCGAACAATGTCTCTGGATTGATTATGTGCAGAGTCTGACAGAAGAATGAATCTCTAATGGCAGCAACCATTTGAGGAATACCAGGAATTTTATCGAGGATGTATGGAGGGATTGGATTGTCACCACCACCCAAGAACATCACGGTAGTGACGCTAGCTACGACAAACAAGTTGGTGAATTCTGCCAAGAAGAAAATGGCGAATTTCATACCGCTATATTCAGTGTTGTAGCCGCTTACTAGCTCTGATTCAGCTTCAGGTAAGTCGAAAGGAATACGGTTGATTTCAGCGCAGGCTCCAGTCAAATAGAGCCAGAATGAAATAATCAGTGAGCAAACTAAAAGACCAGCGCAAACATAAGAGATAGCGCCCATCGGATAAGCAGCTTCTAGTGCCTTGGCACCGCCACCACCGATAGCCTGGTTCAAACCAACCAGGGCACCACCACCAAGCAGATTCCAATTAAGAATGCCGCCGGCTTGTTGCTGAGTAATTTTTACTAAATCAAGGGTGCCAGCCATCAAGCAGACAGTAACTAGAGATAGTACCAAAGGTATTTCATAGCTGATTGCTTGAGCAGCACTGCGCAATCCACCTACTAAAGAGTACTTATTGTTGGAAGCCCAACCAGCCATAACCAATGCAACCACTGGTAGTGCACCAGCGGCCAAGACATAGAAAATACCGGTAGGCAAATTTAATATATGGAATAGGGGATGGTCATTGGTCACTGCTGCTAGAAGTGGAACAGCACCAATAATGGAAGGAGCAAAGAATAAGATAGGAGCGAAAGTATGCATCACGGCATCGGCGCCAGTTGGGGTGATGTCTTCTTTTAAAAGCAATTTGACAGCATCGGCAGCTGTTTGCAGGTTGCCGTCTGGACCAACCCGGTTCGGGCCTTTTCTCACTGTCCATAATGCTAGTGCGCGGCGCTCAATCAGAACCATAAACATGGCATTGATTGGAATGAAAACCAAAATGGCAATGACTGGTGTCACCGCTCTCAAAATTTCATTGGCCAGGTTGGCTTGATCGCCGAGTTGCTGAGTGAGCAGCATCGGTATCGCGATACCAACTCCCCAACAAACCATCCAGACGATGGTGAAGATGATTGTCAGCCAGGCTATTGTCAGCCTTGAGATTTTGAATATTTCGTCGCCGTTTGCAAACATGAGTTCCAGTTTTACCTTATTGAAGAAAGACAGAAAGTTCGAAATTCGAGGGAATTTAGCGGTCTACATCAGGAAGGATTATGTCAATCGAGCCAAAGATGGCCATGATGTCTGAGAGTGGGCAGCCCTTCAATAGCTCTGGCAAAATTGTCAGGTTGCAGAATGAAGGATTACGCCAGCGGAAGCGCACGGCCTTTTCTCCGCCGCTTGAAATTACATAGCAGCCGAGCACACCGCGTGGTGACTCAACAGCAGCGAAGCCTTCACCAGCTTTGACCCGCATACCGGCCATCTGTTTTTTGCCCATGATGTCGCCAGTAGGAATTTTTTCCACGGCTTGGCGAATGATGTCGACGCATTGGCGCATTTCCAAAATTCGGGCCATGTAGCGATCCCAAGTGTCGCCTTCCTTATCGAAAGAGATCACATCAAATTTGAGATCGGGATATACCGAATATGGTCTAGTGCGGCGCAAGTCCATGGCGATACCAGAAGAACGCAGGCAAGGACCAGTGACACCAAAGTCGGTGGCAACAGATTGCTTGAGAATACCCACGCCTTTGGTACGTTTCAAGAAAATTGGGTTCTGGGTGACGATGGCTTCGTATTCATCAATACGATCTGGAAATTCATCGAGGAAAGCTTTGAGCTTGTCGAACCAGGCTGGCTTTGGATCACGCAAGACGCCGCCAATTCTGATGTAGTTGAACATCATGCGTTGACCAGCAATTTCTTCGAGTAGATCGAATAGCTTTTCCCGTTCGCGGAAAGGATAGAAAGGGAAACCGAACATGGCGCCTAAGTCGATTAGGTAGGTACCCAACCAGAGCAAGTGCGAAGTGATGCGGTTCATTTCAGAAACGATGACACGCAGGTACTCAGCGCGTTCAGGAACGGTGACACCATCGAGTTGCTCACAGGCACGAGCCATAGCCCATGAAGTGAACATGCCGGAGAGATAATCAACCCGGTCAATCAACGCTTGGTATTGGAACCATGTGCGGTTCTGACCTTGCCACTCTTGAGCGCGGTGCAAGTGACCGAGTACTGGTTCAACGTGTTTAACCGTCTCACCATCAAGAGTTAGCAGCAGTCTCAACACACCGTGAGTAGCAGGGTGTTGTGGACCCATGTTGATGATCATCTCATCAGTCTTAAGGTCAATCTCTTGAATTTCCGTAGCCATTTTTCCGTCCCTAGTAATTCCTGGTTATATAAAAGAATTAGCGCATGCTGTGTGGATTTTTATCGTTCAAAGCATCGACTAGTTGTTTGTAGTCTCTGCGCAATGGGTGGCCTTCCCAATCCCAAGGGTTGAGGATGCGGCGCAGGTAAGGGTGACTTGTATAGCGAATGCCGACCAAATCGTAGGTCTCGCGCTCATGCCAGTTAGCTGCTGACCAGAAATTAGAAAGACTTGGCACTGTTGGCAAATCACCTTCAGCGACGTCAGCTTTCTTAAGCAAGACTTTGATCACTAGCTGATCTAAGTGTGAATAAGACCAGAGGTGATAAACAGAGTCGAAAGTATCGGCACTATCAACACCAGTGACGGTGAGTAGCAAATCAAGTTTGATCTCAGAGCTATTGCGCAAAAGGCGCATTGCCTTTTCTAGCTGATCGCCAGCAATGACAATAGTTTCAACACCACACGAGTCAGGTAGACGCTCTGAAGCGATGCCGTGCTCTTTCAAGAACTGGCCAAACTTGGCTGGCTCTAAAGGCTCTGGTGGCTTAGCTGGTTCAGCTGGCTTGGCAGCTGCAGCGGGAGCCGCTGGTTTAGCTGCTGCTGCTGCTGGAGCAGCGGCTTTAACTTCCACGGATGGCTTAGGCTCAGCCACAGGTTTAGCTTCAGCAGCCGGTTTAGCATCGGGAGCTGGCTTAGCATCAGGCGAACCGGCCTCAGCTTTAGCAGCCTCGGGCTTCACTTCTGGTTTGACTTCTTCTGGCTTTGCGTCTGATTTTACGTCTTCAGGCTTAGCTTCGTCTGTCATCTACTTGGTTCCTATATTTAAGTATTGGTGTCGGGAGCTTTGGCTAGAGCCTCGGTTGTGTCTTCTTTGACCACACCGATCAAATCTTCCAAACAACGGCCTGTGTCGTAATCAACTTTGCGCACAGATGTTTGAGCGTACATTTTCTTTCTACGCTCGCCATAATTTTCAGTACGAATTTTTTGTTGCAACTTGAGCAAGGCATCAAGAATGCCTTCTGGACGCGGAGGGCAACCAGGCAAGTAGACATCAACCGGAATAATGCGGTCGACACCTTGAACGACAGAGTAAGAATCGTTGAACATGCCACCAGTAACTGTGCATGCGCCCATGGCAATCACATACTTAGGCTCAGGCATTTGTTCATACAGAGTAATAAGAGCTGGAGCCATTTTGCGAGTAATGGTTCCTGCGGTCAAAATCATGTCGGCTTGTCTTGGTGTGGCGCGAAATACTTCTGAACCAAAGCGGGAAATGTCGAAAGCTGACATACCGACGCTCATCATCTCGATGGCGCAACAAGAAGTACCGAATGTCAGAGGCCAGACTGAGTTAGACCTGGCTAGGTTAGCAATCGGGCTCAGTACTGGCGAAAGCACTTGACCGAGCGCATCGATCATCAGATCAATCGATGAGAGAGTCACGGTCTCTCTCAACTCTTCTGGCACGACTGGATTTATATTACTCATGCTCTTACTTTGTATCCTTCTTACTTCAGGTCTCAAGCTTCTTATTCAAGCTTTTTTATTCAAGCGCCAATCAAACTTCCCAGATTTACACCCAGCTCTACTCCCAGATTTACTCCCACTCGAGAGCACCCTTCTTCCAAGCGTAGACAAGTCCTACGACGAGGATGACTAGGAACATAGAGATTTCAATAGGTCCAACCATTTTCAGCTGCATCAATTCTGCGCTGCCTGGAAGCATCCGGCTAAGCGCATCGGCGCCGACTAGCAATCTAGGAATACTGTCGGTGGCAAGCAACCACGGAATGATGAAGATGATTTCAATATCGAACAGAATAAAGAGAATGGCATACAAGTAGTAGCGCACATCGAATTGCACGAGCGCTTCTTGCATAGGCTTCATGCCGCATTCGTAAGGCTGATTCTTGACTGAGTTGGGGCGATGATAGCCAAGAGCTAACTGTAGGACCCAAGCCAAGAGAATCATCCCCAAGGCTGGAAGGGCGAACCCTACGGCAACGAATAAAAATATCTCGCCAAGCTGCAACGAACTCTGATCCACTTTTGTTGCTCTTCCTTACTAATGGGTACTCCGTGGTAAAGCATAGCAGGCTAAAAGCCGGGTGGACTACGCCGTAGATTATAGCCAGGTAAGCACCGGCGATATGGTTATAGGTATGTCTCGAGATAGGCCTATCGGCATCAAGTTCTCTGAGAGCTAACTCATCAATTACGGATTGCAACTTTCTGATAATTAAATCGCTGAAATGGGCATCATTAGTAGAAATACGCACGATTGAACTAGGAAATAATGGTTAACAAAACCGGCATCTTGAGCGTTCCTCTTGTAGTCTCGTAAATAGGTAGGTAAGAGGTACTGGAATCCCTTGAGAGCAACAGTTTCAATAACAAACGTAATTAGCGCCCCTGAACACAGCAAAAACAATCCGATGACCATTCAGCCACTTCCCCCCAAACGCTTCAAAGAATTAGATCAACTTTGTCAGAAGCTGGGAGTGACGTGTGGCCGCATGGGCTTGGTAAACGAGGCGCTCACCCATAGTTCGTATGCAGCCGAAAACCCCGGTAGCCAAGACTATGAAAAACTAGAATTTTTCGGCGATGCTGTGCTGAAATTTGTCATCAGTGAGTACTTGCTAGAGCGCTTTCCTGATTACGATGAGGGTCAGCTGACTGAGCTTAGAGCAGTCTTAGTTTCAGATAGGATATTGGCCGAGATCGGTGAACAATTCAATTTAAGTAAATACATTTTGCTTGGTCGCAATGTTCAAACCAGGCCATCAATCACAGCCAACGCCATGGAAGCCTTGATTGGAGCGATTTATCAAGACCTCGGTCTGTTCCAAGTTCAAACACTTTTAGTGCGCTTGTTTGGTCATCAGACCACTGTGGTGGATCGTGATGAAATCAAAGATAACTACAAAGCACAGCTTCAAGAATTCACGCAATCACGCGCTGAAGGCACTCCGAGCTATGTTGTGGTCAGTACAGACGGCCCACCACATGATCCAATTTTCACAGTAGTTGTGAAGCTTGAAGGCAAGCCACTGGCAGAAGGTACTGGCAAGTCAAAAAAAGCAGCTGAACAAGATGCTGCCAAACTGGCTTTCCAAGTGCTTCAAGACCCAACCCGTTCGGTCGTAGCCTAATATAAATAGATAGAACAAAAAGGAGCATCAAGAAATGATGCTCCTTTTTTTAGTCTCAAAATGGCTAAGCAGATGCTTTTCTTGTGCCGTTGACTCTATTGAGCCAAGTCTTGCAAGGTTGGCGCGCCAGCAGGAGCTGATGGAACAGAACCAGTATTGCCAGCATCTGATGGAGCTAGGTCAATTCGGCTTCCACCTGGGGCTGGAGCTTCACTTGTGCCGACAGTAGCAGGAGCAGCAGTGACGGTATCAACGGATTGCTCGATACCAGCAGCAGAGGCTAGCTCTCTAGCTTTTGTACGCAAGACCAAAGCTTGCTTGTCTGCTTGAGCTGCTTTGTATTCAGCTTCAGCTGCTTTCAAGTGAGCCTTGGCAGCTTCTAGCTGCTGCTTAGCTTGATCTAACTTTTTGTGAGTGGTTGAAACTTTTGACTCAGCCATATCTACTTCTAAGCTTGTAGGAGCAGCCATTGGAGCCGCTGCAACTGTAGTAGAGCTGGACTTGCCGAGTTTAAGAGGATTGGCCTGGGCAGCAGGTGCCACCAAAAATGCACTCAAACCGAATGCCAAAACTGTAAGTGCTTTCCTTGTCATGAAGAATCCTCATAAATACTTTGGTCTCAGACCGATAATCAACAGGTAATTATTATAAGGAATAACTTGCCAACCGCACAGTTGAAGATTGGCCACCGGTGCGCCTTTTAGCGACACGCAAAAGGAGCCAAGTAGTGCACCATTAGCGATACGAAAAGAACCAAGCAGATAAGCAAAAGATCACCCTTAGCAGCCAAGGCATTGCCAACAGATATGCGAGCAAAGCGATCAGCCCGGCGATTATGAGGCGAAAATAATGCTCGGAGCCACTACTGGAGAAAAGCCACCGAAGTCAGCCTCTAAAGCCTTCTAAATGGTGAATTTCTGCAAAGAAACTGCAATAAGTATAAATGTTCATTCAATACTGAAGCAGTTCTCTTGAAAGCTACATATCTATTGTTCTATATTCTCTACTTCGCCTGTGCGCGATTGGGCTTTTGACCGAAAGCTCCAAATTGGCTTTTTGCCAGTTTCTGGAGTTGGAGGGCAAGAGCGCCTGAGGGCAGTAGATTTACAACCAATCACCATAGCTTTGCACCTCGAGCGTACCCCGCTCAGAGACAACCACAAAGCACTGGCGCCGGTGAGCTTCGAATCCTTCAAATACTATTGAAGATTCGCAAGCCACACATTTATAAGGACAAGGGAGTGACTATTTCAGTGACTGAACAGCAGCTAGAACCCAACTCGAAATCAGAATTCGAGCGACTTCTCGAACAATCTTTAAGTTTCAAGTTTGAGCAAGGGGACATTGTCTCAGGCGGCGTAGTCCGTATCGAAAGAGACGGGATACTCGTAGACGTAGGCGGAAAATCTGAAGGCTTCGTTCCTCAGAAAGAAGTTTCCAACATGCCTATCGACAAAATTGACGATGTCGTCAAAGTCGGCGAAAAGTATGAGTTCTACATTCTTAGAGAAGAGAACGAGAACGGTCAGCTAACTCTCTCACTGAAGCGTGTTGCTCAGGCGAGAGGATGGGTCTTACTGGAAAACCAGAAGAAGAACGACGAAACCATTCGCGCCAAGATTTCAAACGTTGTCAAAGGCGGCGTAGTTGTAGACGTATACGGTCTACGCGGTTTCGTACCAGCCAGCCAATTGCGTGTTAAAGGTACAACTCCAGAAGAATTGATTGGTATGGAAATACCAATGAAGATTCTAGAAACAGACACCAAGCGCAACAAACTGATCTTGAGCCAACGTCTTGCTGTGCAAGAAGAGAAAGCCGCTCAAAGAGAGAAGATTCTATCTACTCTCGAATCTGGTCAAGTGGTCACTGGCGAAGTTGTTCGTATCGCAGATTTCGGTGCTTTCATCGATCTAGGCGGCCTCGACGGCTTGCTCCCTATCTCAGAAATTTCATGGGAACGTGTCAGCCATCCATCCGATGTGTTGAAAGTTGGCCAAATGGTCACTACAAAAGTTCTCAAAGTCGATCAAGAGAAAGGTCACATCAGCTTGAGCCTCAAGCAAATGCAGCCTGATCCATGGAAAGAAATTGAAGACAAGTTCGGCGAAGGTCAAGTTGTGAACGGCACCGTTCGCAAGATTCAGAGCTTCGGCGCCTTTGTTCAAATCTATCCTGGTGTAGACGCTTTGTTGCCTACAGTTGAAATGTCTGAACAACCTACTGCTAAGCCAGAAGAAATTGTTCAAGTCGGCCAACAAGTAAAAGCAATCATCAAGAAGTTCTCTCCTAAAGAGCACAAGATTTCCTTGAGCTTGAAAGGTATGGACGTCAGCGACTTGCTCAACTAAGTTCCGCCAAAGCTGAAATTACAAAAGACCCGGGCAATGCTCGGGTCTTTTGCTAAGGAAACAGAATTATTAGATCCCTTATATAATTTTGTTGCAATATATAACGAAATTTGGATCTAAACCGACCAGTGCCATGTCAGGCGTTTTCAGAAGAGAAGCAAAATCACTAAATAATGGCAATATCAAAACTAGTCGGCTTAGTACCTCCAATAGAACTATTTTTCTGGGTTGCCCCTCTTGGCCGTGCTGTGCGCTATTTTTTTTCAGCGTTCACGCTCTCATCTCTGCGCAGTTTTTCGTACAAGAAATTCAAGGTAGCTTGTCTGTGGATGGGGCCAGAATCGTTTCACCTAGTGGCTCTTGCTGCAGTGGCTGTAGCAATAGCCCTAACCATTCAGTGTGTGCTGGAGCTGCAAAAGTATCAAGCTGAAGAACTTTCAGGGGCGGTTATTTCAATCGGCCTGCTTCGTGAGATCGGGCCACTGACAGTCAGCCTTGCTTGGTGTGCCCGTGTGGCAGCTCGTATTGCCGGCGAAGCTCAAGCGTATACAACCGATAACGGCGACAAAGATTTTGCCCAGCAATTTGTTTTGACCAATTATTTGGCAGCTTTGACTATGTCTATTCCTCTCGGCGCCTACGGCCTAGTTATAGGCTTCATCACTGGTGCACTAGTGGCACCATTATTAGGCGTTTCGTCTACTTCTGAATTTCTTGAGTCAGCCCGCGGGGGCATTCAAATGCGAGACATGGTTGTCTATTTCGTTAAGCTCATTTTGGTCAATCCAACAGTGGGCTTCTTTGCCGGATGTGCCGCCGGTACCACCACCATTCATAGCCACAACGCAGCACCGTCGAATGCAGTTACTGCAACATTTATTGTTGGTTTCTTTGCCAACCTCTTAGTTACTTACGCCGCCTATTTAGCACGATAGAAAGAGATGCAAGCAAATAAAGTTATGGACGATAAAGAAGCCAACGACAATAAAGAAAACGGAAATATGATTTCGGATGGCTCACTGGGAATTTTCACAGTGCTGGCCGTGATTCTATTGCTTTGGGGCTACCTCTGGTACAAAGGCACAGGAATTCTTGGGACCAATCAAACTATCAATATAATGTTTCACGAAGTGGCCCAGTTAAATGACAACGCCGATGTTTTCGTCGACGGCATTAGAGTTGGCATGGTCGACAAACTGCTCTGGCTGAGCGAGCATCAGGTGTTGGTGCGCATACGCATTACATCAAAAAAGGTAGTGATACCACAAGGTTCTACTTTCAGAATTCTGACGAATGGAATTGTTGGTGCTAAGTATATTGAAATAAGCATTCCTCGCATTCCCGACATTAGAGCGGGTGAGCCGCCGCTGCCAGACAACGCAGAAGTAGCCGGCGAAGACCCAGCTCGTCCTGAATTAGCCATCAACAAACTTGTGATCGCCTTAAGTAACATTGACCCGCAAAGACTAGTGCGCAACTACGAAGAAGATCGCATACGTCTGACTCGTGCAGCCGATCAGCTATCAATACTAGCAATCAAGACAATGCCAGTAGTAGACCACGCCTTACCGCTAGAAAGAGATCTTACTGAAATTGCACACGACCTAAAAAGAGTCACCAGAAAAATAAGCAACCTTTTGGATGATCCTAATTTTACAAGTGATCTCAAGATCACCACAACGAAGCTGAAAGAAACAGCTGATTCAGTGCAAAGTACCGTGCATGAAATCAACACCACGCTGCAAGATAAGGCACTACGACAAGACTTGCTAACCGCCTTGAGAAATCTCAGTGATGCCACCGAGCATGTGCAGAATTCAGTTAATGCGGTGGAGAAAATGTCTAGCAATCCAAAATTGCGAGACGACATCAAAGATATTCTGGCGCAGACACGCAAAACCCTTGATAAAGTCGACTCACTATTTAGTCGCCCAGGCTTTGGCTCTGACTTAAAACTGACACTTGTTTCAACTAGAGAAGCCATCGGACATTTGGATGCGGTGGCAAGGCAGCTCAACCAGATTCTCGATAAGCGTGCACCAATTATGCATCTTATGTTCGGCCGCCCAGGCCAATTGAAAGACCCGCAACAGAAAGATAGCAAATCACAAAATTCCAAATTTAAATTGCCACAGCTCTTAAAATCTAAATCGAAAGATCCAAAACCTGTAGCACCAGTGTCGCCAACACCGGCTTCAACTCCGAGTCTACAACCAGGTCCTGCTCCAACATCCCATGAGCCAGTTCATGTGATGCCAGATCAAATAATGCCAGGTCACCCTATTCCAGAATCTCTTGTGCCAGTGCCAGTTTCTCCAGACCAAATTATTCCAGAGCGCATTATTCCAGAACGAATTATTCCGGTACAGGCGCCCGAGCAAACGGTTCCAGACTAGCGCGCTGACAAAGCAAGTAAGCAATTAATAGGTAAGTAAGTAAGTAAGTAAGTACAAACACAGACTTACCTAGCAACTTTTTTCAAAAAAAATGGTTTCCAGGGAAACCATTTTTTTGTTCTGATTCTTTTGCCCCAACGCATGAATCAATCAATTCAAAGAGCCGTAAAATCGCCACTATAAAAAAGAGCCAGAAGCAATGACGCTACTGGCTCTTATTCTATGATGACAACACTAGCCTCTGTGGCTCTAGTCTATTAGAAGACTTTGTAGCTGTAGCTACCGGCCAACTGCTTGTTGCCTTGATGTGAACTAGTCTGAATGTCTTGAGCTAGTTCATCATAATCTGCATAAGTATCTTTCACATGCTTGTAATAAGCTCTGCTTTCAGTGTCGGTTGGTGTTTTTGCCTTTTCAGCATCGATGCTGGCAAGACGGTTGATGAAATCACCAGAAGCGCTAGATGAAAGTTGACCATCAGCTTGTTCGATCAAGATGCGAGCGAAGAGATCATCGCGACGCATGCTTAGGTCTTCACGAGCGCATGGATAGAAGATAGTGATGCCATTTGTAGCGGTAAATTTAGCTAACACAATGGGGAAGCGCGAAGGTGTTGTGACTGACTTTCCGGAGAAACCAGTTACTTGCATTGTAGGAGCGGTCATAGCCGAACCTTGCAAGATCACGACAGGCTTAGATGTTGTAGTGATAGTTGTAGTTGAAACTGAAGTATCGGCCATGGCTGGCAAGAATGATGTAATTGCGGCAAGGGCGGCCAACACTGGGCCCAATGTCTTTTTGGCTTTCATTTTAATCTGTCCTCCTGAGGTGACTTCGAGCTCGACGGAGAGTGTAGCCGATTGGTTCCATTTCTAGTGAAATGTAACAGCTACGAAACTATTGGCAAGTCAGAGACTAAAACTTGGATGGAATTTTTCCAGTTAGAACCGCATGGATAAAGGCTTGAACCACATTTGGATCCCATCCCTTACCAGCATTCTCAACAAACTCAGTTTGTACTGCTGAAGGATCTTTTCCCGGTCCACTGCGTTTGGGTGATGCTTGTTCATGATAACGATTGGCTAAGCCGACAATGCGTGCCGCCAAAGGAATTTCGTCCCCTTTTAATCCATGGGGGAAGCCATTGCCGTCAAACTCTTCGTGGTGGGCTCTGACAATGGGGGCAAGATGTTGCAAGTCGGGGAACGACTCTAGCAACTCGGCGCCATCCATTGGATGATTCATTACAAGCAAAAGTTCAGTGTCTGATAGATCGTCTTCTGGTTTCTGCAAAATTTGCGCAGCAGAACCAAGCTTTCCAAGATCATGAACTAAAGCAGCCTGCCTAATCGTATTAATAGCGTCTTGATCTAAACCTAATTCTTTAGCAATAGCGCAAGAGATTTCGGCCACTTGTCTGGCGTGGCCGTCTGCGTATTTATCTTTAGCTTCAATTTGCGAAACCCAGCCATCAATACGGCCCAACATACGGGCATCTAAGCCACCAGTGGCGAAAATATAGTCTGATGTCTCATTAGATGATGACATTAGCTGATCTAATTTCTTCTGAGCGGCAACGTCATCTAGCACAGGAGCCGGCTCGGATGGTGGCGGTGGGGGCGGTGCTTGAGAAGGGGGCGGTACGGTTGAGCCCAATCTATTTTTAAGAAGGCCGGCTCCGGCCCCAGCTCTCGCCTTGCCCATCATGGAAGCCCCTAAGCCACCACGCGGAGCAGCTCCGCCACCAGCAGCAGGGGTAGGAATATCGTCAAGTTTGCCCCAAGCGGCAGGCTCAGATGGTGCCCCTTTGGGTGTGGGAATCGAATCTAAATTACCCCAGCTAGAAGCTTCAGCAGCGCTGTCGGCAGTTGGCACCACCGGCGGTTCAGCGGCTACCGGTGGCATTGCCGATTGAGGTTCGGGTTGAGTAACAGGCTCTGGGGCAGCGGTTTGTGCGACAGGCTCTGTTACTGCAGCTGCAACTGGTGTTACGACTGGTTGTGCAACCGGTGGCTCGGCGGCCACAGGACCACCCCACGGTGCAGCACTCGGTGAAGCATCAATAACGGCATCTGCGCCAACACTGTCTGGACCGGCCCAATCACCGACTCCAGCTGCAGCAGGTGCGTCAGCAGGTGAAGCTTGAGCAGTAGGAGCTTGAGCAGTAGGAGCTTGAGCAGTAGGAGCTTGAGCAGTAGGAGCTTGAGCAGGTGTAGCTGAGGCCGCGCCGAGTGGAGCCGATATAACAGGTGTTGCAGCGGAAGCAGACGCAGTGCTGATATCAGCGGTTGCCGTGCTCGGAGCGACTGAGTCGGTCGGTTCAAAATCACCGAAGTCGAGATCGGCGTAAGGATCGTTCTCAACCGGGGTAGCGGCCGGTGGATTGACCTGAACTGGCGGATAGTCGCCTGTTGGTAGATTTTGCTCTATAGAAGGATTAGAGCGCACACTAGTAAAGGTAGGTTTTAAAGCATCGTTGGCCGTTGGTTTTTGCTCCGCACCAGTGCGAGCCACTGTATGTGGTGACTGGAAGTCACCGGTGACTTCTTGAGCTTGAACCTGAGCAATGCGATCAAAAACGGGAACTCCACTAGGCGTAGCGGCAGAAGCAGAGGTTGAGGCTGGTGTCGGAACAACAGGTGTCGCCGGTGAAGCCGACTGAGCCGGCACCGCTGATGGTGCCGGTGTGGAAGCTGGCGTCGGAGCCGCCGCTGTGGTGGCAGCAGGAGCTGATGCTGGCGCTGCAGTTGGAGTTGGAGCTGGCGCTGGAGTTGGACCTGGCGCTGCAGTTGGTGCTGAAGTCGGAGCTGGTGCTGCAGTCGGAGCTGGTGCTGCAGTAGCTGGTGTCGCAGTAGGAGCTGGCGTCGCAGTAGGGGCTGGTGCTGCAGTGGGAGCTGGCGTTGCAGTAGGAACTGGCGCCGCGGTCGGAGCTGGCGTCGGCTTCGGTGGAGCCACTTTGGCCACCGGTGGAGGAGTTATTTGACCAGTCTTGTTGGCTTGCGACAGCACCTGTTGTCCCAAGGCACCTTTGAGAGCACGGCGCACATCGATGGCCGACTTGCTCGCTTCAGCAGTAGGTGTATTTACAATACGCTGGTGCAATTGCATGATTGGTTCGCGTGCTTTCTTCTCCGCAGGAAGTTTATGCAACGCTTCTGCAACTTTATCAGCAACACTTTGCACCATATCAATTTCGTTGCGAGTCCAAGCTCGACGATAATCGCACTGTTGCAAAATCACACAACCGTGAGTGCCTACCTGGCTGCGCAGCGAAACACCAAGCAATGACTTGACACCAATCAGTTGCAGCTCTTCTTGAGCCGGTGAAACATACGAGTTTTGTTGGCCTTCAAATAGCTTCAGGGGCTCACGAGCTAAAAGAGTTTGAGCTACTAGAGCCGAATCAGCTGAGGGCCAGTAGCACTGTTGCAAACTCTGCACTTTGTCTTGCTGCCAAAATTCAAAACACTTCCAACCAGCCTGTTGATCGTCAGTACAAATAAACAAACAGCGGCTGACGTTGAGGGCTTTTCCTAAAATGTTGACGACCATAAAGAGGGCGTCGCCTATTCCCAAGGAATAGGTCATCAGGTTGCCGATTTCGACTAAGAACGTATCGCGGAAAGTATCGCGCTGAACAATGTCGTTAATTTGAGCAAGGCGGATGATATCGCCAAGCTCGCCCAAAACCACACGCATCATGTTCATTTCATCAGGCGTTACGTCAACAGCACGGCTCATAGTCATAGAGCCAAAAGTGCGCCCCTGTAGAACCAAAGGAAGCGTCGTAGAACGGCCAGTGATGGGAGAACCCGTAGAGCGGTATTCGCAAATCGAAGTAACATTGGGATCGAGTGGATTGCTCAGCAGAATTTGGCAAGCATCAGCAGAAAAGTGGTCGCCCAAGTCCTTAACGGTGGTTTCAAGAATCCTCTTTAGATCCCGCACACCGGTTAGTTTTTGCACCAAAGGACTGTTCATACTGCTCCAACGACATCAAATAAAAGCTTATAAATTCAACGATAACATGAAGAATTCAGCGCTTCCACTAGCCCAACAGTGCTATGCCCATACTGCACTATAACCAACCTAGGACCACAGCCGATTTGACCGCAAAAGAACCGACTTAAAATATCGACCGATAAATTAAGAGCAAAGCCTGACTGATAATAAAAAACAGCGATATCAAGGGCCCATACCATGGAGAAATCGAACACAGCGGCATGGTTGGGTAGCGAAAACTTCCCCAAAATACTTGTAAAATATAAGCCACAAGTCGAATTTCTGAGGTTCTCAATTGCCCAGTCTTGCCATCACAAACAGACCTTTGTCGCTCGGAGATATAGTCGGACGGTCGTTTAGAATTTTCCGTCTCAATATCAAGCTGATTGCTCAGGTATTGCTGTTACCAACGATTTTGCTCTGCGTGGGAAGAATTGGCTTCATATTAGGCCTCACCCACTTGTCAAAAGGAGCATCCGGTTTCGATTCGTTGCCCATTTGGGGCTCACTTGCCCTAGGTGGACTGATACTTCTTCTCGTGGGCGGCTTCATACTCTATCTGCGCCTAATAGCATTGGTGCGTGTCTTTACAGGCTTCGCCACTAACTACATCGAGGCAAATAAATTTGCTGGAAAGCGCTTATGGGCCCTTGTAGGTCTTACACTGGCTGCATTCGCTGCGTCAATTTTAGTGATTTTGATGTTGGCCGTAGCAATTGGCCTCTGTGTCGCCTTGTTCGCAGCCAAGGGCATCTATCTGGTCGCCGGTGCCGTGGGCATGGTGATTGCCATAGTTTTCGGCTTCTTCTTGCTGCTTTTCATGAGCGTGGTCGGGCATATGTGTTTATCGAGCATGGCCATTGAAGAAGATGATTTAGGCTCACTGATTTCACATTCAATAGCGCTTTCCTCACGTTCGTTCTTTCGCTCGATTTTGTTCTATCTTTTGACCACCACGTCTGTTGCGCTGCTAGCCTATCCTCTATCTTTGCCACTGATAGTCATTATCGTCGGATACAGTATCAGTCAAGGAATCATCACAGGTAGTCACCATTCGAGTTCAGATTTGCCCGTCTATCTGCAAATCATTTCGCAAGTATGGGAACAGTTAATTAGCATGATTGTCACCCCCATTAGCTTCACTTGCTTTGGCCTGTATTACTGCGATTTGCGCATGCGCCAAGAAGGGCTAGATCTGGTCGAACGAGTTGAATTAATGCAGGCAGCAAACAGTCCTGAATTAGAGCTTCAATAAAAGATGGATTCAAGAAACATCGCCAAAGAAATAGCAGCTGTAGCGAAAGACTATGACTACCAGCAGCCGCCCGGTCTTATGGTGAAATTGCAAGAAATAATCACCAGTATTATTAGAGCAATTCACGACTTTCTCAACTTGATTGAACTACCAAGTACCGGCAGCAGCGACACCAAACTGGTTGGCAATTTATTGCAAATTGTGGTTGTACTCGTTGCGGTGATTGCAGCTGCCGTTGTAGCAGTTGTAATTTTACGGCGACTGAAACATTTAGAGAGCCAGCGCAAACTCGCACGCGGAGAACTGATAGTCAGTGAAAGCACACTCGACAGCAAAGGCTGGCGAACTTTTGCCGCTAAACTCTTCCAAGACAAATCAACAAAAGAGGCATGTCGAGCCATTTACATGAGCTGCCTTCACCTCCTAGACGAAGACGACATAGCTGTTTTTGCTCCGACAAAAACTAACTACGAATACTTTTATTCACTGAAGAATAAACCAGCCATCGCCCAACATTTCAGACCATTGGTCGATACCGTTGAGCTAATCTGGTTTGGCAACAAAGCTGCTGAAGAGAGCGATTACAACGCCTGCTTAAGCTTACTCAACGAAATTGAGAAAGCTGCTGCTCAACGCAAAAGCGCAGCCTCGCAAGAGGGCTTAAAGCATTGAGCGGATCTAAAGCAAAACGTGATTTGATCTTGCAACTATTGGCCTTAGTCATGGTCACCACACTGCTTGTCTATGCTAGTTTGTCCAGCGACAAACAACTCAATAAGGTTATGCCCGAAGCACGCAGCTGGGCTTCTACTACCAATCTTAAAGCTAGTGGCATGAGTGCCTGCTTCGAATTGATGGATAAGTTATTTAGTCCCACACGGTCAGTGACAAAATGGGAATTGCCCTATCGCATACTGGGCGGTTCAAAAAAATCCGACAGCCGAGTGGTCAACAATTCAGACAAGCTCTCGGCCTTACAGCCCAAGGCAAAAAAACACGGTGTCTTGATAATCGTAAGCCCGGACCAATCACTGGCGAAGTATGAAGTTGAAGAAATTCTCTCGTGGGTAGAAGACGGCAACTATCTCGTTTACCTCGACAGCTTCGTATTGCGCACTTCTAGGCGACTATTAGAAAAAGCGGCTATGACAGTCAGGCAACTAGAGCCACCCGCTACTGAGAAAAAATCCGATCCGCAATTTTCTATGGCCCTCTACGATCATTTGCGTCAACTAACGGTCTCGGCTGACCACAGCATCAAAGGTGGACGCAAACTTGCCACTGTAGATGGAGCCTGTGTCATTGCTGAAAAAGACTATGGCAAAGGAAGAATATTAATTGCCAGTTGCCCAAGCTTGGTCAGTAATCGTCAAATTAGCAAAAGCGACTATTGGTCAAATTTTCAATTTCTCTATAACTGGATTGCCACTACAGAAGGTGACATCTACTTCGACGAACGCTGCCATGGTCTTAGCCAGGGCATCAACGTATTCTATTATTTTCTACGCGGTCCCGCGGGCAGCGTAATCGCTCAGATAGGGCTCTTAATCTTAGTGGCAGTCCTAAGCACTAATCAGCGCTTTGGTGCAGTAACCAAAATCAAATCTACTCGCCAAATATCCAATCTAGAGCATATTAACGGACTTTCCAACACCTACTTGAGAGCAAAAGCGAAGCAAGCGGTGATTGAAATTATTTGGCAGAATGCTCGCTTGAAGCTGTGCAAGTTTTTGCAAATTTCACCACATGAGGGTAGCGAACGCCTGCTTGAAGAATTGAAAGCGCAGAACAGTGAACAATCATCCTCGATGGCGATAATTGCCGAGCAATGCGAAAAAGCCATAATCAATAAAGAATTGAGCGATAACCAGTTGATAGAGCTAGTCGAGTCTTGCGATAAGATATCTCAACGCACCGACAAACAGATGACAAGTAAGCAGATAGGCAGGGAACAAGATGCAGCAACCAGCAGTGCAGAACGTGAATAACGAAGAGCTGCGCCAAGTCAAAGAAACTTTTGATCGCTTACGCTCGGCTCTGAGCGAGAACATCGTCGGTCAAGATCGGGTTATCGATCAACTCTTAACAGCAGTCTTGGCCGACGGCCATGTCTTACTCGAAGGTGTGCCGGGCACTGCCAAGACCATGCTCGTCAAGACCACAGCGGCCCTCGTTGGCGCTAACTTCGGCAGAGTTCAATTGACTCCCGACATGCTGCCATCTGACATCCTCGGAACAAACGTCTACGATTTGACCTCGCGTACATTTAGTTTGCGCAAAGGTCCGATTTTCACGGGCATGCTTTTGGCCGATGAAATAAACCGTACACCCCCAAAAACTCAATCGGCCTTATTAGAAGGTATGGAAGAGCGTCAGGTTACTCTTGACGGCCAAACTCATAAGTTGCCCGATCTGTTTATGGTGGTAGCTACTCAAAATCCAGTTGAGTTTGAAGGCACCTATCCATTGCCAGAAGCTCAACTCGATCGCTTCATGCTTAAGATACTAATTTCGTATCCTGAAGGTGATGCCGAAAAACAAATGCTGCGCAATTGGCAATCAGGTCATTACACACGCTTCTCTGCACCACTCGAACCGGTCTGCACAGAGGCCGACATCGTCAAATGTCGTCGCTTTTTAGTCAATGTAAAAGTCGAAGAAAGCATTCTTGATTATTTAGTAGCCCTGACAAACAAATCTCGCAATATCTCAGATGTATCTTTAGGGGCCAGCCCCCGAGCTGGTTTAGCTTGGTTGGCAGCGGCCAAGGCACATGCCGCCATCGAAGGACGCGACTTTGTCACACCAGACAATATCAAGTTCGTGGCTGAGCCAGTACTGCGTCACCGCTTAATTTTAACAGCCGAATCAGAACTAGATGGCGTCACCGTCAGCCAGGTAATCACGAACCTTCTACGCCAAGTTCCCGTGCCCCGATAAGTGAAGGCAATACAAGACAGTCAAGCGAAATAAGAGGAAACTGTTTTGACCGCAAGTGCGCGGCTATACCTAATATTGATACTAGCAATGGTGCCATTCACAGCGGCGGCATTTTTGCCCGATCTTGCCTCAGTCCTGACCAAAGTGGGTTTGGCAATCGATTTTCTTTTACTTGTTGCAGTAATAGTCGAATACCAGGTCACTCCTCGCGCTACTTCGATCACAGCTTCACGCAAAGTAGATGAGCGCCTTTCTATTGGCCGTGAGAACAAGGTCACAATTGAGATCGGCTATCAAGGACAGACACCATTAAAGTGTGAAATCAAAGATGACGTGCCGACAGGCTTAGCTACTGATCTACCAGGTAATAATCAAGTTCAGAACCAGATTTTCACCTGCCAACTTCAGCCGAATCAGACTACTGGCCTAACATATACTCTACAACCAAGAAAGCGCGGTGCGTATAAATTTGGCAAGCTCAATGTGCGCTACCTAAGTGCCTTTGGACTGACCTGGCGCGAAATCAAATTTGATTTAGATAAAGAAGTAAAAGTATTTAGCGACCTCAAAGCCCTCCACGAACTTTCAGTCAAACTCTCCCATTCTTCTGAACTAGGAGAACTGCATCAAAAGAAACGAGGGCAGGGAACAGAGTTTGCTTCGCTACGTGAATATGCAGTGGGAGACGACAGCAAAGCTATCGACTGGAACGCCACAGCACGGCGGGATAGGCCAGTTGTAAGAACCTACGAGACAGAACAAGAGCAAAGGCTTTTAATTTTAGTTGATGCCGGACGCATGATGCTGAGCGACCTCGATGGTCTCACTCGCTTTGATCGCGCACTAAATGCAGCACTATGCCTAGCATTAACCGGGCTCACCCACAACGATCAAGTGGGCATTGGAATTTTTGCCGACAAGCCCTTGCTCTACCTGCCCCCTAAGCGCGGCAAGCTCAATATGAACCGCATACTAGAAGCAACATTTGCTGTAGAACCGCGCATGGTCGAGCCCGATTATGCTGGCATTTTGTCTTACTTTGCCTCGGCTCAAAAAGGTCGATCTCTTATGGTGGTGCTCACCGACTTGACCGACCCGACCGGCTCACAGGCACTGCTTAGTGGGCTAGCTAATTTGGCTCCGAGGCATTTGCCGTTTTGTGTGACTTTGAAAGATCGTGAAGTTGTCGAGCTAGCCAATAGCAATGCTGAGGCGCTAAAAAAAGCGGTACTTCAGTCGAAGAAAAAGAGTGATACCATCGAGGCAATCTACAAGAAGGCAATCGCTATCGATCTGCTCAATCAAAGAGAAATTGCTCTCTCTGTGCTGACCAGGCGCGGCTGCTTAGTACTTGATTGTCCGCCCCAAGATCTTTCAGACAAACTAGTAGAAAAATATCTCGAAATCAAAGCAAGAGCACGACTGTAAAACATAATTTTTGCAAAGGCTTAGCCTGAGGAACTAGCAAATGGCCCGTTTATCTAGAAGTAGCCGCTCAAAAACTTTGGCAAAGCTGGCCTCGCTCTGGGCGCTCACGGTGTTAGCCAATGGCGGGGCGGCTTCTGCCGAGAAGTATTCAGAAGCAACTATGAATTTTGCCATGGGGCAGCAAGCTCTAAACAGCAATCAGATGGATAAATGCAAAGAATATATTGCCTTACTGAAGAAAACTAGCTCTGGGGCTCTTCCTGGAGTTGTTTTAGAGAGCCGTATGCTGGCCAAGAAAGGCAATTTTAAAGAAGCCATAGCACTTCTTAGCCAGGCTATTAAAAGCAGTCCAAATAACGCTACGCTGCTCTCTCAGAGAGCTCAAGTATATGGGTTTATGGACGACGAAAAGCAATCATGCCTTGATTATTTTGCCGCGTCCAAATGTAGCACCATGAACAATGAAGATTGCCTCAGTATTGTTCGCGGTCTAAGCGACTATGACAAATGGGTGGAAGCCCTAGATGTGGCGCAAATTGGTATCAAGAAAAACCCACCTAATTCAGCCCTGTATGCTCAAGCCGGGGATGTAGCACGCAAACTTAACAAGCTGCCACTAGCAGAAGAATACCTAGAGAAAGCACTTGCCATAGGGCCTGCCCGAGCCTCTAACATTCAAGAATTAGCTTCGCTGCACCGGGTAATGAAAAAGTGGCCGTCAGTCATTGCCGACTGCAAAAAACTGAAGGCATCGATTGCCAATGCCGATTCTCATGTCACCTACGGTCGCTGCTTAGAAATGAGTGGTGAAGCACACATCGAATTAAAGCAGTACGAAGAAGCAGTGGCTGACTTGAGCAAAGCCAGTAAAATTTCTCCGCTCAAAAGTTCTATTTTAAAGCTGCGGGCCACGGCCTATGAAAAACAAGGCAAAAAAGCGTTAGCGCAAAAAGATCTGGCTGCAGCTAAGCAAATAGATAATTCGTTTTAAAAACCCCAATAAACCTAGAGCCTAAACGAGATCGTTATCGCATGCGTATTTAACTAAGGCCGTACGACTCTTCAAATTGAGTTTCTTGCGAATGCGCGAGGCATGAAGTTCTACAGTAGACTCGGTAAGAAATAAGCGTTGGGCAATTTCTTTATTGGCAAAGCCCGAAGCAATTAGTTTAAGCACTTCCATCTCGCGTGATGACAGAGGCGGCGATTCATCAAGACTTGCGCGCTCTTCAGCTCTTGTCAAAATTTTAGGTGAAGGCGCCTTTGCAGCCACTTCTAGAGCATTGGTTAACTGCTGCGTTAAGTTACCCAATAAGTTCATATGGAAAAGTTGGTCTTTCACCTGGTGATAAGTTTGGCAATGCGAAAGTGCAATTGAAGCTTGCGCAGCGGTCAACTCGATAGTTTCGAGATCGGCTTCACTCCAGGTGCGACCATGATCACCAACCACCAAGATAACGACACCATACTGAGTGCCCTGGTGCGACAATGGTGCCCCTGCCATCGAACGAATTCCACTCTCTAAGAGCAGGTCGACATCGCGTTCACTCAACTGTCCGCTGGCTGGCAGCTTCGTCACTTCACTAACGGCAAATGTCTTCTGCTGAAAAAGCGAAAGAGCAAACATCGGAAACTGCCCTGTTCGCCCGAGACCCAGTGGAGATAAATCTGGTTCGACATACTCATGGGTGACCATAGGATGAGAAGGTCCGTCAGTGCGAATAACAAGACAACGAGTGGCCCTAAAAATCCGGCCAAGACTATCAGCCAAAGTCTGCAAGAGATGGTCGCGGTCGAGAGACGAATGTAATTTGCATACTGTCTGACGAAGCCAACGTTCCACACCCATGCGCTTGGTCGCTTCATCTAAATCGTCGGAAGCACTACTGTCAGTTCGCTCGTTAGGTTTGCCAGCTGACGACTTCTCTTTAGCATCTCCGCTGGCAAGAAAATCCCGGGGAATAAACTGCAAGCGTACAAGACTGTCTCCATCACCAGTCAATGAAACCAGCGCGGCCGCACAACCAATTTGACGCAAATCAGAGGCCGACACAGAAAAGCAGCTAGAGCCGTCAGCGCGAGTGAGCGACTGCTGTAAGGCATCTAGAAAATTCTTAGAACCAGGAAACACCTTTAGCAACGGCTGGCCAACAAGATTTTTGCCGCCACTGGCAAACAAACTGCGGGCAGTAGTATTGGCACTCTCAACCACCAATGATTGTCGCTTCAACAAAACAGTTGGTAAGGTCGATTCAGTTGCCGGTAGCAGAGCTGCCTGCGGTACTAAACTCTCATCAAATTCGAGGCAATGTCCCAAGTGCACTGCGAGCATGCGCGCAATCACTTGGCCAAGATCAAGCAACTCTTCAGAAAATCCGCCAGCAGAGAGGGCTCGCTCCATAAGCAAGACACCGATCATCTGATTGGCTAGAACTACAGGGAAAAGCACAGCGGCACTGTCATTGGTTGCACCACAATACTCAGCAAGAGCCCGCAGAGCCTGCGGAGTCTCATTGCCGAGGCAGGCTTCACCGAGGGGAACCCATTGTTCTTGCCTGAGCAAACTATGAAGCTCGCTACGATCTGCTATCTCAAGACCCTTTGGAATAACTGCATTGAGCTTGGCAGAGGCACTGTCATCACCACTTACCAAAGAAAGCCTATTGAGTTTAAGACCGTCAAAGTAAGGGTCAGCAGTGACCTGAAAAAGGGCACAGATGTTTAACTCTAGCGCTTCGCAAATCGCTCCAATCTCAGCAGCAAAATCTGTTTTCTTCGCTCCACTGGCGCCATGACGCACACTTGATTCACTCAAGTGCTGCAACAATTTCACTACAGGAGAGAGATGAATCTCATGCAAATGTTCTGTTGAAATTTTCTCAGAACCACTCATAGCTTTGAACAAGCCTGCGTTCACATAACGGTTTTTAATCGGGGGAAATACCGTTTTTACTAATTTGGCATGCTGATTGCCGGTCAGCATCTTGCTACATTGAGATCGATAAAATCTCGCTATCTCCAACATATCGCAAAGCTGGAATTTGCCTAGTACCCAGCAGAGTGATCTCGCATTTTGTACCAAGGATAGGCCAGCTACATCAAGCAAAGATGCCGATTTTCACGGTTTTAGTACACAAAATTTGGCAGAGGGGAAGGTATGGGCCACCTACGCTTGCAGACTTAAATAGCAATCGGCCCTGTGGCAATCTCGAAGATTTAATATTAATCACTGGCTGCCAGGAGAAGGCAAGGCGGCCTAATCGCCCACAGATTGGCGAATTCCGCCCCTTCCGCCTGACAACAAGATAGTATAGAATTAATATATGTGAATATGATCTTTTAGGAGTCCTCCGTAGATGGCCAACGAATCTTCAGCAAAAAAACCAAGTGCCAAAAGCTCGTCTCTGCGCAACCTAAAGCGCCAGTTCGGCCGCCGCATGGTTGAAACGCTGTTGATGTCACCCACATTGGTAGATGACATCGACAAGATCCGTGCTGCTGGCGTCAGAATCAGACTAGTTGACGGCCCCTGCCGTGCCTATTACGACCGCAAGAAACGCACGATTTATATCGGTCGCTGGTGTCCGCGCAACTACAAACTGATAAGCATCGCCCATGAGTTTGTACACGCCCTTGTCAAACCAACCATCGACCCAGTACCGGGCAAGACCGGGCGGCAAGAGTTTATTACCCGCTGCCTAGAAGAAGAAACCGAAGCAATTGTGCACGAAATTGAAATCGTCAAAGACCTGCTCAAGGCCGACATTCCGGTCGATCCCAAAGAGCTGGAATGGCTAAAGCGCTACAAACGCGGTGGCCGCAAGGCGATTATCAAAGCACTAGAAAAGACCATCACTTCGACTACTGGTGAAGATTACCCAGAGTATTACGGCAGCTGGTACGACGAAATTGTACCGGTGTCTCAGCGCCTACCTTAACGACCGGTGCTTAGACCGAATAAGCCAAACTAGGGAAGTCTTCGTTCTCTTCAACCGAATCGATGGTGAACGGCTCTGTGGTCAAAGAACAAGCGTCTGGTAACAGACGACGGATTTCTTCGGCAATATAACGAGCCTGAACAATGCGGCTGTGCAAGTGGATGGTTTCGTATTCAAGTTTGATACGGGTGCCGTCCACAGCTGTTACTTCTCTGTGGCGGATAAGATTGGTTGCCTGCCTCAATACTTCTTGAGGGGTCTTGATCACTGCCCTTGAATGGGTGTGGGGCAAGAGGCTGCCAGTGGCATCATAGGTGCGGTCAATCCAGGCTTCACCAGCAACACGAATGCCCGCTCTTTCGCCAGCTTGTAGCAAAGTGTTGCCCGCTGGGCCAACAAGAACGAGCCAACGATCGTATTCAGCCAAAGCCTTAGCGACAATGGTAGCGATACGGATATCGTGACTCATTTGACGATAGAGAAAACCGTGAGGACGAACTTGGGTAACTTCTAAGCCGAAAATTCTAGCCATGCCTGACAAAGCGCCGAGTTGATAAAGCACTGAAGCTCTAAGCTCGTTCGAAGACAAGTGAATCTCTCTACGGCCGAAACCAGCCAAGTCAGGGTAGCCAATATGAGCTCCCAAAGCCAAACCGTAGTAGCGAATGCTCTCAAGAGCGGCTTCCATCAACACTGGATCGCCAGAGTGAGCTCCACAAGCAACGTTAGCCGAAGTGACAAAAGGAAGAACCTCTTGCTCGCCATCAACCTTGTAAGGACCGTAGCCTTCACCAATGTTGGTGTTGACGTCTACACCAGTCGACAGAAGAATTCTGGCATTGCTAGGTGCGAAGACAGGTTGAGCTACTGACTGTTGTTGGGCTTCGCGACCGCCGCGGCCTCTTTGATGCTTAGTTCTGCGCATCGAAAATTGCTCCTAGAGTAACCACAGCATGGTGGAAAGGCTAAGTTTAGCAGTTTAAGGGTAATTCTTTAACATCAGAGTAAACCCTATGGCTTTGTGTGAAGCTAGAATTAAAATGGTGTCATGCCACTTTCAAAGCGAGGGCGCGATTGACTACTTCTCGAACCTGCATCAAATCGGCTTTTGCCATCCTGCCAGTGCTATTAGCTGGCAGTTTATTGCTGCCCCAGCCTTTGAAAGCTTCGGCCGGTCCAGGTGAGAATCCAGTTCAGTTGCGCTTTGCTGCGATGGATGCAATCTTGCATGGCAACAGTAAAGACGCTTTAGACCTTTATGAAACGGCTATTCAAGAAGCTTCGCAGCAATACGGCGACAGCTCCACATTTTTGGCTGACTTATATTACGAAGCCGGCACAGCAGCTCTTGATAGCAGCCAGTTTCCGGTAGCCGAGCGTTACCTGACCATGGCCGTAAAAATAAATCCATACTCGACCATGGCTAAAATCAAATTGGCCGAGCTTTACCGCCTGCAAGAGAAACCAGAAGAAGCCTCGAAACAATTCCGTCAGGCAGTGCAAATCAATCCTTCACCAGTAACAAGACAAGCTTATATTCGCTGGCTAGCCACCAACGGTCGCACTCCACAAGAGGGCAATATCGCCACCCAAGAATCTCTTAAACTTGCCATGCTCACTGCACGCAGCAATGAGAACAGTCGACTACTCAATCTCAATGGCAAAGGCAAACAAGCAGCGACCGGGTCGCAAATGCCAATGCTCCCGCCAGCACTAATTGCTCCACTGACTAAAGAAAAAGCTCCACCAACTAAAGCTGACAAACCAGCAGAGAAATCGGTAGAAAAACCGGCAGAAATTAAGGCTGAGTCTAAACCTAAATCAAACATCAGCCTTTTCCCTTTCAAAAACGTTGCTAAAGAGCAGGTTCTAGAAAAAGAAAAGCAAGAAAAGCTGCGCAGGGAAGAAAAGGTGGAAGCTGCCAAACAAGAATCAGCGAAGCAAGAGGCCGCAAGGCAAGAAGCTGCTGCGAAAGCTCGCTTGGCTGAAGAGAAAGCTCGAGATCGCGAAGCACAAGCCCGCAAGCGAGCTAATGCTGCTGAGAAAGCCAAGGCTTCTGCGCCAGCGAAGAAAGCTGAACCTAAACCAGCGGCCAAGCCAGAAGTTACACCGGCAGCCGTAAAAGAAGAGAAACCTGTAGAGAAAATAGAAAAGAAAGAACCGAAGCCAGAGCCTAAATCAGAACCGAAAAAAGAAGCGCCAAAAGCTGTAGAACAACCGCAACAAAATATAGTGCCAGCACCGCAGCAACCTTCATACCCACAAATGATTTATGGCGTGCCCACCCAAGTGAAAAAGCCAACTGGAAAAGCAGCCAGAACCATGGTGCCACCACCACCACCGATGCCAATCTTCCCGGGCATGCAGCCGATGATGCGACCAGCAATGCCAAACTTCCAGCCGCCAGTTGAGCGTCCGGTTGTTAAGCCAAAACCAGCGGCCAAGCCCAAGCCAGAAGTGAAAGAGCAGCCAGAAGACAAGCCACCGCCCATGACCAATCAAGCTGAGAGCGAACCGGAGTTCATTCTTGATTGGGGTGAAGTGAAGCCGAAGCCGAAGAAAGGCAGATAAAATTCTATTTGCTCTTCACTTTGAGCGAATTAGATGAAGCACCACTGGTAGCATCACTGTTAATTTCAGGTCTCGGCTCCGGGGCAGTAGTCGTTGTGGAAGCATCTGCAATTCCTCTGCCTCTACCAGCAATATTCGGGCGAAGTTTTCGCAACTGATCTGGTGTTAGAACCGCTCGCATAGACAAGAAATCATTGAGCATTAATAGCTCTGCTTGATCTTGCATTTTGCGCATTTCAGAACGTTTTGCTCGAATTTGATCAGCGTTAAAGGCCGGGTCAAACATCATGTCGCGCATTTCTATGCGCTTAGCTTTTATTGCCTGTTGCAACTCTTTGGCTTGACTCTTACTCTTGCCACGCTGCTCTGTAATGCGAGTCTTTTGCTCGTCAGTTAAATTAAGCTGCGAAAGATCAAGCGGACTGCGGTTTAGACCACCATTGCCGTTGCCCATGCGCATTTTCATAGCAGCGCCAGCGAATTCACGACGACGGCCAGGGCCGTCAAACTTATTACCACGATTAATATTGGCGCCACTACCAGCAGTGCCCAAGTTGTTTGTCACAGCAGCGTCACTTTCTAC
>Ga0172379_10002695_pt1 | contig 30657 bp, 34 predicted proteins | sample GrowelOW334metaG_FD_119756 | JGI IMG/M metagenome (GOLD analysis project Ga0172379, IMG submission 119756) | Groundwater microbial communities from an aquifer near a municipal landfill in Southern Ontario, Canada - Groundwater well OW334 metaG | ecosystem: Environmental > Aquatic > Deep...
GAGAGCAAGAATTATTTTGTGCGTGATTATGATTCATAATTTTTAATTAATTTATTAATTTTCTCCTATGTACATATCGGGGTCACTCACAAAGTGACCTTTGCACGTGCTAGAACAGAAGTAGTATTCTTTTCCTTCATGCTCGAAAGCATGCGTAACATCACTCATATTAAGCTCCATACCACACACAAGGTCAAAAACCTTTCTTGATTTTTCATCTTGATTTTTACTAGATATTTTATCCATAACTTTTTTTAACTTTTCTTCAGCTTGGCTAGCGACCTTATTTAATGATTTATTTTCAATCATTCCCATAGCCACAGTTGGCACAATGGACAATACAAAAACCGTTCCTTTATCTTCGTACACTATTACATTACAAGGAAGAAATAGACCGATCTCTTTTTCTTCTTGTAAAGCTTGATAAGCCAGCCTCGGATTGCAAACTCCTAAAATAACATAATTATCCCATTCAACATCCAGTTTATCTTTTAGGGTTGCTTTGACATCAATCTCCGTTAGGATTCCAAATCCTTCTTCAGCTAATACGGTTTTAGTTTTCGCTACTGCGCCAGTGAAAGAATAATTAACTTGTTTTTTAATGCTGTAATCCATATATTTTTATTTATTTGATAATGCATACAAGTCGATCAATTCTTTGATAGCTTTACTCTCTTGCTTTGTGTCATTGAGCATATGTTTTACATGACCACTAAGATGGTTGGCGAGAAGTAATCTGTCCATACTCTTTAAAGAAAGTTGTATTGACCGAGATTGTGTTATTAAGTCAACACAATACTTTTCTTCTTCTATTGCTTTTATTAATCCATCCATCTGACCACGAATGATTTTAGCTCGATGAGTGGCTTTCTTTTTTAATTTTTGATCTAACATAATATTAGTTTTATAATTTAGTAATTAGGTTCGACCTTTCCTATACTCTATACCCCCACCCCCTATTTGTCAAGCTAAGGAATTTGCTTAAACTGGAGCTTTTTCTGGGGCTCTATCATTATTTGTTTCAATGAATTCCTTGATTTTCGTTTCATCGATAGTCTCTAGCTTTAGAAGATAACCCCATGATGTTAGTGCGACTGGAACATCAAGATCCTTACGTGCTAACATTATTTTCTTCCCGGAAGAATTATTAAATGCTTCAGTAATTTTATCTACATCGCTTTGATCCATTCCCTCTCTATACCAAACAACTGCAGCACCATGCTCCATACTATGAAGTACAAGTTCATCAGGAACGGGTTCATCTTTAATTCCAGGTCCAGCTACTCCAGTCCAATGTGGGCCAGAAGTTGGAGGGTTTGAATTGTATGCCAAATGCTCAACGCCACGAGCTACATGTAGAGCACCCTGATCTGGCATCTTTTCTCCCATCATGGATTTACTTAGCTTTTCAGTATTTTTAGCCCCTTCTTTACTTGATAACCATACTCCACCAAAAATAATAACTAATGTTAATAATCCAATGCCTGCAAATACTTTATGTTCTGTTTTCATATAATTTAAAGTATTAATTTATAATTTCTTATACCCCGCATCCACTTTGCTGTTTTGGTGCTGGTGCTGCCACAGGTGCTTCACCGCCAACCCCGCATCCACTTTGCTGTTTTTGAACTGGGGCACCACCTCCAACTCCACATCCACTACCTCCATTGCCTTGTGTTGGTTGTGTTACTTGTGAAGATATTCGTGCAAATCCCTGACCACTTGAATAGTTAGCACTTAACATTTCCCTTGGATCTACATCTTTCCATTCAACACCTTTATTTTTCATGTAAGTTGCAATCGTTGCATAAGTATCTGGAAACCAGTAGGAGTTAAGGACTAGTGCTGCCTTATACATTTGATCTTCAGTTGCACCTTGTGATGCATACAGTTCTAGAAATCCAAGCATTGCCATTCCATGATTGCAGTCTGGGAAGTGAGTAGAGTTTCCACAACATGGACGATAGATATTTGAGCTCACCCTCTCCACCAATACCTGCTGGTCTTGAGTAAGTGTAATGAATTGGTGTTTGGAAAAATGATCCATCGGACTTCCTTTTGCGATCGTCCATCCACCAGTCGAAGCAAAATTGCCAGCACCGCCATAGCGAGGATCAGACATTTCTCCTTTTTCAAGAATCTCATTTTTATTTCCAAGTCCCAGCGCCCAGAAAAGATTAAGTATTACTCCGGAATTTTCTGGCGTAATAACAAGGGTGCCATTGTTGATTCCTTCAAGTAATTGTTTTTCTTGATTATCGAGTCCTCCGCGATTTGCATAGACCGCTTCAAATTTATCTTTATCAATCACTCCCGCCTCAGTCATTTGCACCCCTAGGTTCCCCCACTTTACAGGAAGTTCTACCCCATTTTGTAAAACTTCTTTTTGCTGTTCTCCACTAAGTTGTGCAGAATTAGATAAAGATTCTGGGTTTTTGAATCGAAATGTAAGAACAAAAGCTCCAACAATTAAAGCTATTACAATAATAATGCTTGTTATTGGCGGTAGGTTATTTTCCTTTTTTATTTCTTCTACAACTTCATTTTCATTTTCCATATTTTTCTTGTCTCGAACAATATCGAGAGATTATTCTTTACAGCAATCGACTAATTTGCTAATAATATCTTCTTTGGTCATTGGTTTATCTGACCCAGATTTATCGTGAATATTTAATTGGTTATCTCCTATTTTCTTTACGCCGGATAAATCAATCAATTTTAATCGCAAGGCCCAAAAGAGCGAATAAATTTCATATGCCTTTTTAAACATATCTTGCGACTCTTCTTTTTTACCTGACGAAAGGAGTTTAGTGCCAACTTCTGTCATTCGCATTGTCGCAGCCAGTAAATGCTTGGTAATGCACCAAGTTTCTCCCTCGTGAGTGTCAATCATTTTTGCTAATAGTTGCTTTCTGATTTCTCTGGTTTGATTCAGGAGATCAAAATATTCATTCTTTTCCGTTTTTTCCGCAGTAAAGAAGAAGTGTTCTTCTAGACTGATTAGATTCATGATGGCAATGCTTAAATCTTCCTCCATCGAGAGATCAAGTTCACCTGAAGCTTTTGATTTATTTATTTTTTCGATAAGCTCTTTCATTGTTGGTTTGTTGTTCATAATTTTAATTTATTATTGTAATTCTCCAATTTTAGTAAAGAGCATATCATTAGCTAAGGCCATGTTTGGATCATCAAGCACATATTTAACTATGCCTTCTTTGTCTATAACCACATATGTGTGGCCAGGCAATGATCCTCGATGCATTGAAGATGCTGTTGTTAACATACCCATCTGCCTGGAAGTATTGGCATTTGTATCGAACATAGTGGTTGCTTTTGCAAGCTGTGGCATTTTAGCTATGGCTGTCTGCCAATCTTTTGCAGAATCAACTACGACCGATATAGCTTGAATTTGATCGCTGTTAAATCTCTCATCACTACCGAATGATGCCATTTGATTCCAGCATGCTGGATAACACATTAGACCTTCGTTAAAGAACAGCACTGTGTTTTTTCCCTTGAAATCAGCAGTTGTGTATGTTTTTCCATCTTTGTCTACCAATTGAATATCAGGCAGTGGTTTTCCAACAAGAGCGTTTAAGGCGTCGCTATTTGCAGCTGCTCCTCCACCATGCATACTATCCACATTTGCATTTGTGTTATTGGCAACATTTTGTTTCGCCTGCGAATTATCTGGAGAACTCTTAAACAAGAAATACCCTAGACCCAAAACCACAACTGAAACTATAATGATCGAAGTTACAGATGATTTTTCATTGTTATTGTTTTTGCTCATATTTTTGTTTTTTATATTGTTTGATAAATAAATAAGATATACTAACGACTATTCCAATAAGTAGAAATGCCCAGATGTATTCGGGGATTAGGCTTGTAAAGCCATTAATTGCACCCAAAAACTTGGCATTCCATAGATTCATTTCCAATTGATAATCTGAATGGGTAAATAACTTATTACTGAAAGCTAGGAAGGTTATGTAGCCACCCATTAGAAGAAAGATTAATCCAGAGATCAACTCTGAAATAGTAATCTGCCAACTAAACCCTCCAATTCTCATTGGAATGGTTTTCTTTATTCCTGTGAATTTTTCAGTTAGATTGAATTTGTCTAGGAAGGCCGCAATTATAAACAAAGGTAATGTCATACCAATAACATAAGCCAAAGTATATAGCGCTCCCCAAGCAATTGTTCCACTTGCCACTGATAGAGTGAGAACTCCAGCCAATACCGGTGCGCAACATGTGGTAGCTATTGCCGAGAAAATTCCTAGAACATAGATTGATGAAACATGCTTTTTCATTCCATCTCGAACAGACGTCGGAGTAGAAAACTTCTTACCTAAAAGCATAGTTATTCCAAGAAGAAGCAGGAAAATTCCGCCAACACTAAATATTATGTTGTGGTATTTACTGAATGCTTGAGCTAAAGCAGAAGCCCCTAGTCCGATTGGCAAGAAAACTGTTGCTACCCCCAAGAAGAAAACAAAAGTCATAAAGAAAATTTTATATTTCTCTCTGAAGATGTTCCCTAAATAAGATGGGAGCAGTACTGTTATGCAACATGGGGCAAAGAGCGCAGCGACTCCTGCCACAAATGCCGCTATTAATGATGTTCCTACGAGTGTTTCCATATAGTTTTTTTCATAGATTTATTAATTCGGGTTAATAAAATAGTAAAAATACCCTTAAAAAGGATATTAAAAAGCACGAAAAAAGCTTACGCTTAATGCGTGCCTATATTAGAAAGCAGGGCTGTTCTCAAACAAAGAAAGCCAAGAGATAATTTTTTGTTTACTGTAAGAAAAATTAGTTGCCAGATCGCGAAGACGTTCCCGTAAGAGATCTAGCTTTGGAAATAGTATATTTTTATGAGATAGAAATACTGAAACCAAGATAAGAAGCATAAACGCAAGCAACAAAAGTAAGTTAGAAATTGATGGGGTTACTGATGTCAGAAGTGTTTGTAGTGCAGAGATATGATGTAAAGTCATGGCCGCAATACTAGTCGGACATGATGTTCCGTCGATAGGAGAAGTAATACAATTATTGTCGGAGCCCTCCATTCCATGAGCAAAAAGAGTAAAGCCAAAAATGGCTATCCCGACAAAACTAACAAGTAAGATTAATGTAAGAAAATGTTTCATAAGATTACTGTATAAGTATATACCCTCGGGGGGTATATGTCAATACAAGTGACTTAAAGAAGGAAGTGGAAAACTACTATTCCCTTTAATTATAACGTTTTTAAGAAAAAATGCCTCTCGCTTGAGAGATGACTTTTTTCACATTTTTATTATACTACTTTTTGTCCACTTTACCCACTGCTTTCCTATAATTACAATAATCACACTCAGCGCTTGCCTTAGGTATTTCTCCATTAAGGCATTTTTTGATTTCAAGAATTGTTTTTTCCACCCACGAATCATCTCCTGTATAAGGCAATAGATTAATATCAAATTCTAACTTTCCATCAAATGCTTCTCTGTCCGTCTTTCCATTACAGTAAACAAAGTATCCTGTGTTAGAAACTTCTAATCCGTTATGGCGAAGTAACCACTGATATATTTCCATCTGCCTTTTATATCCATCCTGCCAATCAGCATCAAGCGTTACCTGTGAAGTTTTGCTTGTAGCTTTATAATCTGCAACAATAATTTGCCCATTTTCACCTTGCCATAAATCGTCTACAGCTCCAGTAATAATAAAGTTAGTAGGCTCGTGGAGGTACTGAACTCCTTTGAAATTCTCTCTCCATTCATCCATCATTTCATGACTAAAGGGCACTGCGTTGAGCCCGTAAGCCTTCATTAGGGGGTGTATTTTATGTTTTGCCCTATGCACATCAAATTCTTTCTTTAGCAAGGTATCTACAGCTGTATTTAGATTGAAAGGATATCCTGGTGGTTGCCCTATCCCTAGCCGACGATCCAAGTAAAAACACTTTGGACAATGCATAAAGTTTTCTATCTTTGATCGAGATATTTTAAAAGGCTCCGTGCTGTTAGGATCGTAGATATTCCTTGTTCTGTTTGGATTGTAGAATTCAGACATAATTTTAAATTTTCTTATTAGTAAAACTCATTAGTTCCATCTCAGCTTTCCATTCATTTTTATTGTTAAAAACTTTTTCGTATGGATTTTGAATGATGATAAGATTTTTTATATCAAAATTTTTATTAGCTTTTACAGGAAGAAGATATAAATAATACCCATTTCCAAGATTTTCTGCTACTGCTAGTTCATTTCGAGACCAGTAAAATTTATTGTCCAGCTCGGACACTGCCTTAACTTCAATATATCTAGGTGTTGATTCTATAATATTTGATTTAAAAGTATAGCTCTGTATATCATAACCAGCATTTACTTTCTCTTGAGAAACATGTTTTATTTGATTTGATAATTGTGGAAACTTTTTTAATCGTAATTTTTCATATTTTAAAATTACTCGTTCTGCAAGAATGCCTAACTCTTCTATGTTTTTGAGTTTTTTAGATAATTCATATGGTGTTAAATTTTTTTGAGTTAAAACATGATATAAATATTTAAGTCCTCTATTGGAAACAAAATAGTTATCATCCTCTTCAGAATAATTTAAAAAATCTAGATCAATTAGAAAATTTCTAATTCCACTTGTTTTTAATCGTGTTCTTTTATCACCAGAAAACCAATATCTTTCATTTTTAAAAATTAAATAGTTAATAAATTTATCTAACTCGGATTCTTGATAAAATGTATCTTTAAATATCACTTTTAACAAAAAATCTTTTAAATCATTTTTATCTGAGGGCAATTCGCATTTGATATTTAGTTTGTTGCCATGAACCACAACTAGATCAGCCATGACCGAGAAGGCAAGAATATCACTAAAACCATTAAAAATATTCTGAAATTTTTTAGTTACAAAAACAATATTAGAGTATTGCACTGTTTTTACAGTTTCGAAAAAAACAATAATCTTTTGTAGATTAATGTTTGAAAAATTAATTTTTCGGTTTAAATAGTCTTTCATAGGCGTTATTTTCATCATCTTCAAACATATCAAGATTGTAAATCGTGTAATCTTGATCAATTAGATGATACATTTTCTGTGCCTTATTTTCCAGGCTTGTTTTAATATCGTTCTCAAAAGTGTTTGCATATTGAAGAAAGTGATAATGGGCTAAAATTCTTTCTGATCCACCTACTCTGTGGATTCTATCTAATGACTGAAGATACTGAGCACAATTATAAGAAAGATCATAATAAATAGCATTGTGGCATGTAGTATGAAGTGATATTGACTCCGCACATGCAGCTGGGTTAGCGATTAAAATATCTAAACCACTATTTGGATCAACAAACTCATTTCTTATTTTCTCCCTGTCTTCTTCTTCACTCACTGTCGTTTGCTGTATCGGAGTTTTACCATAGATCAATTTATTATTAAAACCTCTACTTTTTAAAATTTTACTTAAAAGTTCTAGAGTCCCAACAAAGTTAGACCATATTAAAACTTTCTCTTTTTTTAATTTAAATTCCTCAAGTACTTTAATGATATATTCAATTTTAGCTGGGAGTTCATATTCATCGTATTGTTTAATATATTTAGCAATGTCTGATTTTTTGTCGTAAAGTAATTCATTGTAATCCTCAATAGCAGATTTTAATAATCCAGTATAAGAAACAGCCTGTCTAAGACGAATAAGTCGTCCACGTCTAAGTTTTATTACTAATTCAATATCATTATACTCATCTTGAATAGTATTTTCTCGTATTTTGTTTTCTATTGCGTTATAAACAATCTTCTCATATTTATTCATTTCTAAAATAACTGGCTTATGGAAAACTGGAACGCTTAAATTTAGATCTGATTTTCTAACTCGGTAAAAAAGAGGCCCTATTTTATCATCCAAAATAAGTTTTGCTTCTTCATTCTGTTTCTCTTTCTCAGCTTGTAAGATTTGGTGCTTTGAAGTAGTATCTATCGGTTTGTTATTGGGCCACAAGAAATCAAAAAGGTTAAAAATATCACTATAACTTTTTGGAATTGGAGTACCCGTAAGAACACAGCGAGCAATACAGTCCTTGGAGATAGACAAAATTGCCTTTGCCCAATTACCATCTAGTTGTTTAATATAGTGTGCTTCGTCAATAACAAGGAAAGGTTTAATGTGTACAGATTTAAAGAGGTTAATTATTTCTTCTTGATCTTTTAGCACTGTTTGGAAAGTACTTAAATAAAGTTCTGATTTACTGTCACCGTCGGGATAATATTCAAGCTTTCGTATATTTCTATCACCACCTGCGAGAATTTGATATTTAGGAATTCTTCCTAGGGTCACTTCAAACTCATGCTTCCATGGTCCAAATGATGCTGGTGGACCAACTACAAACAATGTATCGACCAGACCCTCAGTTCTTAATTTTTCATAGACACTCAAAACTACTGATGTTTTACCACTCCCTGGCACGGAAAAATTAGCACCATTTTTTGCCATGTATAAATGGAAGGCAGCTTTCTTTTGGTGATCCTTGAGAGGTCTTGTAATTGAGGACGTCAAAAAAGAATTAAAGCTTTTATACGCATTTTTATCGAACTCTCCATGTTTAAATTTTTTGAGGATTTCTTTTCGTTCAGAAAAATCTATATTTTTATTCTGTAAATCTACATATCTTTTATTCGCTGATTCGGTAAGTTGATACTTTAAACCCTCTTTATTAAAAAAATTAATCAATTTCTGAAATAGAACAATAACATCACTTTCAGAACCTGAAAAAATAAAATTGCTTTTATCGTCTTCTTCAAACTTCCAAAACAACAATTGCCCAATATGACGTGATTCAATTTTATGCTTAGAAATTGTTATATGGTTTTGAACAACATCAACTATCATATACAATTAATTTCTTTTATATTTTTGTTGAAGATTGTCTTTATCCTTTTGATATTTATAGAAAATATTTTTTAGTTCTTTCGCCTTTACTTCAACACTCTCAGCTAATTTCATGGCTTTATTTAAATCACCAATACTGATAGAAGATGGATCCATCTTCTTGTGGTCCAACTTTTTATATGCCTGTTCAAGTAAAGTAATAGGCGTTTCCATTTCCTCGGTTTGACCTGTATGCTTTATTGCTTTTTCAACTCTATTTATAATTTCTGTTGCATTCTTCTTTCTCCACTTTTGATCGATGGTGTCATAATCATCTTTTGTATCTTCTTTCTCTGATGGGTCAAGGTCCTTAATTTTGTTTATTGCAAATAATTCATTCTTTGCCGTTTGATTCTCTAGGTTCTTTGAAAGACCTCTCATAAGCACATGTACTTTACGTCCAGGAAACTCTCTAAATCTTATTAATTTAAAAGCAACATCTTCAACTTTCCCAATTTCATCTTCTTCAATTCCTAATTTTATTCTCTCTTTTTCATTCTCTAGCTTTTTATAAACAGACCCATAATAGTCTAAAAATGCTTGCCATTTTCCTTCCCTATCTCCAATTCCCGCCGAAATTGATTTATAAAAACCATCCCTCTCAAGACTATCAAGGTATCGGTCAATACATTCAAGTGGTTTTAAGTACTCATCTTCATATCTTTGAACTACTTTTTTAAAATCAGATTGGTTTAAAGAAACAAAGTTTGGATCATCTCGTAATTGGTCCTCAAGACTCATCCCGGATTCAATTTTACGCCTTATTGAAAGAGCTCGATCAAAATTTGAATATTCTGATTTACCATCTTTTTGAAGCTGATAACGATTTTCTATCTGCTCAATTTCTTTATTTGTTGGCGGACCTCCAGGATCATTTTTCCCAGGCAAAATAACAACATTCATCCTATCAAACTTTGAACCGTGTTTTTCTTCTCTTAAAAGTTGAAAAACCATTTTTCTACGATTACCATTTATTAAGAAACCATCACATGTAATAATTGCAGGTTGTTCTTGTCCACGGTGAATTAAAGAATTTTTCAAACTTTCTGTTTGATCTGGATCCTTATCCTTTAAAAATTTCTCTAAAATAGCTTGGTCGTCATCATCATCTTCATCTAATGGTTTCTTACTTTTTTCATAACTATAAACATCTGAAGCAATTCGTCCATTATCTTTTCTATATCTTAGTAATTCTACGGGTACACTATCAACTTTCCGCGCAGAATTTGCTGCTCTTTCGCCACGAAAATCAATAACCACCTCTTGTGGTTTGGGGGCAGGAGTTTTGCATCGTTCAATTTCCCTTGCAAAATCATCAATTATTTTTCTTGGAGCTTCTCTGGTTATTGGGCTCATGATAATCCTAATTGCTTATTATTACACTTTGATTATACAGCATTTTTGATTTAAATCTAGCCCTATTTTACTTCTTTAAAGAACCCCAAACTTTCCCAATAACTAGGATAGGTTGGTAACTCTCAAGATTCTTTTTTGCTACATTATAGTATTTTTTAAAAATCTCAATTCCAACAGAATTTCTATTCATCCTCTGCGCAACCTTAAGTGTCGTGCCAGAACCAACAAAAGGGTCTAAAACCCAATCTCCCTCTTTTGTAAATAACTTAATAAACCACTCTGGTAAGGCTTCTGGAAAAACAGCACTATGTCCTTTATTACCAGTCTCAGTAGCCACGTGTAAAACATTTGTGGGATTTACCATATCTCTATCTATCCAATTTGCCACCCTTCTTCCAAAACCACTTCCTACTTGTGAATCCTTTCGAGTCTTATCTTGTTCACTTAAAGAATTCATTCGATTCTTCGCCCAATCTCCTAATGGCACCATCACTGCCTCCTGGTACATATTAAATTCTTTCTGTTTATTAAACTGTAATAATCTTTCCCATGAATCTCGAAAACGATTTGGCCACTTACCTGGAAAAGAATTTTTCTTATGCCAAATAAATTCTTCAGTCCAAAACCATCCTTGTTTTCTGAGGGCTAGTATTAATTCAATAACATATGGACTTCTTTCACCATCAACAGCTTTCTCTTTTATATTTAAAATAAAAGTGCCTTTTGGCTTTAAGACTCTTAAAAATTCGGCACTTCTCGGGATAAACCATTCAACATACTTATCTGGTTTAATACCCCCATAAGTTTTTTTTCTACTATCTGCATAAGGTGGTGACGTTATAATAAGATCAACAGAATTATTCTTTATTCTTTTTAAAACATCTTCACAATCTCCATAAACAAGATTTGTTATTACTTTTTTACTCATGTTTTAATAATAGCAGTTTATAAGTCAAAGGTCCAGTTTAAGCTATCAAACCATACGTTCAATAAATGCTTGGTTATCAAGGGCTTTAAATGCTCTGCGTTGGTTACCAAATAGCCTAATAATGAATAGATAAACTAGCCAATCCTTGTTATAATTTAATTATGCCAAAGGCGGAACGTATCAATTTAAAAATTACGGCAGAGGTAGCCGTTAAAAAATTCTTTCTCAGGGAAATGCTTTTTTTCTTTATTGAAAAAAGACAAAATGTAATTTTAGATAGTCCTTTTTATTTTTCTGCAAAGGATTTTTCTAAATACATAGAAGAAATGCAATTTTCCACAACGATAGGAGTTTATGTTAACCATAATTATATAAATGAAAATTTAAAAATCCTACAAAATTCATTTTTAAAAAGGGATAAACATTTAAAAATTAAAATACCAATGGATCCTCTTTTGAAATTTAGCACTAAGGGAGAAGGCGATGACATGATTTTTACCATAGTAGACTGTCCCACAGATTATATTAATAATGCACTGCGCTATTTGGATATTTCTTTAATGCTGGCTAGTGAGGTTGATGACAAAAACAGGGAAGAAAATTTTGAACTTGAAAGAAAAATTGGGAGCATTAATACTGAATCTCTTTTTGGGCAAACTCAAGATCATAAACTTATATTTTGTAATGAACCTTCAGACAGAGCATTGGGGCTAAAGGAAAGAGCAATCTTTAATATTTTAAAAAAACATTTCAAAACAGAAGTTAGCGCGAGTGATATTTATGAAGCTATAGTGGAATTAAATCAAGGAACAACAACAGCAAGAAGAGAAGAGCGAAACGGTTATGTTGGTGACGGTGTTATAGAATTAAGAAAAAAGCTATGTAAAATAAGCGGAAACCCAGAAACTATAAAAACTGTAAGCGGTAGAGTCTCTACATATAAACTCATATATTAATTACTCAAAAAAGTTATCCACAGGTCTTTTTTTAAAGTTTTTTACTGTTTTATCGCCGTGCAAGAACGACGATTTTTTATTATTTCAGTCATATTTTTTAACACACGGTGATCTCCTTTTTTCTACTTTATAAAAAAGACTAAAAAATACTCATTTTAAAATATCCTTATATTGCGACATAATTTGTATTTTGTTTTCGTTTTTCTTTTCACTTGACAAAGATATTATTCTACTACTCACTGGATACCGACAATAAATAAATTGTCTATTAAAAGTCGAGATTATTAGAATAAGTTTTAAAAAAACATGAAAAAGAAAACAAAAGTGCCTAAGGTGCCCAAGAAGGAAAAAGAAAATCTTCACTTGGAAGTTGTCTTATTGGACGACGTGTGTGAAGTACTCATGAAAAACGTTTTTCGCGCAATGGACGTTCTTCGAGATGCTTCATTCTGTGGAGAATGTAGCGGAGAGAAAATAAAATAGGGATTATGTGGGATCACCTTGCCTACAAAAAGTAGGCAAGGAACATCCTGCAATTATTAAAAGTTTAAAAAAATTACATGACAAATACAACAATTAAAGAAAAGCGTTATCCATTAGCAGAAGCCGAGGCGATAGCGTTAAAAGTGTTAGAGCAATTGAAACCGTATTGTATACGTGCCGAGATTGCGGGAAGTATCCGCAGAAAGAAAGCGGATTGTGGTGATGTAGAAATTGTGGCAATTCCTCTCCCCTATTCAACGGGACTTTTGGAAGACGGAATCGCAAGTGTTGTTAATAAATGGACAAAAATAAAAGGCGAAATGAATTACGGAAAAACCAAATACACTCAGCGCATATTGCCAGAAGGAATAAAGCTTGATTTGTTTTTCGCCGAAGAAGGAAATTGGGGATCTGTATTGGCAATTAGAACTGGCTCAGCAGATTACAGCCATAAAGTATTAGCAAATGGATGGGTCCGCCAAGGATTCAAAAGTGAAGGAGGATACTTATTCAGAGATGGAGAAAGATACGAAGTCCGAGAGGAAAAGGATCTCTTCAAATTAATTGGCGTTCGTTATGTCGAGCCAGAAGATCGAAATTTATAAGTAATTATTAAATGAATTAAATTATGAAGAGTATTAAAAGACTGTTCGATAAAATATCCAAAGAAAACCCTAATTTGGGTTCAGTTATCATCTTTAATCGCATCGTAAGTGGAAAAAATTTCTCACACGACCGAATTGCTAGATGGTTCAACGTTTTGGTCGATAAAGAAGAATATGATAGATCCGAGAAGAAAGAGATTCTCGAATATGTCTATCTCCTAAATTCACCCCTTAACCGTACGAAAAACGACAGTATTACACCTCTCAGAGAAGCGAAAAAAGAAAAAATGAATATGGATAAGTCGGGCATTAATAAAGTGGTTAAAGCAGAGGAAATTATATGCAAAAAGAACTAACGCAGCAAGAGTTTATAGCACTCTTCCCTAACACTCGATTCCGCTATATACATGACGTAGTAGACGGATTAGCCGTACAAGGAAGCAATATGCTTAATCTATCATGGAACGAAGAAGGATACGGTATCTTTTTTACAGTCAATGGATTTCCACCTACTGGTAAAGCAGATCAATCACAATTATTATCGTTAAATGGTAATTATGTAGATTTTGATGTAGAGGTCAGACTATCCCAGGAAGAAAAAGACAGATTGATTCAAGAAACTCTTATGGCTGGGATACAAGCTGGTGTGCCAACTCCAACGATAATTAACCGTACCCAAAAAGGAGCTCATCTCATTTGGCTTTATCCAGAATCCCTTAAACCTACATTAGAAAACATCACAAAATGGAGAACTGTACAAAAAAGACTAGTGCAGTGTTTTAATGGTGACAAAAATCCCACTGATCCATCACGAGTACTTCGTTTGCCTTATACACTACACTTAAAAGATCCTAACAATCCTTTTGAGATTAAAATCATGTCGTATAAACCAGAGGCAAAATGTACACTTGAAGAATTGGATGCAATGGTACCAAAATATTCCGACAATGAGATCGACACTAAAACTCCTGCAATGGAATTGCTGCTTAAAGGTGTACCAATAGGTAAAGGTCTACGACATGGAGCATTGGCACAAATAGCAGGTCTTCTGCTTAAACATGCAGACACCGCAGAGAAGGTTGAAACTGCCAGAATGAATTATTACGCCTGGGATCAAAAAATCGTAGGATCAAAAGAACAATTCGAGGAACGTAAAAAGGAATTGGATAACACTTTCGAAGGAATACTCAAACTCAATGTAAAAGATAGAGAGATTGGAACAAAAGCCAGAATGTCCTCCACTAACAGACCTCGCCTATGGACGATTGGGGAAATTCTTGAGCAAGATTTTGGAGAGGAGGAATGGCTTGTAGATTCATTAATATCCAAACAAGGTATGATGGCACTCTCTGGTAACCCTGGTGACTTTAAAACTTGGGTGACTATTCATATTGCACTTTGTGTATCACGCAATCTTCCTGTCTTTGGTAAATTCAAGGCATCACAGGGGGGTGTATTGATAATAGACGAAGAAGATCATATTCGACTATTACAAAAACGTTTGGAATTACTTGGTGCAAAAGAAACTGATAATATTCATTATCTATCACAGAGTGGTATTAAGGTGGATATGGAAGAAGTCCGCGACATGATACTAGGGATTGTTAAAGAGAAGAATATAAAACTAGTCATACTTGATTCTCTGGTTCGAGTTCACGGACAAGATGAAAATGATGCAGGGGGTATGGCAAAAGTGTTTAGCAATCTCCAAAAGATAATTACCGAGGGAGCATCTATCCTCTTTACTCACCATCACAGAAAACAACAAAAGGGGCAAGGATCGAACAATCCTGGTCAAAGTATGCGAGGTTCATCAGATATTTTAGCAGCTGTGGATTGTCATATGACAATTGAGAAGAAAAACGAGAACGAAGATCGCCTTATTCTACGACAAACGAAATTACGTCAAGGTGAATTGTTGCCACCGTTTGAAATCAACATCATTAAAAGTGAATCGGGACCATCTGGATTTGAGTATGCTGGTGATCATGATGAAAAAAAGAAAAAAGCCGAGGAGGTAGAAGCAGCTTTAGTGTCATTCCTAGGAGAAGAAATGAAAAGTCGTTCAGAAATTCTTGAATTTTTTGAAGACGATTATGGTAGAGACGTTATAGACCGAGGGATAAAACTAGCAGAAGAATATGAGAAAATTGAAAAAGTTCCAAAAGAAGAAGTGCCAAAAGAAAACCGTAAAAAGGCACACTATCGCATTCCTTGGATACTTTCTCCTATCAAGATTACCCAAGTTGATGATCTTCCTGCTTCCGTACCCTATATAGAGGCAGGAAAACAGGAAGATTATAAAGAATCGTTTGAGTGTGAAGAGGTCGAAAAAGACGATGATGGCATTGATGATCCCCCATTTTAGATGTTGGGACTAAGGTGCTATAATTCATATGCTGTCTAATACAAAAACAATAGGAATAAATAGGTATAATGACCCTGAAAGGGCGGTTCTGCCATTATATCTATCCTATTTGGGAGAAAATGTATTGGACAGCCAGAACCGTCCTTTTAGTTTGTCTAAACTAGAAAAATTACAAATCTAAATAAATAAAAATGGATAAAATTACAAATAAATTTAATAGGATGAATCTAAACAGTTCAAGTATTTCCAACAAAAGACTTCTGCAGTTTATTAATCTCTTTAAAGCAAAAACTGGTGTGACATTAGCGGAACCAGAAGCACTCGCACGAGCAGAAACACTACTCCGAACAATCTCAATTCTTTATCAGCCAGTAAGTATCTCCGATTATTCTGCTGCTTTGGCTCAAAAGATGTTTCTTAAAACTAAAAAGGTGAAGATTATTAATTAATATAAAAAAAATTATGAAAAACGTTATTGAAAATATTAAAAAAATTATTATCGGGTATTTGAGAAAATCTAGCGAGAGCCGCGAAAAACAAGCACTCTCAATTGCATCTCAAAAAAGAGAGATCCAAGCAAAATTTCCCAACCAAGAGATAATATGGATTGAGGAATCAAAAAGTGCTTTTAAGCCATATGGTAGGCCTGAATTTACACGCATGATGAAAATGGTCCAGGAAGGCAGTGTTGAATGTATTATTGCCTGGCATCCCGACAGACTGTCTCGCAATGAAATTGATGCAGGTGAAATAACATACGCCTTGAGAATGGGTATTCTCAAAGATTTAAAATTTATAAGTTACACTTTTGAAAATTCACCGGATGGAATAAAACACCTCCAAAACACTCTTTCTGATTCACAGTATTATTCTTCTAAACTTGGTGTTGATGTAAAACGTGGATTGGGTGATAAGTTAACTATGGGGAGAATGCCCTGCTTAGCACCGGTTGGTTATTTTAATACAAAATTAGCAACACGAGGAGAAAACAAAATAATAGAAGACACAGAACGATTTCCTCTTGTTCGTAAAATGTGGGATTTATTATTAACTGGAAACTACAGTGTTCCACAAGTATTAGCTATCGCCACAAATGAGTGGGGCTTGCTTGCTCCTAAAAAGAAAAAAATCGGTGGAGGAAAAGTTGGTTACACTAGTGCCTATGGTATGTTTTCTAATTTATTCTACACTGGATATTTTATGTATAAAGGAAAAATGTATAAAGGAGACCACAAGCCAATGATCACTATGGCAGAATTTGATCGCGTACAATCACTTATCAAAGAACACGGCAAACCTAGAGCAAAAACACACGAATTTGCCTATGGATGCGGGACCTTTATGTGCGGAGAATGTAACCGTTCATTTGTTGGGATTGAAAAGATAAAATATATAAAAAGCACTAAAGAAACAAAAGTTTATGTATTTTACCTTTGTGGCCATAAAAAGAGTGTAGTTTACTGTAGCCAAAAATATAATATAAACGAAACTAAAGTTGAGGAACAAATAAAGGCTGAAATCCAGAAATATACAATTGATTCTGACTTCTTAAATTGGACACTTGAAGTAATGAAAGATAATAACGTCCTAGAAACAGTAACGGAGAAAGATGTAAAAGAGAATGTCTTAAAGACTATAGAAACCAAGCAGGAAGAATTAAAGAAATTAATCCAAATGGCTACAAAAGGCTTTGTTTCGGATGAAGAGTTTAAGGAATCCAGAGCAGAGTTAGACAAGACAATAAATAACCTAAAAACCCAATTAAATGAGGTTGAGGGTGATAAGAATGAAAATCTCATGGAACTAACTGAGAAAGCATTCTACTATTCTACTTATGCCTTGATTGCTCTCAAAAAAGGCGACAAAAGAACCCGAAATGAAATCATCAAGAGTCTGGGTATGAACCGAGAGATAAAAGACAAAATAGTCAATATTAAAGCCTTCGAATGGTATTTCCACATCCAAAAAGCCTATTCTTCACTAAGAGAACAATTGGCTGGTACTGAACCAGAAATACGTTGTGAACAAAAGACGATTTATGACTTTCCTCATCTTCGTTCACTGTTGCGCGACCGACCGGATTTGAACCGGCAACCTCCCGCGTGACAGGCGGGTGCTCTAACCAATTGAGCTACGATCGCAAACTCTTAAAATTTATCACAAACTCGGAATATCTCCTAGTCTGCTGGTGTCGGCGGGAGGAATCGAACCTCCGACCTTGGGCTTATGAGTCCCACGCTCTAACCGGCTGAGCTACGCCGACAAATTCTCCTTTTCGGCTCGAGACATAGAGTTTAGGCATGTCACTTGCCGAATGTTGCGGGGCCACGAATCGAACGTGGGTCTTAAGGTTATGAGCCTTACGAGATGCCTCTTCTCTACCCCGCTGTAAATTATTAACAGCGATTAAACCATTAAAAAATGCCTTTAGGGCATATACTTATATTTTACCTTAAATTTTCTAAAAAGCAAACCGACCTCGAGCTATATGTAGCCGTAAGCGTGAAAAATCTGCTCGTATAGGGCGATAACGCGTTTCGCCTCATGGTGAGAAAGTTCGAATGCAAGCCCTTCGTGGGCAATCCTATTCCTTATGGTGTGCACCTCCCAAGCAGAGCTCAAGTCGCGAAATGTTTCTTGATTGGCAGATTTAAGTCTGTCCCCTAAGGTCTCACCCTGAAAACCCAAATCTTTTAGTAAATTTTCTAAGATAGAATCCGCTTCGATAATCGCTAACTTCCAGTCGCTTGAGTGCTGAGAAAAAATGTAATTTAGAGTCTTGCTCCAACGTGGATTCTTGGACCCACCCACCTCTTCACGTAGTCTTTTCTCCTGTTCGGCTTTGTTTTTGGCATATTCTATTATTTCATGATGTAAATGTTTGTGTTCTTTGCGACGGATTTCTATCATTCGGACGACAACGTAACAAATAACAGTCAAGAAAAACATCGCCATAATAAACAGGAAGCTCTTGGCTAAATTCATATTCCTTTCCGTAAAAGTAAGCTCGAAAAACTTTTGGATGTAAAAGGATCCTCGTTCGAATAAATACGCTGGGTTAAAATATTGAGAATTTAAGAACGAGTCGCCTAAAATGCTGTTTTGGTTACCTGCGTCCATATATTAAGAATTATAACATATTTTACAGACTAGTTATTAGCCTCGAAACTCTTCAAATTTCTTGCCTATGTCAAATAGGGCCTCTTCGCCAAAATGCGTTGCCATAAACTGAATCGACAACGGCAAGTTATCCTTATTGAACCCAGAAGGCAAAGCAATGGACGGAACGCCCGCAAGGTTGGCTGGCGCTGAGAAAATATCGCACAAATACATGGCTACTGGGTCATTCATTTTTTCGCCCAACTTGAAGGCTGGTATCGGCGTTGTAGGTGTAGCGATTAAACTTACTTCTTCGAAAGCCTTCACAATCTCAGCCTTTACTTTCTCACGCACCTTTACAGCTTTGTTGTAATACGCTTCGTGGTGTCCATGCGAAAGCACGTAGGTACCAAGCAATATGCGGCGGCGTGCCTCCTTACCGAAACCTTTCCCCCTCGACTTCATATATACCTCTTTCAAATTTTTAACTTCAGGGTTCTTTTCCTCACTGTAGCCGTAGCGTATCCCATCGAAGCGCGCCAAGTTGGTAGACACTTCCGCGGGCATTATGATGTAGTAGGCCTCGAGAGAATATTTAGAAAAAGGTAGCTCGATATCCACAATTTCGTAACCCGCTTGTTTAAATTTCTCAATTGATTGTTTGAAGTTTTCCATTAACTCTGGCTCAACCCCCTTCTCAAATAAATGCCAAGGTACCCCGATTTTTTTAGAATTTGAAATTTTTATTTTTCTTTTTTCGTCTGAAATAGATGTACTATCTTCAGGGTCGTATTTAGACAATAACTTAAAAATAATCTCTGTATCACGAACTGTTTTCCCGAACGGTGACACCTGGTCAAGCGAGTTCCCCATCGCGATAATCCCGTTACGTGACAGCGCTCCATAGGTGGGCTTAAGCCCTACCAACCCGCAGAAAGCTGCTGGTTCGCGCACTGAACCGCAAGTCTCTGTTCCTAGTGACACCAGTGCCATATCGGCCGCCACAGCCGCCGCAGACCCTCCGGAAGACCCACCGGGAACCCTAGAGAGGTCTACGGGATTCCGAGTCACTCCATAGGCACTGGTCTGAGTCGATGAGCCCATGGCAAATTCGTCCATATTTGTACGCCCGATAATAACTGCCCCGGCTTTTTTCAATTCCTTAATCACGAAAGCGTCATATGAAGCCCTGTAGTGCTCTAAAATTTTAGACCCAGCCGAAGCGATATGGCCCTCAAATAAAATATTATCTTTAATGGCGAAAGGGATACCCGTGAGCTCGCTCGCTGTACCATCCTTAAATTTCTTGTCGGCTTGATCTGCCTGCGCTAAAACATCTTCATACACCTCTAGGTAGGCATTCAATTCGGTATTCTTTTCTTTAATAACTTTCAAATATTCTTCTACGAGGTGGCGCGAAGTATACTCCCCTTTTTTGAAACTCTCGTGAGCTTTCTCTATGGTTAAATTTTTTAAATCAATCATTTATGGTGAGTTTATCGAACTATAAAATCTTTTTAACTTTCAAAAAGCCCTCCTGAGAATCAGGAAACTGCTCCACAAGTAGCTCCGAAGAAAATTCGCGTGGCACAACTTTATCTTCCCGCCAAATATTTTTCTGCTCGTATTCTACTACAACGTCCCCGACCTCAACCTTCTCAATGGTTTGCACATATTCCAAAATACCTCCCATATCCTTGAGAATAGCTTGCTTTTCGTCCAAAGAAAGCTCGATTTTGGCGAGCTCTGCTAAATTTTCAACATCATCAATAGTCATAAATGGATTATAGCAGAATGTTTACTGCTTACCAACGAGCGCCTGGATTCTCTCTGCTACTGGTGGATGAGTGGCAAAGAGGCCAGAAATTTTCTTACCAACCGCCGCTTTCGGATCAGAAATATACAAATGCGCAATGGCGCTCGACTGACGATTCATTGGTTGACTGTGTTGGGAAATTTTCTGCAAAGCGCTGGCTAAGCCTTCCGGGTAGCGCGTCAGCAAAGCCCCGGAGGCATCGGCTAGAAATTCCCGTCTTCGGGAAATAGCGAGTTGAATCAACGTAGCAAAGAGAGGCGCGAGAATGGAGAGAGTAACACCGATTAAAATAAAAATCCCGTTCGCCTTATTGTCACTATCTCGGCTCCCTCCGAAAAACAAATTCCGACGAAATACATCAGCCAAGATGGTGATAAATCCAACAAGAACTACGACGACGGTCGACAGCAGCATATCTCTGTTGCCTATGTGGGAAAGTTCATGCCCTATCACACCTTCAAGCTCAGTTTTATTTAAGATAGCAAGCAGGCCTGTTGTGGCTGCAACAACGGCGTGCTCTTTGTTTCTGCCAGTAGCGAAAGCATTCGGTGCGGGGTCATTAATTATATAAACTTTCGGCATCGGAAGACCAGCCGTAATCGAAAGGTTTTCCACTATCGTATACAAATCAAAATTTGCTTCTCGGCTCGCTGGCTTTGCCCCCGCAAGCTTGAGTACTATTTTATCTGAAAACCAATACGAAAATACATTCATTAAAACGCTAAAAATGACAAAGAAATACAAGATATTGGGATTGCCATAATAAACACTGGCAAACCAGCCAACACCTATAACTAACACCAAAAACACAGACATTAAAGCCCAGGTTTTGGTTATATTTTTAGACTGTTCGGTATAAAGCGTTGCCATATACCCATTATAACATACTGTAATTTGTAGTTAGAATTTTACTTCTACGTTGTTCTGAGCAATGTCATTGTCTGCCAAATCAAAGAATTCTTTTTTAGAAAATTTGAACATATTAGCGATAACATTCCCAGGGAAACTTTGTACACCAGTGTTTAAGTCTCTGACGTTGGAATTGTAGAATCTTCGTGCGGCTTGAATTTTGTTTTCGGTGTCGGAGAGTTCTTGTTGGAGCGCGAGGAAATTCTGGTTCGCTTTTAGGTCAGGGTAAGCTTCAGCGACAGCGAAAAGTGATTTAAGTGCGCCCGAAAGCATATTTTCAGCTTCGGCATGAGCGCCGTTCGGGCCGGTAGCTCCCATAGCAGCCGAGCGTGCCTTGGTTACGTTTTCAAAAGCGGCGGATTCGTGCGTAGCGTATCCCTTCACTGTATTTACTAAATTCGGAATCAAATCATAGCGACGCTTGAGCTGAACTTCAATGTCGGCCCAGGCTTCTTCGGAGCGATTGCGTAGAGAAACAAACCTGTTGAAAGAATACACAACCCACAAAACCAAAACTCCAATAACTATAAAGAGGTACATCATAAAGCGTATCGTTTAAATTTATAATTAAGCACTATTAAATTATACCACAATTTCTACTTTTTAGATTGATGCTCTTCTACGAGGACCAATAAAGGTGATGCGAGGAATATCGAGGAGTATGTACCGAAGAACATTCCGGCTGTGAGCATAAGGGCAAAATACTTGGTGGTTACAGGGCCAAAGAAGAATAAGGCTAACAACACTAATATCACAGTGAGTGAAGTGGCTATAGATCGAGCATAAGACTGGTCGAGACTTTTACCAACAATCTCACTAAATTTCAATTTAGAGTGGAGGGCTTGGTCTCTTAGGTTTTCCCTAATTCTATCAAAGATAACAATTGTGTCTGAAAGCGAAAGCCCGAGTATAGTCAAAACAGCAACAACAAAGAGCGTGTCCACTTCCGCGCCACGGTAATGCGACAACAGAACGAAGATACCCACCGGAATGATTACGTCGTGAAGTAAAGTAATAATCGCGATAATTCCATATTTCCAAGAAGAAACCGGTTTAGAAACTTTACGAAAAGCGAAGGCGATAAATAAAATAATCGCCAGGGACACGAGTACGACTGAGAAAATAGCTTTACGAGTTAATTCTTTTCCTACTGTAGGCCCTATAGAGTTATAGCTAAGCTCAGACACGGGGAATTCTCCTTGCAAGGACATTGCTTCGAGAATTTGTGCGTGTTCTTCATCCGTTAAATCTTTGGTTTTTATTATGTAGCCATTATTGCTAGTAGGCTGCAAAAGCACTGACCCTATATTCAAAGCTGCCAGTTTTTCATTTAAAGTTGTTTGCTCCGGAGGCACACCTGCATAAGACACCTCAGAAGATGCTCCGCCCTTGAAATCAATTCCGATGTTTAGGCCTAGCACAAGAAGTGCCCCAAGCGACAATAACACTAAGATGATTGACAGGCCGATAAATATTTTTTTGTGTTTCAGTATAAACATAAAATTATTTTATTTGCTGATACCACTACCGAATAAAAAGCGCGCGAATTTCCCTTCCCCGATAAACCCAAATGTCTTAAGGAAAATTCTAGTAATGACAATAGCAGAAAGCATTGAGACTAAAACCCCCATACCGAGCGTCAGGGCGAAACCTTTAATGAGAGATGTTCCAAACCAGAAGAGGATGACTGCTGTTATAAGGCTTGAAATGTTCGAGTCCCGAATAGACATCCAAGCTCGGGTAAATCCCGCAGAAGTTGAGCCGGAAACATTACCACCCGCGCGCATTTCCTCCTTAACTCTTTCGAAAATGAGCACGTTGGCATCAACGGCGATACCAATAGAAATTATAAAGCCTGCGACACCGGCAGCGGTTAGAGTAACTGGCATAAGCTTAAAGAGTGCTAGCATTGTGGCTATGAAAATACACAAAGACACAGCCGCGATAAGTCCAGGTAGGCGGTACCAGAGTATTAAGAAAATTGCTACAAGCAGGAATCCGACTGCGGTGGCCTTAACCCCGGCATTCACTGCACTGTCTCCTAATATCGCTCCAATACGCGCCTGGGAAGCCAGAGAAATTGGTACAGGCAAAGCTCCTGAGTTAAGTCGTCCGACTAATTGCTTGGCCTCTACGGGGGTGAAATTGCCCGAAATTACGGCCTGGCCGTTAGGAATTTCCTCTCGAACAGTCGGCGAAGATATAGGAAATCCATCTAGGTAAATAGCTACTGTTTTACCTATGTTTGCCTTGGTAATTTGAGCGAACAACTTCGTTCCTTCATCGTTAAACTGGAGGCCAACTATAGGTTCGCGGGTATTCTGGTCAAACTGTAGTGTCGCACGCTTGAGATATCGTCCGGTAAGTTCTGTGTCGATGTATTGTGGTTGACCCAAGTTTATTCCGGACAAATCCACTTTGCCATCGGGACCAGCTTTCACTTTGATTGGTGTACCTTCGGGGGCTTCGGTTTTAAATTGGAGCGACGGAGTCTGGCCTATCATCTTCTTGGCTTCTTCCACGTCAGTGACTCCTGGCAAATCAACAATAAGCTGCTCGCCTTCCCCAGAAACAAATCCGCCGTGCTGCACTTGTACCACCGGCTCAGAAACACCGAAGATATTTACTCGGCGTTCAATAACATCACGAAGCGCCTCCATTGAATCATTAACTTCACCAGCGGCAATGGCTGATACGTCAGCATTGTAAATCAGGTGGCTACCACCCGAAAGATCGAGCCCAAGCCTGAAGGGATATTTTTTCAAAAAAGCGCTTTCGGTCTGAAAGTTCTTGTTGAGCTTAGGCTCGGATTTATATACGAAAAAACCTATGCCGGCGCCGAGAATTAATATAAATAACGATAAAATTATCTTCTTAAGCATATCAGTTTAGTGCAGAGCCATTTTATACATTTTTCGCGAAATATGCAACTAAGTATGAAATCCCTGCCCCGAGCACAAAACCGCCTAAAATATCTATCGGGAAATGCACACCAACGGCAATTCTAGAAAACCCAATGAGTAAAGCCGCAAATAAAAACCACCACCCAACTTTTTTATTCACGAAAAACAAAGCTACCGCCAGAGCCATAAAAAAAGTCGCGTGGTCAGAAGGAAAAGCGTAAGACGTTTCTGTAAGCAAGCTCTGCACACCTGGCAAAGCTATCGGCGGACGTGCAGAATGGACTAATATTTTTAAAATAAACTTCGATATCAATACCGCGACCCCTGCCGAAAAAAATACAACAATAAACTCACGTAAAGATTTGCGGTAAAACACGAGATAAACAAAAGCAGCAAACACGACAAGGAACGGTAGGTAATGGGCGAGAAAAATCACCACATTGTCGAGCAGTGTAGACTGATGAGATAAACTAAAAAAGAAATAAAAAATCGCGTTGTTCATATTGTTATTCTATCACATTAGCAGTAGGCCAATCAGGGCAATTATACAGCCTAGAATCTTCCGCCCGACATCTTCTCTTTCTTTCAAAAATATGGCGGCGGCAATAAATACGATTACAACCTTGAAGGTAGTCACCGAAGTCACGATGCTTAAATTACCCACCACCCAGACCAGTACCACATAAGATAGGGCTTGTAAAAACTGCAAACCGCCGGTGGTAATAATTTCTGTTTTGGTATAAGAAGTCTTTCTGCTCCCTAAAAAAAAGCTTGCAACACCTAAGCCCAACACCTGAGCCCCCCAGGAAATCATTACTCCTGCTGAAAACCCTGTAGTCTTCTGGAGTGCCCGTTCAGCGACAAGGAGTACCCCCATCAGGACACCACCCAAGATCACATATAGAAAATATTTATTGAAACGGAAACCTCCTTGGTGGTGCTTTTTCGAGATTATGAATATGGAGATAAGTAAGAGCAGTGTCCCCAGGATTTGAAGTGGGGTCAAGCCCTCGTGTATCAAAATAGAAGACAAGAAAATTGTTACCGGGGTGTAGATGTTCCAAACAATACTCATCTCGCCGGCGTCCAGGTGCTTCTGCCCAAGATATTGCAAAATGTTTCCGAAGGCGCCGAAGGCGCCACAGATTAAGGCAAGAAAAATAAGGTAGGAATAGTCTCCAGCAATATAAAATTTACTGAAAAAAGGGAAAAACAAACTGCCTAAAAACAAAAACAAAATGCACTGAAAAGTGAAGGTTATTTGCTCGGGCGTAGTGTATTCTCTCCCCCGAAAAAGCCACCTTCGCTGAAGCGACGATGTGGTCGAGGCTATAAAATAAAAAATGTAGCTTAAGATTATTGTCATCTATTTTTTCTTAGCTACTGTAAGTACATTTTTTAAAAGCATCGCCACCGTGACCGGGCCCACGCCTCCAGGGACAGGAGAAACGTAGCTCGCCACTCCTTTGACTGATTCTAAATTTACATCGCCCACTATCGAGCCATTGGATTCCGAAGTGCCGGCGTCTATGATGACCGCGCCAGATTTAATCATTTCGCCGGTTAAATATTGCCCTTGGCCAGTGGCAGAAATTATAATATCGGCATCTTTGATTATGTCTTCTTTGTTCAGGGTATTTATGTCGACAGTAATGGGAGACAAGTTCCTAAAACGAAGTAGCGCCGTCACAGGCCTACCCACCAGCATCCCCTGCCCGAGTACTACAATCTTTTTGCTTGCCCCGAGCGAGGTCGAGGGGTTCAAATCTATGTTTATTGAATCAAGGAGCACCATACACGAAAGCGCGGTAGGAAAGCCAATGCTTGTGTCCCCGTTATAAAATTTCTCACTCGCTTTCGCCCCCAAGCAGTCCACATCAAGTAGGGGGTTAATGGCTTCGAATACTTGCGCCTTATCGATATGTTTCGGCAACGGCAATTGCACAATAATTCCGCACATATTCTCCACTTCGTTTAATTTCTTTAATTCAGCAACTAGCTCCCCTGTTTCGATGTCTGAAGCGAAATGCGCATTGTGGAATTTTATGCCTACGGACTCCGCTGTGCGCCCTTTCATCGCTACGTATTGTGCCGACACTTTATCCTCACCTACCAGCACATCGCAAAAAACCGGCGTGAAGGACAAGAGTGTCACTTCTTGTTTCACTTTTTCTAAAATTTCGTTTCTTAACTTTTTGCCATCTATAATTTTTGTTTCCATTGCTTTGTATTCCACAAGTCCGACTTGTGGGGAAAGTTATCAGGCTCCGACAAATTCATTGGTCATATCATCTCGATGAGCAGAACGACCGTAGCGCCTCATACTCATTAGTATCCCCAAGCCCGCAAACTCCGCTAAAAGATGCGAACCCCCATAGCTCATAAAGGGCAACGGAATCCCGGTCACTGGCATAAGTCCCAAGTTCATACCGATATTTACCAGTATATGCCCCATAAAGAAAATAGCTATGCCCAGGCCGAAAAGGATTTCGAAGTTGGAAGCGCCTAGAGACGCGGAATAAAGTATGCGCCAGATAATAAGACAATATAAAATTAAAATCAGAACCGAGCCCACGAAACCCCACTCCTCGGCGTACGCCGCGAAAACGAAGTCCGACTGCGGCACGGGCAGAAATTTAAGCCGAGACTGCGTGCCAAACCCTAGCCCTTTGCCGGTGAACTGCCCCGAGCCCACAGCTACCGTGGACTGGAAAACATTGTAGCCAGTTTTATGAATATCAGACATAGGATTTAAGAATGTATAGATGCGCGCTTTCTGATATGGTTGGAAAACGAAGAGCCACAGACCGGCCAAGACAGTAAGCCCGGCTAGCCCCACCAAGAAAAGGTGCTTTTTAGAAATACCGGACACCAGCACCATTCCGAACCAGATGAAAAGTATAATCATCGCCGAACCGAAGTCGGGTTGCAGGAGAACCAAAATGAGTGGCACCAGCGCGTAAATTCCGGAAATAAATATGTGCTTCACGTCGCGAATTTCGACATGTCGGCGGGAAAAGTATTTCGCTAAGACCAAGATAAGGACAAGTTTCATCAAGTCCACCGGCTGAAAAGAAAACAGTCCGAAGTTATACCAACTTTTCGGCCCTGAACCAACGTTACTTATAGCCACGAGCAGGAGAAGTACCCCAGAAAGAAATAAAAATAAAAATACTAAAACATCAGTGCGTTTAAGGAAGCGGAAGTCAATAAAAGAAAACAGGACGAAAACCCCGAATGAAATGAGCACCCAAATAATCTGCCGGCTGAAGAAATCGGCGGATGTTTCTGTAAGAGCGAAGGACTTCATAGTCACGAGGCCGCCGGCAATCACGGGCAGAATGAAAAAAACTAATAGCCAATCTATTCTGCTTAATACTTTTTCTGCCATAATCTATTGCAATTTTGCGGAGAAGATATCAAAAATCGGAATTATCTCTTGCTCCACGATAGTGCTTCCGAAGGCTTCCGGCCAGGTGAAATTTATATCTTTTATCTCGAGTGGCGCAAGCTCATTCAGATATGTCCGACTGGTAGAAACTGCGTTGCCGCTCGATTCATAGAGAATTGCCACCACTCCTAAATTCTTAACAGTGAAAAGAGAGTTGTTTTTGATTGTGGCTGAGAGGCGTGGCGCCGTGGTCTCGTCCTTAAGCGTTAAGTTAGAAACAGCAATTTTCAACTGATTAATTTTCTCCTGTGGCACCTGCAACCATTCAGGAGGGCTGGTAAATTCAAAAGTTGTGTAGACCGGCACGGAATTCCCTATGTCAATCCCCGGCTCGAATATTGCGAAGTTTCCGCCTGGTGGAATGAAAGTACTCCCCTCGCGCTTGCCGATGTATACGTTGTTCGCATCACCGAAACGGAAGCGATAATTTATTTTCCGCACTGCTGCTTTTTTATTGTGGTTGGTAACATACGCTACGGCATTGTATCGCCCTGGGATAACTTTGAACGAACGCGCCCAGACCACCGACAAGTCATCAAGCTCTGCTACGCAGGCACGCAAGCACGAACCGCCGCAGTCAACTCCTGTTTCATCTCCATTTTGCCTGAAATCCGAACAAGTCGGAGCCTTGTTGAATTTAGGATAAAGGATTAAAAACCCGGATCCAGCGATAAATAAAATGAGTATAATTACGTAAAAAATTTGCCGTTTTAGAGCCCAAGTCATAGCTCTATCGTATCATAAAAATAAGACAAAATAAACGCCCAGAAGTAGTAAGAGCTCGTAGGCAGGTTTCCTTTCGGACCCTTCACCCCACGAGCTCAGCCGCTTTTATGCGCGATGATACTTCAGGTAGCTCAGCGACCCGGTCACAATCATTCCACCAAAACACAGGCGGAAGATAGTGTCGAGGGGGTTCAGAAACCTGAACCCGGTCAGGAAGAGTCCTAACCCTGCTACCAGAAGGATGAACACGAGAACTTTGTCTCCGTTCATACACCCTCCCTTCACATACTTCCTATTAATTATAGCACATTTTATAGGCAAAAGTCAAGCCCAAAAAAGATCATATAATATGGCTTTATTTGAGCAAAATCACTATTTATTGAAAACCACGTATTTGCCCTCTCCTATTACCTCTACTTCGCCATCTACCACCTTTATGGCCATCTGGTCATCTAGACCATAAATAGTTTGCGGTATTTCTTTGGCAATTTGTTCGAGCAGTTCTTCTTTTGAGTGCGGGGATGTTTCGGAATTTAGGTGCGGTCGAATGGAGAAGTCTACCAACCCGAGACCTGTGCTGGTTGCGTATCCGAATCTTTCTTTATATAAAATATTTTTCTCCTTATTGCTGGTAGCGAGAGTTGGGCCGGTCACAATACTCCCGGCGCTTATCCCTACGTACACTTTTGTTTTTAGTAATTCTGGCAACAAATCCTTAAGCCCCGACTTTTCGAGCCAGTACATCAAGTGCGGCGTGCTTCCTCCTGAGAAGACTATTATGTCCGCGGACAGAAGCCACGGCTGCCACACGCTCTTCGGTAGCCCTGAAATTTCAACAAGCATTACTTTCTTATACTGCTGTTGCTTGAGCTGGTACAAATTATCGATAAACCAGACCTTGTCGGCATCGCTCGCGTTTGCGGCAGTAGGAACAAAGGCGAGTGTTATCTCCTCTCTCGGCTTGCCCGCTAGCTCCACCAGCGCATCGGCAAGTGTTTTATTCGTTATTCCACCCGAAGTAAGTAAAAGTTTCATTCGCTAGTTATTTCGGAGCTTTAACCGAAACTTCTTCGTAGAATTTCGCCATAGTTACGTAGAAGTAAGGTAGAATCCAGAGAAAGCCAATTCCTAAAGAAAGCACCCCGAGTAGAAACCATCCAAAGAATCTAAGTCCTAGATAAAATAATTTCTTTTTGTGCCCGTACATCATCGACTTACTTTTCCTCAAGGCGTCACGAGCGCTTATGGATTTATCATCAACTAAAATGAAAAATGTCTGCGAGTACGCGAGTGCCGCGATGATACCAGGAACGATAAGGAGCAGGGCCCAGAGTAAAACGAAGAGGCCCATAAGTAAGTACGCCACCAAGATTCGAATAAAGTCGTTAAACCCTTCAAATAACTGCGAGATGGAAACGCCTTTACCTCGTACTAAGCTCAACGAAAAAATAGCCAAACCAAACTGTAGCGGCCCCTCGATGATAGCCTGAAGCACGGGGCCTATATCTTTCGGCGAGCCGACAACTATAGTGATCACCATATATATAGTAGTAATCCCCACCGCTAGCCCCCATTTGTCGCTCAAGGTTTCTCTGGCTTGTTTCATTAATACCACATTTTCTGTTGCCATAAATTCTAGATTAAATTGATAACATTATAATTATACAGTAATCGCAAGTGCAACACAAAAACCCCTTTCGGGGTTCTAGTATCAAGTTCTCGGTGTTGGCGATAGCCTACTTTTGCCCCAAAGGACTATCATCGGCTCAACAAGGCTTAACTTCTCTGTTCGGAATGGGAAGAGGTGTGGCCCTTGCGACAAATCACCAACACTGAAAACTCGATTGAAAAACGAGCAAAATATATTTTATGAGTCGCGTAAGTCCCACTCGGTACTCCGAGAAGGGTCAAGCGCGAATAAAATTTATTTTGCAAACTTTTTGGTCCCCTACTTTCGTAGGGGTGTGATTTCCAAATTTCTTAACAGGAATCGAAACATTAGTACTTCTCAGCTCAACGCATTACTGCGCTTACACTTAAAGCCTATCAACGTGATCATCTCTCACGGTTCTATAACGATTCCTAATCTTGAAGCTGGCTTCCCTCTTAGATGCTTTCAGAGGTTATCCA
>Ga0172379_10002696_pt1 | contig 30654 bp, 26 predicted proteins | sample GrowelOW334metaG_FD_119756 | JGI IMG/M metagenome (GOLD analysis project Ga0172379, IMG submission 119756) | Groundwater microbial communities from an aquifer near a municipal landfill in Southern Ontario, Canada - Groundwater well OW334 metaG | ecosystem: Environmental > Aquatic > Deep...
GCTTTACGCCTTTTCCATCTTCGTGATCTTCCTGTGCCTGGCCGCGCTCTACGAGAGCTGGACCATCCCCATGGCGATCCTCATGATGCTCCCCCTGGGGGTCATCGGCGGCGTCATCGCCTCAAGCCTAAGGGGACTTGCCAATGATGTGTATTTCCAGATCGGATTGCTCACCACCCTGGGGCTGGCCACCAAGAACGCCATCCTTATCGTCCAGTTTGCCAAGGACGGGCTGGAACAAGGAATGGATCTCATCGATGCCACGCTGGAGGGAGCGAAATTGCGCTTTCGTCCGATCATCATGACCTCCCTGGCCTTCGGTTTCGGCGTTCTACCCCTGGCCCTAACCACCGGCGCCGGGGCCGGGGCCCAAAACGCCATCGGCACCGGTGTCCTGGGAGGAATGGTGACGGCCACCGTCCTGGTGGTTATTTTTGCACCTCTCTTCTACGTGCTGATCGAAAAGCTCTTCGGCAAACGAAGGAAACATGAAGCAGCCGGGGCAGGAGGCGCCAAGTCATTCTTCCAGGTGTTGAAGGAAAAACTGACCGGAAAACGACGGAAAGATGAAAACACCGGCATTGCCGACACAACTCCAACGGGAGAGGCATGATATGAAAAGAATCTCCTTGTATATTATTTGCGCTATTGTCCTCTTGGTGGGCGGTTGCACGATGGCCCCGAAATATGAACGCCCGGCAGCTCCCGTTCCCAACCAATGGCCAACCGGCGCCGCCTACAAGGGAATGAAGGCTGACGCGGCAGCGCCTACAATGCAGGATCTGCCGTGGCAAAAGTTCTTCATCGACGAACGCCTCCAGAAGATCATCGAGACGGCCCTGAAGAATAACCGCGATCTGCGTCTGGCGGCCTTAAATGTCGAGAAGGCCCGGGCCCTTTACGGCATCCAGCGGGCCGAACTGTTTCCGACCGTCAACGCTGTCGGCGCCGGGAGCAAGGGACGGGTACCGGCGGACCTTTCCTATACGGGCCAAGAAACGACCTCCCAGCAGTACAGTGTCAATTTTGGCGTCAGCGCCTGGGAAATAGACTTCTTCGGCCGGATCCGCAGCCTGAAGGATCGGGCGTTGGAAGAATACTTCGCCACGGATCAGGCCCGCCGCAGCGCCCAGATTCTCCTCGTATCCGCCGTGGCCGACGCCTACCTTACCCTGGCGGCGGACAGGGAAAGATTAAAACTAACCTCCTCCACTCTCGATGCACAGGAGCATGCCTATAAACTGATCCGGAGGCGTTGTGACGTCGGGCTTGCCTCCGAATTGGATCTCCGGCGCGCCCAAAGCCAGGTAGATACGGCCCGGGGAGACTTTGCCCTCTATACCCAACTGGCCGCTCGGACTGAAAACGCCTTGCAGCTCCTCGTCGGCTTTCCCGTACCGCCTGCGCTCCTGCCGCCGGAGTTGGGTAAAGTCCGTCCGCTTCGTGATATTTCCGCCGGTTTGTCCTCGGAACTGCTCTTGGGCCGTCCCGATATCCTGGCGGCGGAACATCGCCTCAGAGCCGCCAATGCCAATATCGGCGCCGCCCGCGCCGCCTTCTTTCCCCGCATCTCCCTGACGACGACCTTCGGCACGGCCAGCGCCGATCTGTCGGGGCTCTTCCGGGACGGTTCCAGTACGTGGAATTTCGCGCCCCAGATCATCGTCCCGCTTTTCGACGCCCGTTTATGGTCGTTATATGATGCCACGAAAGTGGAAAAGGATATAACTATAGCCCAGTATGAAAGGGCAATCCAGGCGGCCTTTCGGGAGACGGCCGACGCCCTGGCCGTCCAGGGTACGGTGAACCGCCAGATCGAAGCCCAAGAATCACTGGTTACCGCTTTTGCCGAAACCTACCGCCTCTCCGTCGCCCGCTACACGAAGGGAATCGACGGCTACCTGAGCGTCCTCGATGCGCAACGCTCTCTCTACGGCGCTCAAAAAGGGCTGATCAGCCTTTATCTCTTCCGCCTTGCTAATGACGTTGCCCTCTACAAGGCCCTGGGCGGGGGGGCATGAAACCATAATTGCGTTGACGGTATTCACTCCGATTCCAGATCAAAGATGAAATCAAGGCGGCAAGGAGGAGGCGACGCAGCCAACGATGATAGCGCTTTGATATGGAATCGGAATTACTTGCCGCAGCACTTCTTGAATTTCTTGCCGCTCCCGCAGGGACAGGGGTCGTTTCTGCCGATCTTGGGAGATTCTCTTTTTACCTGCTTTGGCTTTACCATGTCGCCGTCTTTGAAATACCATCTACCCGCCACTTTTTCAAAAACGGCCCGTTCATGATGTTGAAGCCGCTTACCCTCCATGGAAAAGCCGGCAATGAATTCAACCGTTCCCTGATCATCCCCGGGGCCTCCCGCCTCGGTTTGAACAATCTCAAGCCCGTTCCATACAGATGATTTCGACCATTTTAAAGCGCCCTCCTCATCCCAATCTACCCTGGAATCGGGGTGTATGGTATCGTGAATATACGCTATTTCCTGTAACGCGTAGGCGCTGTATCGCGAACGCATCAACTGCTCCGCCGTTTCCGGATGCCCCTCCCCTTTTATGAAGGGTGCACAGCATCTTTCATAAGTCTTACCTGAGCCGCATGGACAATCCATTTATTTCTCCTCCCCATGTTTATATGAAATCGGTTTAAGTATATTGATCATTTCCGTCCTTCCGAGGGTTTTTTCCATTTTCAGGGGAATTATCGAAATTACGACAATTTCACCCTTTCCTCATCTCGATAATTTCCGGGTACGGTAGCATATTTTAGACAAAAATCAATAATACATGATGATCGTTTTATACCCCTTGACAGGCCTCGGAAATAGATGTTAGGAGGCGCCGGTAATTATAAGGACAAGCAAGGTAACTATACACCATGTGTCACCCCCTGATCAAAAAGATCGTTTTATTATCGATGGCCGGCTTTTTCTTAGCCATCCTGGCCGTTGCCTTTCATCATCATGACCGCTCTTTTTTATTGACCTCGTGTTCCATCTGCAAGGTCAAAACTTCAATCTCCGGAACTTTCAATAAAAACAAAATAGATTCCCCCCCGGCAGTAGCTGTAATCTCCCTTGGCTCGGCGGCGATCTTCCTTTCATCGACGCTTGTCGTACCTGAAAACACAGCCATCTGCATGTCTTCCCAGGTAGGTTATATCTACCCCAATAAGGCCCCCCCGGCCAGGTCTTAACTAAACAATCCCATAGATTTTATTACGATTGTCGCCGCGACCTGTTTCAGGTTTTTCGTGCGTCCCGGCAGCCTTAATTATTATTGAAAAATTTACCAATAAGAAGGAGAAAGAAAAATGAATTGTCCAATTTGTATTGTCCCATTGAATGTAGCAGAACGTCAGGGTGTCGAGATCGATTTCTGTCCGAAATGCCGGGGCGTCTGGCTGGACCGGGGTGAGCTGGATAAGATTATCGAGCGATCCACGCTGGAAACACCTTCCCGTCCTTATCCTGAGCAGCGGTATAATGACGGCCGGAGTCAGCAGCCCTATGACAAGCATCACGATGAGCATCGCAGTGAGCACCACCAGAAAAAGCGCGGTTTTCTCCATGATTTGTTTGATTGAGAGGTAGAAGGAGGTTGCATGGATACTCAACGCCGTAAAGTTAGGGTCGCCGTCCTTTCCGTCGTCTCGAACACGACCCTGGTGGCCATGAAGTTGGTTGTGGGCCTGATGATCGGGTCCGTCTCCATCATCTCGGAGGCTATTCACTCCGGCGTTGACCTCCTTGCCGCCATTATTGCGCTGTTCTCGGTTAAGACATCAAGCATCCCGGCGGACAGCGAACACCCCTTCGGACACGGGAAAATCGAGAATATCTCCGGCACCGTCGAAGCCCTGCTTATCTTTGTAGCGGCAATCTGGATCATCTTCGAGGCGGTGAAAAAGCTGATGAATCCGGAGCCAATCGAGGCCATCGGCTGGGGCGTCGGCGTGATGCTGATTTCAGCGGTAGTCAACATTATCGTATCGGAGATGCTTTTCAAGGTCGGCAGGGAAACGGATTCCGTCGCCCTGCAGGCCGACGCCTGGCATCTGAAAACGGATGTGTACACCTCCGCCGGGGTTATGGGCGGTCTGGCCCTGATCTGGATCGCTCAGTGGATTTTCCCCGGACAGGATTTCTTCTGGCTCGACCCGGTTGCCGCTCTGGGCGTCGCCCTGCTCATTATGAAAGCGGCTTATGATTTGACCACCCAGGCTGCCAAGGACCTCCTGGATGTTCATCTTCCCAAGGCGGAAGTGGAATGGATACGGCAGTGCATTGTCGAACAGGAAGGCGTCATTCAAGGCTACCACGATCTGCGGACGCGCAAGGCGGGGCATTTCCGTTTTATAGAGTTTCACCTGAAGGTAGATCCCCATATGTCGGTACTGGATTCCCACGCGATTGCAAAAGAACTGTCGAACAAGATCAAAGATCGCTTTCCCCATACAACCGTCACCATCCACATTGAGCCCTGTGACGGCGCCTGCAATGACAAATGCATCGCCGGATGCCTCCTGCCCGAGCAAAAAAACGGTAAAGGCAAGGCATAAATGAACATCCCAACGAAATATAACAAGATAAGGAAATTTACATGAAACGAACAATACTGTGTTTTCTCCTGGCAGCCATCTTTCTCTTTGGCTGTAGCGAGGGTTTGAAAGGCGTGGAATCGGACTATACCATAAAAGTAACCGGCGGCGACCAGTTGCCGTTCAGCGGTCATTACACAATCGCCGGTACAGGGGCCATGCCCAAGCCTGTCCAGGTCACGGGGAAGGCCCCCGCAGAATTTGCAGGCAAGGGCTTGGCGGCGGCCTGCGTCATTCGGAAAACGACTGTCGAGGGCACGCTGAAGGTGGAAATCCTGCACGGGAAAGAAGTCGTGTCCACCGCGGAGACCGCTGCTCCTTACGGGATAATTACCCTCGGTAAAATCCCTGACACGAATTCCATCATCAATCAGATCCTGGGAAAGATTTTGGGTTAGAAGGGAAATATCATCATGCCGTCCCTCTGAATCATGGCATTGAGTTAGTCCCTCTTGACTTTCAAGAGATAAAAGGTAAAGTCAGAGGCATCTCAATAAACATAAGATTAGGAGGTTGATGATGGAGCTGAGAGAGGCAATCAAAGGTCGGAGAAGTATCAGAAAGTTTAAACCCGCCGAAGTTCCCCGCAGCCTGATGGAAGAGATCCTGGCGGAGGCCCGCTGGTCGCCGTCCTGGGGAAACACGCAACCATGGGAATTATATGTGATCACCGGTCCACCCCTGGGGGAACTCAAGCGGCTCAACAAAGAAAAGTCATTAAACGGCGGACTTCCTGCCCCTGATGTTCCCATGCCGGAGAAATGGCCGGAGGCGATGAAAGGCAGGTATGGAGAACTGGGAAGGATCGTTCTGGATACCCTGGAAATTCCCCGGGAAGACAAGGAGGCCCGTAACCACTATTATCTTGGCATGACGGGTTTGTTTGACGCCCCCTGCCTGATGGTGGCCTGCGTGCCCCGGGACTTGCGGATGGAGTACGCCATGCTGGATATCGGGCTCATTGTCCAGACCGTCTGCCTCCTTGCTCATGACCGTGGCCTGGGGAGCTGCATAATGGCCGCCGCCGTACTTTATCCGGATTTACTGAGGAGCATCGCGGCCATACCGGACGACCGCCGTGTCGTTATCGGCGTGGCCTTGGGTTATCCGGACGACGCCTACCCCCTCAACAACTTCGCACGGCCGCGTGCGAAAATGGAAGATTTCACCCGCTGGGTGGATTGATTGGTTGTTCCCAAATATGACGATTTACGAGGGCGCCATATAGTGAGTCTTTGACAACATCATTGATATGATATCTTGATATTGTTCCTGGCCATACCTGGTTATATCAAGGAAAATCGGCCTGTTTTTGTTACGAATAAGAAAAAACGAACTTGAGAATGAAGCTCCCCGCCGCAAGCGGCGGGGAATTTACCCTGAGAGATTAAAGGACATTAAGAAATCCCTTCATTCATCCTTTCTTATTCTCGTTCTTTTTGTCCTCCGCAAGCTCTCCCGGCTTCTCTTCCGGCTCCGCCACAGACCTTTTGAAATCCTTGATCGCTTTCCCCACCGAGCTTCCCAGATCGGGAAGCTTGCCGGGACCGAAGACGATCAAGGCAATGACCAATACGATAACCAATTCCTGCATACCCATTCCAAACATATATGCCCCCTTGTTGTGACGATCATTGTTCTAAGGCTTCCACGATGGCCTTATCCAGCACATTCATATCAATAGGCTTCTTGATGTATTTAAAAACACCCTTCTTGATGGCTTCATCAATTGTGTTTTCATCGTGAAAAGCCGTAATCATAATCACTTTCGCCTGATGATCCTGTTTCCTAAGTTCGTCGTAAACAAATAACCCGCTTACGTCGGGAAGGCGGATATCAAGGATCACCAGTTCTGCTCGTGAGGCGGCATATTTGCTGATGCCCACCCATCCATTGTCCGCGACTTCAACGTCATAACCTTCTTCGGTCAGATACATGTCAAGCGATTCACGGATGGAATCGTCATCGTCAATGATCAGAATCCTCGACATTGTCACCTCGTTTCATTTCTTTAACAGATTAACCCTGGTATTACCAAGATCATGCAAAGGTTGATAGAGACAGAGTATTTGGTTGTCCGCTAATTGAACTAAGAAAAGGAGGGTGGAGCGCGAGCATGAGACGGGCTCAGGTAAATGAGACTTATTTGCCATTTAATTTCTTCGAGGTAGGCTTGAGAGAAAGACAGTTGTTGAGCAACATTGCTTGCATCTCTCCAGGCAGGACGAAAAAACACAGCCTTGACGCTGTGATCCTCAGTATCAGCCTGACCGTTCCCGCTTTGAATCATGGGAACATTGATATTTGAAGGCTGCCAGAATCCTGAAATGTCATCCGTCCCTGTCAACAGGCATAACATCATGATGCCAAGGCAGATTATCGGTTTTTGGGAAGAGATTATTTTACGTATGGCCATAAGGTTTCTTGTCCTCCGTTAAAGCCCTTAGCTCCCGCAGAGGATTATAAGGCGGACAATTTCCGAAGTCAATTAAAATGATAGGATACCTATCCATCCACTCGCATGAACCGGAATCACATCACCTGCTTTTCCCCGAATTCGCAGGACAGGACAAAAAAGTCCTCTTCCAGGGCGGTCTTGATTGCATAGGGCAATTTCTTGAACAGGCGGATCATGGCGGCGTTACGGTGCGAGGTATATGCCACCATGCCGGAATAACCATTCCCCATGGCCCCTTGGGCGAGTTTCGTCAAAATTATATGTGCGATCCCCTTGCCCTGCCAGTCTTTGGAGACGGAAAAGGCGACTTCGACACGGTTCTGGGCGGGCTCGAGATTGTATTCGCCAACGGCGATCACCCTTTCCAGCCCCCCTTCCCCCGTGGCAGCAACAACGGTCATGTTCTTGATGTAGTCCACCTGATACATGTCCGCCAGTTGTTCCTGATAGAAGGTCGAGCGCAACTGGAAGAACCTTGTTGCCACATCTTTGTCGTCCATGGTGTAGAAGTGCTCCTGGATGGGGCGGATATCCGTCGGCTTGACGGGACGGAAGGTAACCCGGACACCACCGTATTCCCGGATTTCTTCCAGCCGGACGGGATAGACGCCGAAGAGGGATTCTGTCAGGGTGCGCTCCGGGCTGATCAATCCCAGTTCCCCGGCCTGCTGGAAAAGCTCTTCGCGAAAAGCGGGATGGGCAATGCTGATCAAGGCCATGGCCCGTTCCTGAAGACTTTTACCGAAGAGATTGACCATGCCGTATTCCGTGATGACATACTGAATATAGCTTTTCGATATGAACACCGCCCCGCAGTCCAGTTCGGGAACAATGTTGCTCTTCTTGCCGTCGGTTGTCGCGGCGGACAGGACGATTATTGATTTTCCCTCCGGGTTAGCCTGGGCGCCGATAACAAAATCGGCCATCCCCGTAACCCCGGAGAAATAATTCTCGGGCAGGGCATCGGCAGCAATCTGTCCGGTCAGATCAATGGCCGTGGCGGCATTTACAGATGTCATCCGCTCCTGTTTGGCAATAATGATGGGGTTATTTACATAGTCGGCAGGGTGAAATTCAATGGCGGGATGGTTATGGAGGAATCGGTACAATTCTTCCCCGCCGATTGCCGACTCCGCCACCAGTTTTCCCTCGTGACTGCTCTTATAGCGGTTCGTAGCCACCCCTTCCTTCATGAGGTGCATGAATCCGTCCGTCATAAACTGGGTATGGACTCCCAGGTCACGCTTGTCCTTCAAGGCTCTGAGGATGGGACCGTTATATTCACTCAGCCCCACATGGATCGTAGCGCCGTCCTCAATCAGGCAGGCCACCAGTTCGGCAATTCTCCGCGCCTCCTCCGTTTCCGGATGTTCCATAATCGCCGGCAGCGGTGTGTCCCATTCCACAAATATATCGATGTCCCGGATATGGAGAAAGGTGTTCCCATTGATGCGGGGCATCTGCGGGTTGACCTGGGCGATCACGAGATCCGCCGCCTGGGCTGCGGCTCTCGTAATATCGACGGATACCCCCAGGCTCATCCACCCGTACTCATCGGGCGGACTGACTTGAATGAGGGCGCAGTTGATGGGCAACTTCCGGGAACGAAAAAGTCGGGGGATGGAGGAAAAACCCATGGGGGTGAGAAAGCGGCGGATGCCCTTGAGCTGTTCCGTCCGTCCCGACCCCTGATAGATACTCCGGAAGGAAAAGATATGCTCCAACTCCTGCCGATGCTTCGTCAAGTCGATGGTTGCTTCCAATGCCAGGAGGCGGATAATCTCCAGATCGGAGAAACGATCGCGGTTCTTAATAAGTGCCTCCACAAGGTGGCGGGGCGAGCCGCAGGTGGAGCTAATGAAGACCCGCTGGCCGGAGTGGATCATGGCAATGGCTTCCTCTGCGGTCCTCAATTTTTGCCGGTATTCTTCCATTGTTTAAAGCCTCCTTATAATCGCTAGCGGCGATATTACACATAAAACAGAATAATTCACGGACTTTTCTCCTTATTATCTTTCCCTGTGCAGAAATGACAATCCATCATTCCCATTTCTAAATAGTTTAACGTTTCCAAATCATTGAGCGACGGGGTTCTGATCATCCTTGGTCTCATTTCCGAGGCCACCCCCGTGGGATTCGGAAAACTGGGGGATCTCAAGGGTTACCGGAACGTTTTGAATATAGGCCTGATTATCACTGCCGCCGGTAATATCCCTGTCGCTCTGCTGGGTGCGGATTCCGGCCTTGCCCATGTCATTGTCGCCCTGTGCCTGATGGGGGTCGGCATCGGCCCGTTCTCTGCTCCCAACAATAAACTGATCATGCCCCTTTCCCCGCAGTAGAAACAGGGCATGGCTTTCAGGTGGTTTTTATTGTCGGAGCGGCATTGATGCTGGTGAACGCCTTTTTCGCATTTCAGGCCAAAGACGTTACAGAACCGGCCCCTGCCCAATGAGAACAAAGGTTTTTATCATTTATGGAGAGAGGGAAGAACCCTGTCTCCCCGCTCTATAAAAAAATTAATTTTCCCCTTGAAGGTTGGTAAATTAACTGGTATTAAACCCCGTAAGGAAAGTTGCGGAAGGCCGGACGGTAATCGAAAGGGATAATTTAAGGAAGTTTGAAATTTTAAATCAATAAGGAGGATACGTTCATGAAAAGTAGTGGGTTACGGCTTTTATTAGTGGTTTTTTTATGTTTGCTCTTTGCAGGTTGTGCGACAAAGAAGGCGGCCTTTTCGCCCGACAGCCTCGACATGCAAGTGAAATCAGGTAAATTAATACAGAAAACAGATAATTTTGTTGTCCTCTTTGACAAGTCTTCCTCCATGGACGACCCCTATGGCAAATCGACGGAGCTGGCTTTGGCAAGAGAAGTGACCCAGAGAATGATCCAGACGATTCCGGACATCAAGCTGACCGCGGGACTGCGGGATTTCTATAACGATAAGACAACGCTTCTCTACGGGATGGCCCCCTTTGACAAAACAGCTTTTATCAAAGGCATGGAAACCCTGCAATGGGGCAGCGGTCCGACCCCGATGGAAAAGGCTATCGACGGGGCCGCCATCGACCTCCAGGGAAAAACGGGAAATTCGGCTGTCATTATTGTTAGCGATTTCGAGAACATACCGGGTGTTGATGACCTTCAGCCCGCAAAGGTCATCCCCGCCGTGGCCAGGTTAAAGGCTCAGTATGGCGACAAGGTCTGCATCTACACCGTCCAGATAGGCAAGTACCCGAAGGCGAATTTAGTGATCGACGCGATCAGGCAGGAAGCCAAGTGCGGCGCCGATGTTAACGCCGACGATTTAGCCACCCAGGCGGCCATGGATGCATTTGTGGCAAAGATATTCCTCACAACCCCGCCCCCGCCGGCAGCAGCGGCCGCGGCGGTACAAGAGGCAAAAGCGGAAGCAGCGGCCGCGGCAGTGGCTCTGGAACTGGCCAATGTCTACTTTGATTTTGACAAATCCGCAATCAGAACCTCGGATAGAGAAATCCTGAAGGGTCATGCCGACTGGCTTATGAAGAATAAGGATTATTCACTGACCGTTGAGGGTTATTGCGACGAAAGAGGCTCCACGGAATACAACTTGGCCCTGGGAGAAAGACGGGCCATGGAAGCCAAGAAATATCTCATCGGGCTGGGTATTGATGAAAAGCGTTTGAAGGCCATCAGTTACGGCTTCGAGCGTCCCCTGGATCCGGGACACAATGAGGCAGCCTGGGCCAAGAACCGGCGGGCACAGTTTGTCCCGGCCCAGAACAAGTGATTTTGCATCACTGATTCATTGATCCATAGCGGCGGAGTGTCAAAAGCTCCGCCAATAGATCGGTGACAGACGAAGACATCGTTTTTTATCAGCCGCCTCTCCAGGTAAAATTACGGCCCGGAGAGGCGGCTTTGTTTTTACGGACAAGCTCTTTCTAAGTCCGATTCTAAATTAAAGATGATACCAAGGCGGCGAGGAAGAGGCGACCAAGGCGTATTGTTCATACGTCGAGGAACCGATGACAATGCCAACGAAGATAGCGCTTCGATTCAGAATCGGAATAAATCTATCTCGGAGACTGCACTGCCGCAGCAATCTCACGGCTTAGTGTCCCCAGTGCCCGGCTCAGGGCCGCTGCGAAACTGGCATAATCGCCGCCGCTGACCGGCTCGGAGATGTCCGATCGTCTGACCAGGATGGTTTTTGTCCCGCTTTCCTCCAGAATCGCCCAGTTTGCCTTCAGGACCACCGATTTTCCCAATACCCCGTCCAGACGGAGAACATCAACCGTGATCTGGCTGTTGAGGCTCACCCTGCGTCCCCAGGCATAGGAAACTACCCGTTGCAATGGCAGTAGCACGGCCAGGTTCTCCGTCATCACCCGGGCGATCTCATCCCGGCAGGAACCACTGGACCAGCGGTCATATTCCGCGATTCTCACCTCATTTTCCCCGGAAAGGGTGACAATCTGGGGGCGATCCAGGCTGTCGGGAATGGAAATCGGTCCCACACCGATTATCTCAGCCTTTCCCGCCGCCGAGGAAGCATTATCCGGCTTGCTGATCCCATTCAGAGTGTAGAACCTTGCCGGTTGCGACGTCGCGCACCCAGCCATGATAAACGTCAAGACAGACAATAATATCCAGATTTTTCGCCGTCCTTTTTTCATACTTTTTCCTCCTTAAGGCCCCTTCTTTCCCTTCAGGAGCGCCTCGGGATGGCGTTCCAGATAATCGGTCAGCACCCGCAAAGACCGGGCGATATTGGAAAACTCCCGGAGGGTGTCTTCCAACTGGAAGGAAACCTCCGTATTCTCCCGGGTAAAACGATTCAGGGCGGCAAGGCTGTCGTCCATTTTCTTCAGCGTCCCCTTCGCCTGATCAAGGGTATCCTTGGCCTTGGCGGCGATTTGTCCCGGCACCCCTTCCGTCATGGCCAAAGTCTTTTCCGCCTGCCGGAAGGTTCCCCGGGCCGCCTCGGATGTTGCCTGCAGATCCGCGAGGGTCGGGCCAATCTGTTCGTTCATCTTTTTTATAAGCCCCTCGGCCTCTTTAGCCGTCTTGGCAAGGGACTTGACGCCTTCCTGCGTATCTTTGGAATTGACAAGGCCTTCGATGCCTGAGATGATTTTATCCAGTTTCTTCACCATGTCCTTAAGTGGGAGTTCCTGCAAGGCCTGGGTAAGCTGCTCAAGCTGCGTCGGTATCGTCGGGATCTCCTGGTATTGCTTAATGTAATTATGGAGCTCGGCGGGTTTGTCGGGATAAAAATCGAGGGTGATGACCAATAAACCGGTCACCAGGCTCTGGATGTCCAACTGGCCCTTCAGACCTTTTTTTTCCACCAGGTATTTAATGTCTCCCGCTTCAGCCGTTTCCTTCCTTCCGGTATCGAGATTAACGACCTGACTCGGGTCAAGTTCAATAACCACGGCGCTATGGAGCGCCTCAATCTCTGGTTTGTAATAGAGCCGTACGTCGGTGACGGCGCCAACCTTCACACCTTTGAAATACACGGGGGCCCCCGCGTTCAAGCCTCGGACGGATTCATCAAAGTAGAGGGCATAGAGGTTGTGCTTCTTAAAGAATTGCCCGGAGGAAAAAATGACTATGGCCGCTGTCAGCAAAGCCACCGCACCGACGACAAAGACGCCGATCATTTTCATACTGGCCTGTTTGCTCATGGGTTGCTCCCCTGTCTATGGTCCTTGTTTTATTCTTTGAATCAACGCCCAACCGATTCGAAGGTCTTCTCGGTAAACTCCCCTCCGCGCGTCAGAAAGCTATGGACAACGTTGTTGGTACACTCCTTCAGCAGCAGCTTCGGATCACCGGAGGCAATCATGGTTTTTGCCGTCCCGTCGAGAAATACAGAGTTATTGCCAATAGAAAAAATACTTGCCAACTCGTGGGTTACCACGACGATGGTCGTCCCCAGGCTGTCCCGGAGCTGGAGGATCAGATCATCGAGAAGACGGGAACTGATGGGGTCCAATCCTGACGACGGCTCGTCGAAAAAAAGGATCTCCGGATCCATGGCCATCGCCCTGGCCAGTCCCGCTCGCTTCATCATGCCCCCGCTTATCTGGGCGGGATAATAGTCCTCGAACCCCTTCAGCCCGACGAGGGCCAGCTTCAGGGAGGCAATCTCGCCGATATCCTGAGGCGAAAGATCCGTATACTCCTCCAGGGGCAGGGCGATATTTTCCGCCAGGGTCATGGAGCTCCACAGGGCGCCGCTCTGATAGAGGACGCCGAAGCCCCGGGTTATCTCCTCCCGCTGCTGCGGTTCCGCCCGCCAGTAATCAACGCCATTGAATAATATCGACCCCTTGGCCGGATTATTGAGGCCGATGAGATGCTTGAGGAGAGTGCTTTTCCCGCACCCGCTCCCCCCCATGATGATGAAGACGTCGCCGGTGTAAATGGTGAAGTTCAGATCCCGTTGGAGGACGAAATCCCCATAGGCCATCGTCAGATCTTCGACTTTTATATGGGCATGCCTATCGCTTCCTGTTGTCATATATCCAATATAGTCAAGTACATAAAGTTAACAAGCAATATCAGACGGCGGTGCAAAAAGCCCCAGAGGCGAGGCGCGCCCGTCCTGAGGAACGAGGCGTACTTTTGCGTACGTCGCAGTGACGAAGGAGGGAGCGCAACAAAGCATATGGGGCTTTTTCCGCCGCCGTCCCGTCCATCTCAGATTCCCAGGATATTGCACAGCACCGTTATAATCGCCGTGGCAATCACAATGCTCACGATCCCCGTCACCACCGCGGAAGTCGTCGCCTTCCCGACGGCGGAAGCGCTCCGTTCGCACTGGAGTCCCCGGAGGCATCCTGTCAGCGCAATAAGAATTCCAAAAACGCCGCTCATGAAGAGGCCGACCCACATATCGTTGAGCTTGATAGCATCCGTCGTCTGATTGTAGTACTCCATGAAATTCAGGTCCAGCACTGTCACCCCGACGATAAGCCCCCCGAGAACGCCCATGAAATCGGCATAGAGGCACAGGAAAGGCATCATCACGGCCAGGGCGATCATTCTCGGCAGGACGAGAAATTCCATCGGCGGGATGCCCAAGGTCTTGAGGGCGTCGATCTCTTCATTTGTCTGCATGGTCCCCAGCTGGGCAGCGAAGGCGGCCCCTGTCCGTCCAGCCATGATCACCCCCGTCATGATCGCCCCCATCTCCCGGAAGACGCCGATCCCGACCAGATTGGCTATATAGATCTGAGCGCCGAACATGCTCAACTGGATAGCGCCGACAAAGGCGAGGATGAGACCGACCAGCAGACTGATCAACGAGACGATGGGGAGGGCCTGAATCCCGCATTCCTGCATGGCGACAAATAGATCGCGGCGGCGGAAGCGTGCCTGGCCCTTGAGCAACTTTCCGAAGGCCATGGTCGCCTCGCCGATAAAGGCGAAGACGTCCTGGGTCCCCTTCCAGAAGGCGTAAACTTCTTGTCCTATCTGTTCCAGGATGGAAGTCCGGACCTTTTCACGCCTGGCCCCGGCCCGCTCCGGAACTGCATAAGCCAGACTCAGAAGCCCCTGGACTCCCTGGGGAAGACCTCCCCGATCCACAGAGACATCCCGCAGTTGACCATAGTCAATGATATTGATGAGGAAGGTGATGAGGACGCTGCTCCAGCCGGCCAGCCCGGAGCATTCAAAGGCGAGGTTTTCCGCCGCCGGGGCCTGCTCAATTTGCCGGAAAACCTCTGCGACAGGGGGCAATTTCTCTCCCGCCCGCCAGTTGCCCCGGAGGACAATCTGCAGTTTCCCTATATCAGGACGGACGAAGGAGAGCATGCTCTCGTTAACTTGCATTTTTAAGGAGGACCCCATAACCACCCTGACCCTCCCCCCGCAGGGGAAGGAAGTATGTTTTTTTTAGGCCCTTTGCTTTAGGTAGCTACACTAAAATGTTTTTTTACGTCCAGATTGAGGGCCTTGGCCACCTTGGCAACGAGGGGGCCGTTGGGATCAATCTCGGCGTCGCTGATCATCATGACCTCCATAGTCAATTTTATTGCTTCTTCACGCTCTTTCCGGGTCGGCAGGAGCTTTGCCAGGGAGGCAATCGCACGATCTTCATCGATGAGGACCATAAAATATTGCTCCCGAATCGCCTTTCGTAACTCCTGCGGGTTAGCACCTTCAACTCCCAAGCGCTTCCTGATCTGTTTACCGATGAGCCGGGAACGGTAGTCGATCGCCCCAACATGGATCATGCAGAGCATAATAAGGCGAATCAGGGCTTCGTCGAACCCGCCTTTATCCATCTCCCCTTTGAGCCGTTCGATCTCCGCATGGATCGCCGCCTCCTGCGCCTCATTTTCCTCTTCCATTATCTGGGCCTTCTTGCCCGGGAAGAGCGGCGCCAGCCCCAGCGGCCCGTACATAGCCTTGAACATATTACGGTAACGATCGTCGCGGGAATCACGATAACCATTGAGACGATCCTCGATCGTCTGGGCCATGTCCCTCTCCATGGCCAGGAAGTAGTTGCTGTCTTGCACCGGTTTACGGTTTTTTCTGACCATGTCCGCCCAAATCTTGAAGGTCGCCATGAAGGGATTCACCTGCTCGGAAAAGAGGTAATATTTCCTGCGACTCTTATTGAGCCAGCGCAGCATCTCCGCGCTCTTTTCCGTCGTCATCATCCGGACCCAGGGCTGGAGAAAGGTCCGGTACAATTTATCATTGAAATCGGACACCTCCGCCACGGAAGCAAAGTAATCGTCGTCCCGATGAGATTCGTTGAGGTCCATGATGTTGGCAATCTTCCGCATCTCAAAACGGACGGTATAGTCACCATGGATCAGTTCCCCACGCTCCGCAAAGGGATTCTTCTTCTCAATGATCATTTCATAGAGTCCCGGTGGCAGGTCATCGATCATGTCGAGGGTCGTGACAAACTCGGTATGCTGTTTCCTGGCGATGGAGGTGCCCACAAAGATCCCCAGGTGGCCCACATCGGGGTGGAGGGTGTAGATGATCACCTGGCCATCCTTCAAGATAGCCTCATCACTGCCATAAACGTCAACGATCCAGTTGAGAGCCTGCTGAGGAGGGGTAATGTTGTCGCCAAAAGAGGCAAAGATGACGATGGGACACTTGATATTCTTCAGGTCGAGCCGTCGACCGTCGGGGGTGGTAATCCCGCCTTTGGCCAATTTATTACCGATGAAAAGGTTGGTTACGATGGAATCGATCTCCTCGGCGTTCATCAGGAAGAAGCCGCTCCACCACTCCTCGAAATGGAGATAGCGCTCCGCCTCCGTATCAATTTTGGCGTAGAGGTTATACTCTTTGGCAAAGAGAGTATTAGCCGGATTGAGATTCTCGAAATTCTGAACGAGATAGGAACCGTCGAATATGCCGTTGCCCAGATCACAGGTCATTGTCGTGAGCCACTTGCCACCCAGAAGGCCGCCTGAGTAGCGCATGGGGTTTTTGTTCTTGTATCCCGCCCAGTAGGACATGGGGGCGCCATTCAATATAATGGTTCCCATAATGTCCGGCTCAACAGCGGCGAGGGCGGCGACGGCCCAGCCGGCCTGGCAGTTACCCATGACGCAGGGTTTTTCCGCCTCCGGATGCCGGCGGATGACTTCCCGGAGAAACAGGGCTTCGGCGTAACCGACGTCGCTCAGAGTCTGCCCCGGTTCCGGTTTGGGGAAGAACATGACAAAATAGGTTGGATGACCAGCCTGTAAGGCAACGCCCACCTGGGATTCCTGTTTGGAACCGCCGATCCCCGGCCCGTGCCCCGCCCTGGGGTCAACGATCACGAAGGGACGCTTCCTGGGATCTATGGTCATGCCTTCTTCGGGAATGATCCTGAGGAGGGCGTAATTGACCGGATTCTCCATGGTGCGGCCGTCGAGGATCGTTTCATACTTGAACTGTAATACCGGCGGCTCTCCGTCCTTGATGTGTTGCAAAAAGTTATCACCCCGCTGACGCATGACATCCCAGAAAAGGATTTGCCGCTGGATCATATCAACGCCATATTCCCAGAGGTCTTTTGCGGCGACGTTGCCCTTGCCTGTTCCCCCAAATCCCTTAAAGAAGGCAGACGGATCAAACCCGGCGGGGAATTTTTCCCATGATGCAGGCTGCCCCGGCGTTTTCACGGCCCCCTGGAACATCACCATTCCGGACTTCCAGAGGTCTTTTAAAAGGACGTTGTCCTTCCACATGTTCTCCAACCCTTTAAGGAAAGAGGCCGGATCGAGCCCGGCGAAAGGTTTTTTCACCTCTTCCTCTTTCTTGTCTGCCCCTGCTGACTTGGGAGCCGCAGCGGTTTTCCCCGGCGCCTCCTGTTTTACGGGCCGGGGGAGCGGTTTCGCTGCCCCTGACTTTTTAACGGCGGCCACAGCCTGTTCGGGAACCGCCGCTTTTTCTTTTTTTACCGGCTTCACAACTTTTACGGGTTCAGGAGACGCAGTCACTGCCGTCTTTTTTATTTCCGGATCGAGAACCGACGACACGGCGGCTTTAATCTTGGATGCCTTTCCTTTAACTGGCGCTGATGTCTTGGCCATGATAGATTCCCTCCTTTTATTAGACAAATCGACGATGTTCTATCGATTCTATGTATCCCGTGTCTCCCGCCTTAATTTCGGCGGCGTTGCCTTCATCCGTATCAAGGTGCATGTCGAGGCGGAAGTTCTGGTCCACCCGGATCAGGACATCGCCGAAGATGAGCCCCCGCCCTCCTTCCTTTCGGACCCGGACGACGTCCTTATCCCGAAGGCCGAACTTGAGGGCATCATCGGTGGACATGTGGATGTGGCGCTTGGCGCAGATTACCCCTTTTTCCAAATCAATCTGTCCCTGGGGGCCCACCACCGTAATGCCCGGCGTTCCCTCGATATCGCCGGAATCCCGGATCGGGGGATCGATGCCGAGCTTGAACTGTTCTGTCCGGGAAATTTCCAACTGGCTGTATTTTCTCGCCGGACCGAGAATCCGGACCTTCTCCAGGTTTCCCTTGGGGCCGACAAGATTGACTGTTTCCTCGGCGGCAAACTGCCCCGGCTGACTGAGAGGCGACTTCGCCGTCATCGTTTTCCCCTTGCCAAAGAGGAGTTCGAAATTCTCCTGAGTCAGGTGGATATGATGGGCCGAGATGCTCAACGGGACAGGGGTTGTCTTGAAGACCTTCATATCCAGCTCGGAACGGACCAGGCCAACAGTGTGGAGGGTGTTCCGGGCAATCATTCGCTCTTCGTCGGCGGGAATCACCAACACCCGGAGCTTGGCGTTTGGTTCCGCGATGTCGACGACCTGTCCCCGCTCCGGCCGGGCCTCGCGGTTTACCTTATGATCAATGGTCATGCCAAAGGCCTCGAATCCCTGAAAGATCCTGGCCCGGATCTCCGGGGAGTTTTCCCCGATGCCGCCGGTAAACACTACCACGTCCAGGCCGCCCAGGGCTACGGTATAGGCGCCGATGTACTTCTTGATCCGGTAACAGAAGATGCTGATCGCTTCCAGGGCATGGGCGTCGCCACTTTCCGCCGCTGCGAGTAGTTCCCGCATATCGTTGGTCAGGCCGCTGATTCCCTTGAGACCACTTTCTTTATTGAAGATGTTTTCCAGATCGGCGGCGTTCCTCCCCTTCCGGAGAAGATGGAAGATAACCCCCGGATCCACATCCCCGGGACGCGTCCCCATGACGAGGCCCTCCAGGGGGGTCATCCCCATGCTGGTGTCGATGCTCCGGCCATGATCGATGGCGCAGACCGAGGCGCCGCTGCCCAGGTGGCAGGTGATCATCTTGAGTTCACTCAGGGGTTTTTTGAGAAAAGTGGCGGCGTTCAGGGCGACGTATTCGTGATTTGTCCCGTGGAATCCATACCGTCGGATTCTTTCCTCCGTGCAGAGCTGCCGGGGCAGGGCATAAGTCGCCGCTGCCACCGGGATGGTCTGATGAAAGGTGTTGTCGAAGACGGCGACCTGCTTCGCCCCGGGAAGAAGTTTCCGGAAGAGCTCGATTCCCTCGATGTTATAGGGGTTATGTAGGGGGGCAAGATCGGATACGGATCTGATCTGTTCCAGGACCTGGTCGTCGATGACTACGGGACCATTGAAGAGTCCGCCGCCGTGGGTTACCCGGTGACCGACGGCCCTGAATTCCCGGACATCCCGGACGGCGCCGACTGCCGGATCGGCAATGGCCGCCACCATGAACTCGAAGGCCTTCTCCATGTTGGGAACCGCCCCCAGGGATACTGATTTTTTTGATTTAGGGGTGACAACCTTGTGATGGGCGTCGGCAGAACCGATCCGCTCGATGGTCCCCTCAATGAGCGGGTCTCGTTGCGTCGTATCGAAGATGGTGTATTTCAGGGAGGAACTCCCGCAGTTGATGACGGAGATCTTCGTCGGCTCCGAGGCGGAGGTAAAATAAAGATCGTAGGGATCCGGGCTGGCCAGCATGGCCGCCGCGCGAACCTCCTGCTCCTTCTGATAAAGGCCCATTTTAAAGACAATCTCCGTCAAATTTTTGGTGAATAGCAGCGCCGCCGCAGGGTTTTTCTTGACCGCAGCCATAAGAACCGGCCGGGGAATACGGATCAGGGTACTGGGTTTGGTCGTCTTATAATCGAAAGCCACCAGATTACCCGTAAAAATGGACATATCACCAAAGATCCGCCCCTTTTCCAATTTGGTCAATAACTCTTCCGTCACGCCTTCACCGGGGATGGATACGCCTACCTCGCCGTCGTAGACAATCCAACTGTAATTGTGGGTCTCCCCTCTTTTCGCTACACCAATACCGGCAGCAAATTCAACGACTTCGGACGCCTTGACACACTCATCAAGTTCCTCGTCGGAAAACAGGGATATTAAGGGATTAGTCTGGAAAAATGACTTCAAATCAATGACTGCCATAGATATCGTCTCCTCGTTTCATCAGAAAATGCCCTCGCATATCCATAAATCCATTGCGTTATACTCTCCTTCACTTCAAGGGGAAGGCGGGGGTGGGGATGGGTTGAGTTCTTTTGTCGTGGTGTATCCGCTGGCCATCTTGTCCGCCTCGGTGATCCAGCCTCCCCCCATGGTCTTATAGATATTCACCAGGGATTGGAAGAGGTAGCCTTTTGTCTGGACTTGGGAGAGCTGGCCGTTAAAAAGACTTCGCTCCGCATCCAGCACCTCCAGATAGCTGCTGTAACCGTTATCGTAGCGCAGCCCGGCCAGACGCCGGGTGCTCTTGAGGGCCGTTACCTGAGCGCCCTGGACGGCAAGGCGTTCCCGGGTTTTCTGCTGATCAACAAGGGAGTCGTCCACCTCCCGAAACGCGGTCTGTACCGTTTGTAGATATTTTACCAGGGCCTGCTGCTGGATTGCCTCCGCCTGCTTCACCTGGCCTTTGATCTTGCCGGCGGTGAAGATGGGGGCGGTAAGGGAGGCGGCATAGTTCCACGTCTTGGCTGGTCCCGTGAGGAGATCGCTCAGATCGGCACTGGCGAAACCGAAGATCCCCGTCAGGGATATGGAGGGAAAGTAGAGGGCCTTCGCCACGGCGATCCGGGCGTTGGCGGCAACCAGATTCTGCTCTGCCTGACGGACATCGGGACGGCGATCGAGGAGATCCGAAGGAAGCCCTTCCGGTACTGCCGGCAGTACCAGCTGGTCAAGGGTCCTGTCCCGGGTTATGGGACCGGGATTACGCCCGAGGAGCAGGTTGATGGCGTTTTCCTGCTGGGCGATATTCTTTTCCAGCTGGGGGATGACCGCCCGGGCCTCTTCATATTCGGACCGGGACTGGTTCAGTTCCAGTTCGGAAATGACGCCGCCCTGGTAGCGCTTCTCGAAGATTTGCAGGGAGTCCCCCCGGCTTTTGAGGGTCTCCTGGGAAATCACCAGTTGCTGGTCATAATTGAGGAGATTGATGTAACCGTTGGCTACGGAGGTCACCAGGGTCATGATCACGGCCCGGCGGGCCTCGTCGGTGCTTAACAGGTCGGCTCGGGCCGCTTCGGTTGCCCGCCTGAGCTTCCCCCAGATGTCGAGTTCCCAATTGGCATTGAGATTTGTTTGAAAGGTATTGGAGGTGGGCGCTAAACCCGGCGACCAGCCCGTTGGTCCAACTTCCGTTGATCGCTGCCGGCCCGCATTCGCACCAAACCCCACTTGGGGGAAAAAGTCCGCCCGGGTGACGCCGAGCTTTCCCATATATTCTTCCACCCGGGATGTGGCGATGCGGATGTCCTTGTTTTCCCTCAGGGCCGTCTGGATAAGCTCATTAAGGGCCGGGTCCTGGAATTGCCCCCACCAGGCGGTGTTAGCCAGGGCCTTGGCGTCTTTCTCTTCAAAGCGCCAGTTCTGGGGTGTATCCACGGCCGGGCGCTTGTAATCCTTGCCCAGCATACAGCCTCCCATAAGCAGGGCAAGGGCGATAAGGATAAATAAATTTTTTGCCCTTATGACTTTTGATTTACGATTTGCGATTTGCGGTTCTATTTTCAAATCTACAATCTTCATCTCAGTTGCCCTCCTTTCCCGGCGAGGGTTCATGTACCGGTTCTCCACCCGTCGCTGCACTCGGCCTTTCGCCTTCCTTCTTTTTATCGGGATGGGAACCAAGGTTTTCAAAAAACTGGAAGAACATGGGGATGAAGAAAATGGCGATCACCGTCGCCCCCAGCATACCGCCGATGACGCCAGTGCCGATGGAGTGACGACTGTTGGCAGAGGCGCCGGAGGCAATGGCCAGGGGCACGCAGCCAAGGATGAATGCGATGGATGTCATGACGATGGGCCGGAGCCGGAGCCTTGCCGCCTCAAGGGCGGCATCGTAAACGGACAACCCCTCGGCCCGTTTCATGACGGCAAACTCCGTAATCAGAATGCCGTTCTTGGCCGCCAGGGCGATCAGGGTCAAAAGACCGATCTGGAAATAGATGTCGTTCTCGATTCCCCGCATCAGGATGGACAACAGCGCCCCGAAGAGGGCAAAGGGAACAGCCATGAGAACGCCAAAGGGTAAAGACCATTTCTCATACTGGGCCGCCAGGATCAGGAACACCATGATCAGACCGAAGACAAACACCAGACCGGAAGTACCGCCGGCCTTCTTTTGATAGAAGGCCTCGCCGCTCCAGGTATAGCTGAAATCGTCGGGCAAAATTTCCTTAGCCACCCGTTCCATGGCGTCAATGGCCTGACCGGAGCTATAGCCGGGGGCGGCTCCGCCGATGATGTTGGCCGCCGGGAAATTGTTGAAACGGTTGACGATATCGGGACCTGATTCATATTTCGTTGTGATGACCGATTGGAGGGGTACCATACGGCCGTCGTAGGAGCGGACATAAGACTGGGTCAAGTCCTGAGGACGGGAGCGATACTGGGGTTCCGCCTGGATGATGACCTGCCAGAGGCGGCTGAATTTGTTGAACTGGCTCACATAAGAGGACCCGAAGAGGATCTGGAGGGTATCATAGACATTCTGGACCGGCACCCCCAGGGTCTCGGACTTCTCCCGGTCCACATCCACCCGCAACTGCTGGGAGTAGGCGTTGATGGTCGAGTTGACTCCATGCAATTCCGGTTGTTTGCCGCAATGGGCAAGAAATTTATTCGTCACTTCCTGGAGTTTTACCGCATCCCCCTCGCCGCGGTTCAGGATCCAGAACTGAAAGCCCCCCGTGTTGCCGAGGCCCGAAATGGAAGGGGGATTCATGGGCATAACCACCCCTTCCTTGATCTGGGAGAAATTCTTGAAGGCCGCCTTTATGATCGCCGGGGCTTTTAGCTCGTCCTTCTTTCTTTCCTCGAAATCCTTAAGGGATATGAACAAAACACCGGCGCTAGCTTTCTGGGCGTTATCCACCAGGCTGTATCCGGCAAACTCACTGACATCCTGGACGGCCGGGTGGTTCATGAAAAACTTCGCCGCCCTGGCCCCCACATCCTCCGTCCGATCCAGGCTCGCCGTATCAGGAAGAAAACTGATCCCGAAGAGATACCCTTGATCTTCCGCGGGAACAAAGCTGGTGGGGGTGATATAAAACATGAATCCCACTAGACTCACTATAATGACAAAGACGGCCATGCCTATCTTCGTATGCTTAAGCATTTTGGCGACCCCGGCGGTGTAACCGTGGGTCACTTTCAGGAAGAAGGCTTCAAACCACTTAAAGAAGCCTTTCTTTTCTCCTGTTTTGTGCTGAAGGAGGAGGGCCGCCAAGGCTGGAGACAGGGTCAGGGCGACGATTCCGGAGAAGACGACGGATATGGCAATGGTCACGGCAAATTGCTTGTAGAGCTGCCCCGTCATGCCGCCGAGAAAGGCCACGGGAATAAAAACGGCACACAGGACGAGCATGATGGCAATAACCGGTCCTGTAACCTCATCCATAGCCTTTTTCGCCGCCTCCTTGGGGGAAAGGTGGAACTCCTCCATATTCCGCTCCACATTTTCGATGACGACGATGGCGTCATCCACGACAATCCCGATGGCAAGCACCATCCCGAATAAGGTCAGCATGTTGATGGAAAAACCGAAGAGGATCATTCCTATAGCGGTACCGATAATGGAGATGGGAACGGCCAGAATGGGGATGATCGTGGCCCGGGCGCTCTGGAGAAAGATGTAAACAACGAGGATAACGAGGAGACAGGCCTCAAAGAAGGTTATAACGACATCTTTGATCGAAGCCCGGACGAAATTGGTGGAATCCATGGCGATCTTGTAATCGATCCCGTCGGGAAAATTCTTTTTCATCTGCGCCAGGGTTTTTTTCACCTGGTCAGATACCTCAACAGCATTAGCCCCCGGTTGCTGATATACCGCCAGCAGCGTCGCCGTCTTGCCGTTCATCCGGGTGCGGATGGAGTAGTCCTTGGAGCCCAACTGCGCCCGTCCGACGTCTTTCAGCCGGACGATAGCCGAGCCGTCCTTGTTGGCCCGGAGGATAATATTCTCAAATTCCTGGGGGGTCGTCAGGCGGCCCTTGGTGGTCACGGAAAAGGTCTGCTCCACCCGGCCGATCGTGGGGGACTGCCCGATTTTGCCGACGGCGAACTGTTGATTCTGCTGCTGGATGGCGTTGGAGACATCCGACGCTGTAATGCCAAGCTGGGCCATCCGGTCCGGTTTCAGCCAGATGCGCATAGCATAGTCGGGAATTCCCAGGATCGCCGTTTGGTTGGCACCGTTAATGCGCTTGAGGGCGTCAAGGACATAGAGGTTGGCGTAATTGGCCACATAGGTCTCATCATAACGGCCGTCGGGGGAATAGATGCCGATGACCATCATAAAGGAGCTTGATTTTTTCTGCACCGATACCCCCTGATTTTGTACCGATTGGGGTAACTGGGGCATGGCGAGGTTAACCCGGTTCTGGACGTCCACCTGGGCCATATCGGGGTTGGTCCCGATTTCGAAGAACACCGTCAGGGTCATCGTTCCCGTGCCGGTGGAGGTGGAGTTCATGTAGATCATGTTGTCGGCGCCGTTGACCTGTAATTCGATCGGAGCAGCCACATTCTGGGCAATGACGTCGGCGCTGGCCCCGGGATAGCTAGCCTGAATCTGGACCTGGGGAGGGGTGATTTCCGGATATTGAGCGATGGGAAGGTTGAACATCGCCACCGCGCCGGCAATTACAATCACGATGGAGATGACGGCGGCAAAGATGGGCCGATCAATGAAGAATCTAGAGATCATGGCGGCCTCCCCTTACTTCTTTGCCGGCGGAGCGGTTTTCGCGGAGGCGGGAGACTGCGGAGCTGGTGATCCGGATGACGGAGGCGCCTGCGCCTGCTTACCTCCCGGAGCGGTGGCTTTTGTCCCTTGTCCTGCGGTCGCTGCCGACTGGTCACCCGCTACGGCGGGCGCCTTTTTGTCGACGATCTTTACCGGCGTCCCTTCGGCAAGCATCATGACGCCATCCACAATCACCCGGTCATTAGCGGCCAGTCCTTTGGTAATGAAGATATCGTCGTCATGCCATTCACCTACGGTAACATTGCGAACCTCTGCCGTACCCTGCTTATCGACGCACCAGACGAAATGACCTTTGGCTCCTTCGAAGACCGCCCGCCGCGGGGCGAGGATGGCATTAGGACGAATGGCGCCCTTGAGGCGGACCCGGACAAACTGACCCGGCTTCAGAATACCTTTGGGGTTTTCCATGGTGGCCTTGAGGAGAAACGTCCCCGTTTCCTTGCTAAAAGAGGGATCGGCAAAGATCAGGTGCCCCTGTAGTGGATAAATGGAGCCGTCAGCCAGCACCAGTTCCACGACAAACTTTTCCCCCGGGGGGAAAAGGAGAGTTCTTTCTTTGACAGCCTCCCTGGAGAGCAGATATTCATTCTCGGACATGCTGAAGGTAACCCACATGGGGTTCATCTTGGCCACATAGGTAAGGAGGCTGTCTGTTGCGGAAATGTAGGTCCCATCCTGCTTTTTGGCCTGGCTGGAGAGTCCCGTCACGGGCGAGGTGATAATGGTGTAGCTGAGATTCAACTCCGCCTCTCTGACCTTTCCCTGAGCGGACAGGACCGAGGCGGCGGTCGCCTGTTCCTGCCCCGTGGCGTCATCGAGGTCCTTTTTGCTGACGGCGTTCTGGTCCGCCAAGGGCTTGATCCTGGCCAGATTGGCCTTGGCCGTGGTCCACCGGGCCTGTTGCTGGGCTAACTCACCCTTCGCCTGCTGAAGCGCAGCCTGAAAGTTTCGGGGATCAATCCGGAATAAAACCTGCCCGACCTTCACAAGGGACCCTTCTTCATATACACGCTTGTCGAGGAAACCGTCGACCCGGGACCGGATTTCCACCATATGGGAACTTTCCGTCTGACCGACCCATTCAAAAACTACGGGCGTGTCCCTGGGCGTGATCGTGACGGCGGTCACCTCGGCCGGCGGTCGCTGGGCACCCCCCTTCTGATCCTTCCCGCATCCCGGCAGGAGGCCGGCGGCAAGGATAACACAAAGCGATAAAAGAATAGCATGGCGACGACTTGCCGTTTTCATAACCTACCCCCAAAATTAAATTCGCGGAATATTATATTATTTTCTCCGGCCTGTCAAAAGAAAGTCGACAAAGAACGGCCCCGCAAAAAGTCGAAATCATCATCTTCATGCCATTCCCGTGGAAATGGGAATATAGCATTTTCCATATTCATGTTTTGTCTAGATTCCCGCCTGAGCGGGAATGACGATTTTTTGTAAATGCGTCAACCATTGGTCGCCTTCCAGCCCATGATGTGATACCCGGCCATAGGAGTTAATACTCCATTCACGGTTCTTCCGGCAAATCACCGTCTTCCTCCTCGACCCAGGCTTTAAGCAGGGTGAAAGCGACAGCCAGCACCACCGGACCAATGAATATGCCTACGATACCGAAGGCGATAAGGCCTCCGATAACACCGGCAAAGACGAGGAGGAGCGGCAGGTCCGCCCCTTTCTTGATGAGCACGGGGCGGAGCACATTATCAAGGGTTCCGACGACGAGACTCCACACAAGCAGCACTGATCCAGCCATATTGTGGTTGCCCCAGAAAAGCCAGATGATAGCGGGAATCAGCACCAACCCCGGTCCAAGCTGGGCCACGCAAAGCATGAACATGACGGCCGTAAGGACCGCTGCCGACGGTACGCCGGTCACCGCAAGACCGATGCCCCCCAGGAGGGACTGCGCCAGGGCTGTAACAACTACACCGAGGGCAACGCCCCGGATTGCCTTTCCAGCGAGGATAGTAACCTCTTCACTGCGACGACCGCCCAGGCGTCTCGCGAAGCGGCGGATACCGGCGGCGGCAGTATCGCCCGTAGTATAAAGGATTGCGGAGATGATCACGGTCAGGAGAAACTGAATGAATATTTTACCCAGGTTGCCGGCCTGATCAACAAACCATTTGGCCACCTTTCCGGAGTACGGCTTGATCTGCAAGATTATCCCCTCGGGACCGGCAGTTGCAACCTCCTGCCATGCCGCTGAAAGCTTGGGACCCATCATTGGTAAATTCTGTACCCAGGCAGGTGGCGATGGTACGGTACTTGTGCGGAAAGATGCCGCCAAGTCGTCGACCCGGTGCGCATTGTCCACAATGGTCGCCACGGCGATCCAGAATGGTATTACCAAAACAAGGAGAAGGCCCACAGTCATCACCAGGGCGGCGAGGCCCCGTTTCCCCCACAGCCGCGCCTGAACGAGTAACAAGACCGGCCAGGTCGTTACAACGATCGTGGTCGCCCATATCAACGCGGGGATGAAGGGTCGGAGTATTCCGAAAACGGCGATGATGAGAATGGCAATCAGCAAAACGGTCAGCGTGGTGTGTGTGATATCCCGATAATTAGGTTCTCTCATGATTCTCCTTTTTTGCCGCCCCCTGCATAAAAATTTGTTGAAGCCCTTTCGTTGTGTGTAAATATTTGGATTTTGTCAATGGAAAATGTGTAGTATGAGAAAGTGTATCGAGTCCCTATTTTCATTGTAGATTATGATCATTGAGTATGATAGAACACTACGCAAAAGATCTACGCGTATGAATCGCTTTAGGATAAACAGGAATTATTACCCATAATTCCATTAAGAGAGATAATTATTTACAGAGCCGCTGCTGATGCCCGATAATCTCGTCGCCTGTCCCGATTGCGATCTGCTGCAACATGTTCCCTTACTGCCGCCACGAGGGAAGGCGCTTTGTTGCCGGTGCGGCAAAGTGCTCGCAACAAATAAGCCGGGGGCCAACGAACGGACCCTGGCCTTGGCAATTGGTGCGGCGATTGTTTTTGTTATTGCCAATGCCTTTCCCCTGATGGGCATTTCAGCGGCAGGACGAGAGGTTGATACGACGATTATCGGCGGCGCCTGGGCGATGTGGCAGGAGGGTAATCAGCTTACGGCAGCCCTTGTCGGGTTGTGCGCCGTAGTTGCCCCGGCCGGATATATCATGATCACAATGGTGGTGCTAGTCGCAGCCCGCAGGTATCCCTCGGCGCCAGGTTGGGTGGGCGAGCTGCTTCACTGGGCGGAGCTGGCGCAGGAGTGGGCGATGGCCGAGGTAATGATGCTCGGCATTCTTGTCGCCCTGATCAAGATCGCCGATCTCGCGACCGTCGTCATCGGCTTGGGAATGTTTGCCGCCGGGACGCTCATTGCTCTCCTTGCGGCGATGGCGATTAATTTCGACCCCGAGGAGATCTGGACGCACGTACAATGGACCGACGACGGTGCACGGTTGCTCGCAAATTCCACACAAACCATTGATTACCGAGAGGCAAAGAAATGACCGCACGGGAACCGATGGCCATGCCGTCAGGGCTTGCCTTGTGCAAGCACTGCGGACTCTTGTCAAAGCTTATGCCAACGCATGAAACGAGCTATTGTCTCCGCTGTGGCAACGAACTCTCATTCCGCCGCCATGAGGCAATTCAGCGCACCTGGGCCCTCATCGTCGCGGCGGCAATCTGTTACATACCGGCCAATATCTTACCCGTCATGACATCTATAACCATGACAGGCGCTGAAGATGATACGATCCTCGACGGCGTTGTCATGCTTTACGCGACAGGATCATGGCCCTTGGCGCTCATTGTCCTGATCGCCAGCGTGATGATTCCCATGTCGAAACTATTCGCCCTTGCCTATTTACTGGTTACGGTGCAGCGAGGTTCGCTGAAAAGCAACCGCGAACGGGTGCAACTCTATCGCATCGTCGAGTTCATCGGCCGTTGGTCCATGCTCGACGTCTTTGTCATTTCCTTTACAGTCGCCCTGGTACAGATGAAGCCGCTTATGGCCGCCCAGCCCCAAATGGGCATCGTTTTTTTTGCGGCCGTAGTAGTCTTGACCATATTTGCCGCCCAATCCTTTGACCCCCGGCTGATCTGGGATTCCGCTAATAGCATGGAGAACCGAAATGAGTGAAAACAACGACATCTCGAACATCCCCCAGGCAACAACCATACCCCACAAGCGGGCAAGATTCTCGGTGATCTGGATCATTCCCATCATCGCCGCCCTGGTCGGCATCGGCATCGCGGTACAACGGTTTCTGAATGAAGGACCGACAATTACGATCATCTTCAAAGTAGCCGAGGGCATCGAGGCCGGCAAGACGTTCGTCAAGTACAAGGACGTCAACATCGGCCAAGTTACAAAGGTAAGCCTCTCGGATGACTATTCCCAGGTCGTCGTGACGGCAAAGATCGCCAAGAATGCAAGGAATCTCATGGTCAAAGACACCAAGTTCTGGGTCATGCAACCGCGCATCACCTTGAGCGGTGTTTCCGGCATGAACACCTTGCTATCGGGAAATTATATCGGACTGGAAGCTGGAAAATCAACGGAAAAACAAAGGGAATTTAAAGGTCTCGATACGCCCCCGATCATCATGAGCACGGAGCCGGGACGGCAGTTCTTAATGAAGGCGGATAACCTCGGCTCCCTGGGTTTCGGCTCCCCTGTTTATTACCGACGCCTGAATGTCGGTCAGGTCGTCGGCTACGATCTGGCGAAAGACGGCAAGTCCGTCGATATCAAGGTCTTCGTGAATGCGCCCTACGACAAACATGTAACCAAAGGCACCAGGTTCTGGCAGGCGAGCGGCATCGACATCTCAATGGGGGCAAACGGGTTTACCGTCCATACCCAATCATTGGCGGCACTACTCGCCGGCGGCATTGCCTTCGAGACGCCCCCTTTCTCCCAGAATGCGGAACAGGCGGCAGAAAACACGGTCTTCCTCCTCTTTGACAACCGGGAAATGGCGACGAAAAATCAAGACATGGAGGCCGATCCTTATGTGCTCATATTCCATGAATCATTAAGGGGGCTATCCGTCGGCGCTCCCGTTACTTACCTTGGCCTCGATATTGGCGAAGTTAAGCAAGTCGGTTTTCATTACGATCCGGTCGCTCGTACACTCAAACCCCGAGTGCTGATCGTATATTATCGGGATCTCTTCCTCTCACGAGCGGACAATCGCCAACTTCTCAAGCTGAACAGGAACCGGCCGACCACACTTCAGGAGCGTCACGGCAATATGCAGCATCTGATCGATCAGGGGTTGCGGGCGCAACTACGCCTCGGTAATCTGGTCACGGGGCAACTTTACATCGCCTTCGATTACTTCCCCCGCGCTCCCAAGGTCGAGATTGACTGGGGAAATGACCCCCCGCAACTGCCGGTAATGCCGAGCGGTCTGGCGGAATTTCAGCTAAAGGTCACCAATATACTGGATAAAATTGAAAAAATCCCCTTTGACGATATCGGCAAAGACGCGAAGAAGGCAATTGCCACCCTTGATGAAACGCTGAAAGACGCCAAAAAGGTACTGGGGCGTATCGACACTGAAATTGTCCCGGAAGCGAAAACGACCATAGAAACCTTGAAACGGGCGGTTGCCGCGGCAGAGCGCGCGCTGGTCAATGCCGACAAGACGTTGGTCGGACCGGATGCGCCGGCAAATCAGGAACTGCGTGAGGCCTTGCAAGAGATAGCCGGCGCTGCCCGCGCCTTGAAGGTATTTGTTGAATACATGGACAGCCACCCGGAAGCATTTATTCGCGGTAAAACGCAGGAGAAACCATGATGAAAAAGTTCACA
>Ga0172379_10002697_pt1 | contig 30630 bp, 19 predicted proteins | sample GrowelOW334metaG_FD_119756 | JGI IMG/M metagenome (GOLD analysis project Ga0172379, IMG submission 119756) | Groundwater microbial communities from an aquifer near a municipal landfill in Southern Ontario, Canada - Groundwater well OW334 metaG | ecosystem: Environmental > Aquatic > Deep...
ACATAAAAACGATGATCGCATTTTTACGTGTTAACACTCCCACCACTCCGGTGATGAACATAAACGCACTGAGGACAAGATAAAATTCAATTGGGATCATAATTAATCAAAATGTTTTTTTGCTAAAACTAATGCGCCTATTGCCGCAGCAAGTAACAAAAATCCAGCCGCTTCAAAAGGGATTAAATACGTTGTAAACAAGCCTCTGCCGATACTTTCAATCGTTCCGATCTCAACACTTTTTGCCGTATTCTGATGAATTGCCGCAGAAAGTTTTCCGAAAAAGATTGTGTAAATAAGTTGAAAGAAAACCACGACTCCAACTGCCAAAGCCAGCCATTTCATCTTAGGATTTTCTTCAAAAAAATTTTTTTCGTGTTCGGGACGCAGAAGCATGATAACAAATAAGAAGAGAACCATTATCGCGCCGGCGTAAACAATTACTTGAACTACAGCAATAAATTGGGCGTTTAATAAAAGGTAAATTCCAGCCAGAGCAGCAAAGTTCAACACGAGAAAAAGCGCCGAAATAATCGGATTTTTCCTGGTAACGACTAAAATAGATGTAACCACTGCAATGAATGCAAATACTGAGAAGAGGACTATTTGTAATGTTATCATTTATATCTATGAATTTTTTGAATTTCTAATTCCTAATTTTTAATTCCTAATTCTACGGAGTATTTCGATAAATCATTCTTGGGAATGGAATAGTTTCCCTTAGATGGTCAAGTCCGCAAATCCAGGTTACAGTTCTTTCTAATCCAAGCCCAAACCCTGCGTGTGGTACGGAACCGAAACGTCGCAAATCCAAATACCATTCAAATGCGCTTTGCGGAAGATTGTGTTCTTTAATTCTTGCGAGAAGCAAATCGAGACTATCTTCTCTTTGGCTGCCGCCGATAATTTCTCCATACCCTTCCGGGGCAAGAACATCAACGGCTAAAGCTAATTTCGGATTTTCGGGATCGCGTTTCATATAGAAAGCTTTTACTTCCGAAGGATAACGATGCACCATTACCGGTCTATCAAATTGATTTGAAACGATGGTTTCATCGGCAGCGCCGAGATCATTTCCGTACTCAAATTCGACTCCATTTTTCTTTAGAATTTCTACAGCTTCATCGTATGAAATTCTCGGGAAAGGTCTTTTTACACTTTGAAGTTTAGTTGTATCACGTTCCAAAGTTTTTAATTCTTCGGCTCTATCGGTTAAAACTGTCTGAACGATATATTCTAAAAATTCTTCGGCTAAATCCATATCATCATTTAAATCTGCAAAAGCTACTTCAGGTTCAACCATCCAGAATTCGGTGAGGTGTCTTCTTGTTTTAGATTTTTCTGCTCGAAATGTTGGACCGAATGTGTAAACTTTTCCCAACGCCAAAGCGCCGGCTTCTGCGTAAAGCTGTCCCGACTGCGTTAAATAAGCCTTTCCCAGATCAAAATATTCTGTTTCAAAAAGAGTTGAAGTTCCTTCGCACGCAGCCGGAGTTAAGATCGGCGCATCCATTAAAGTAAAACCTCTATCATCAAAAAAGTCACGGATCGCTTTTACAATTCGGTGTCGGATTTTCATAATAGCAACTTGTCTGCTTGACCGCAGCCAGAGGTGCCGGTTATCCATTAAAAACTCTATCCCGTGATCTTTTGGAGTGATAGGGTAATCATGAGTCTCATGAAGAACGGTTAAATTAGTTGCATCAAGTTCATAACCGCCAACGGCGCGCGGTTCAGCTTTTACTTTGCCTGTAACTTCAATGGCGGATTCCTGTCCTATCCTATCGCTTAGATCAAATATCTCGGGCGTTATGTTTCCTTTGAAATAAACACATTGTAAATAACCCGAACCATCCCGGAGAACTAAAAATCTTAATTTTCCGCTTGAACGTTTGTTGTAAAGCCAACCTTGAATGGTGATTTCTTGCCCGACATATTTTGCAAGTTCGCTAATGTAAATTTTCTGCATTGGTTTAGTAGAATTTTCTGAATTTTTGTTTCAAATATATGAAATGTTTTCTTAAGCTAAAAAGAAGAAGGGAAATTGTCTGTGAATAAATAAAAAATCCCGACAAGTTAATTGTCGGGATTAAAAATAATAGATTCAGCTTGATTGATGAAGATTATCTTCTTCGTTCTTTAACCTTTTCATCGTCACCACCACGATTGGTATTTTTGCGCTGTGGTGTTGCTTCTCGTTGTTCTGTTTTTCTTCCAGTATTCGGTACTGCTCTTTCTACCGGACGATTTTCTCTTGGGGTCTGCACTTCGCGGGTTCTTTCAACCGGTTTTGATTCAATCGGTTTTTCTTTCACAACTTCTCTGCTTCTTACTTCATCAGCTTTTTTAGTCTGAACTTCTCTTTGCGGTTGAGCTTGAATTTCTCTTTTTCTTTCAATCGGTTTCTGCTCTGCTGCAGGCTTGCGGTTATCTATTTTATTTTCGTCTTCAATAATTCTTTCATTCGTTCTAACTTTATTCCGTTCATCTACTTTTCCAGGTTGAGTATTATCCAAGTTTCGTCTCCGTTCACCAACTTCAACTTTTGATGTATTAAGCGAGGATCGTTTTTCACCACGTTCGATAGAAAAATTTCTGTCGCCAGTTTGCGCTTGATTTCGCGGAGTTAATATTTCAATTCTATTTCCGGTTTTAATAATCGAATTCCTATCAACTGATTCAACATCCTTTCTAACCAATTCTCTTTGTTGAAGATTTCTCGCGCCGCGTTCTTGCACAGTTCTAAAATCTACTCCTCTATTGATCACTCTTTCTCTTTCATAACCATAATCGTTGCGCATTTTCGTTCCACCGAAAATTCGTTCTTTGTATAGCGGAGCTTCATAATAATCGTATGCTCGCGGATTACCGAAATATCTGTATCTAACAAAATTCCAATGGTTAAAAGGTAAAGAAAAATCCATCGAAAAATGAATTCCCGAATAAATGTTAAAAACAGCATAAGGAGGAAGCGGAGCCCAACCAATATAGTCATCATCATAACGCCATTCTACCCAAGCTGGCGCCCATTGATTATCCGGAACCCAAATCCATCCGTAGTAATCATCAAAATGCCAGCGACCATAATGATAAACAACATAACCGAATGGCTCATAAGAATCCCAATACCAGCCGTCGTTTGTCCAAACCCATGTTCCCTGTGAATACGGCTGCCAGTGGCGATTATTTATTCTTGGTTTCCAAACAACTAACCCATCGTCTATTTCAATCCATCTTCCGTAAGGAGAAAGATTCGAATAAAAATAGTTAAAACCTATTCCTACTTGATAACTGTTTGCTTCTACTTTTTCGTTTAAGAAAAAGAAGGAAAGGATTGCGATAAATAGAACTAACTTTTTCATGATACACCTCAAATGTTTCTTTTAATTGCTCAATCATCGTGCCGAAAGAATTCTAATTAAAAACCAAATTTATCTGAAATAGTGTGTAATGAATTAGACAGTGCATTTATTTTTCTAAACAAAACCTCTTCTATTCTTCAACTACACAGCGAAAACCAAAGTCTGCACTTTTAACAGAGGGAGCGCTGTTGCTTCTATCGGTAACGCGGCATCCGTTAACAACAATCTCTCCTTCTCCTTGCGGAACAGTAAAACTTGTCCACGAACCGCCGCGAATAACTTTCTGTGATCCGTTTGTTGGTCCTTTGGGATTTAAATTTGAAGCAACGCCATAATAATTTTCATCAAACCAATCCAAGCACCACTCCCACACATTTCCACTCATATCAAAAACACCAAGTTCATTTCCTTTTTTTGCTCCGACTGTGTGAGTTTGTCCAACGGAATTACTAAAATTCCAGGAGATTTCATTAAGCGAATCGCCTCCGCTGTAGAGAAATCCGTTACTTAGTTTACCTCCTTTTGCTGCAAACTCCCATTCTGCTTCGGTAGGCAGCCGAACTGTTTTTCCGGTTTGATTCGTTACCCACTGGCAAAAATCATTTGCTTCATTCCAGCTAACATTTGTTACCGGTTTGTTTCCTCTTCCCCAACCGTTATCATTTGGTTTTGTTCGTCCTGTTGCTTCACAGAATAAATCGTACTGATTAAATGTCACTTCATATTTACTAATACTAAAACTGTTGAGCGAAACATTGTGTGCCGGTTTTTCATCGGGGTCGCCACTTTCGCTTCCCATCGAAAACGAACTGCCTTCAACGCTAATCCATTCAAAATTTAGTTGAACAATACTATCTGTACCGGTTGTAAACACAAAAGGATTAGACCATCCAGAAACGTTTTTCCCGTTGGTTGCATTCACCCGCCAATAATAAGTAGTGTTTGGTAAAAGAATCGTCAATGATTGTGAAGCAGTGGTGATATCGAAATAACTTTGTACATAACTTGTAAAATTTGATTGCAAAGAAACTTGTAGGTTGTAACTTGTTGCACCTTCACTCCGGTTCCAAATCAACGTTGGTTTTAATAAAATGTTTATTGAATTATTTATCGGAGAAACGAGTGTTGGTAATGTTGGCGTTGAAGCGTTTGACGGATTATCACCTTTTTTACAGCCATAATTTACTAGTAATAAAAACATGATCAGCAAAAGAAGGATTCTATTCATTTTGTTTTATTCCTAAAAAGATAGTGCAATTTATTTTATTAGAATACCAAATCCAATTCTACAATTTTTCATTATTGCCAAACACTATTTAGGATAATTTTTGTCTTGCCAGAAGATTAAAAGTATTTTCCCCTGTTCCAATTTATAGATTTCATTCTTATGTTTGCTTAGCAGTTAATTTATAAAACCGAAATTCAAAATATTTATAAGCATTAGAGGAAGAGCATGAGATTTTCACTAAACGTTGACCATATTGCAATGTTAAGAAATGCACGGGGAGAAGTTCAGCCTGACCCGGTAACAGCCGCATTATTAGCTGAACAAGCGGGCGTGGACGGCATTGTCGTTCATCTTCGCGAAGATAGAAGACACATCAACGAACGCGATTTGCGTCTGCTCCGCGAATTAATTACCACAAAACTCGATTTGGAAATGGCGGCAGTTGATGAGATTATCGCAATCGCTTGCGACGTTCAGCCGGAACTTGCAACCATTGTTCCGGAGAGACGGCAAGAGCTTACTACCGAAGGCGGTATAAATGTTATTGACTCAATCAGTCTTTTAAAATCAACAATAAAAGATTTGCACAAGCACGAAATAGAAGTTTCACTTTTTATTGAACCTGAAATAGAACAAATAGATGCCGCAGCGGAAATTGAATCCGATTATATTGAAATTCATACCGGAACTTTTGCCAACGCGCTAACCGAAGCCGATAAGTTCGATGAGTTGGAAAAAGTTAGAATAGCCGCTAAACACGCCAAGAAACTTGGACTTGGTGTTAATGCAGGTCACGGACTAAATTATTCAAACATCAAAATCTTCCGCGAGGTTGAAGGAATTGATGAAGTGAGTATCGGGCAAGCAGTAATTGCCCGCGCTGTTTTTGTAGGGTTGAAAGAAGCCGTGCAAGAAATGATCAGACTTGTAAAATGAAAGTAGAAAGCCGGTAACACAAATCCGGGAATAGTATTAATTCGGAGAGATGGGCATGCTAAACTGCCTGATGTTAAAGCAGGCAGCTAAAAATTTTATTTGAATTAAAACATGAGGTAGTCATGAAAAAAATCGTTTACTATCTTTTCATAGTTCTTTTCTGCAATAATCTTTTTTCACAACCCCTTCCGCCTAAAAGAGAGTTTCGCGGAGCGTGGATTGCAACCGTTGTTAATTACGATTGGCCTTCACAACCGGGACTCAGCACCGCCGATCAACAAACTCAATTGACTGCCCTTCTTGATGAATTAAAAATCTCCGGTATTAACGCAATCTTTTTCCAGGTAAGAACGGAATGCGATGCTCTCTATCAATCAAGTTATGAACCATGGTCCTACTACCTTACCGGACAACAAGGAGTTGCTCCTTCACCATTTTATGATCCTCTTGAATTTGTAATTAAAGAATCCCACAAACGCGGAATGGAATTACATGCGTGGTTAAATCCCTATCGTGCAGAAAAAGTTATTGGAGCTTATCCGTTTGTTGGGAATCATATTACAAAAACACATCCCGAGTGGATTCTCCAAATCAATACATATAAATTTCTCAATCCGGGAATTCCCCAAGTAACTGAGTATGTAACAAAAATTATTAATGATGTTGCGAGACGATACGATATCGACGGTATTCATCTCGACGATTATTTTTATCCTTATCCGCCCGATCAAATTACCGACCAGGACGCGGCAACTTTCCAACTTTATAATCATGGAATAACTAACATCGGTGATTGGAGAAGAGAAAATACTACTGCGTTAATAGCGCAGATCAGCGATTCACTTAAAAGTATTAAACCATATTTAAAGTACGGAATCAGTCCATTTGGAATTTGGAAAAGCGGTGTCCCCGCAGGCATAACCGGAATGGATGCTTTCAATGTTATTTACGCCGATGCGATGGCGTGGTTAAAAAACGGCTCGGTTGATTACCTTGCGCCTCAACTTTATTGGCCTTTCGGCGGCGGACAAGATTATGCGGCGTTAAATAATTGGTGGTCTGATTCAACTTCTGCTTATAACAGACATCTTTATGTTGGGCAAGCAGCGTACAAAGCAAGTAGTTATGGTGCGAATGAAATTCCGGCGGAAATAAATTTTAATAGAAATAATCCTAAGTGCCAGGGAAGTATTTTTTTCAGAGCTGGAAACTTTTTTGAAAATCCAAAAGGGATGACCGATTCCCTTAAGTACTCTTTGAATCGGCTGTATGCAATTCCACCAATTATGAATTGGAAGGGAACTTATTCGGTTACTCCTAATGCTCCGAGCAACCTTCGATACCAACTAAATCCTTCAAGCGGAAAATATGAATTTATGTGGAACGCTCCTTCTATTGCGGCTGGCGGCGATACAGCTTCACGGTATGTATTATATCGTTTCGAAACAAGTCCTTCAACACTGGAAGATGGTAACAAAATTTTCGGGACTACCGGCGAACTTTCCTTATCAACAAAATATGCAAAAACAATCTCAACTTCTGGAAATTATTTTGTTGTTACTGCACTAGATCGTTTAGAAAATGAAAGCATGATGAGTAATGTACTACAACTGAATACCGATGATTTTACTCCGCAAATTCCTAATTTGATTTCTCCGGCTAATGATGATAGAAGCCAAAAGGATTCCGTCTGTTTGATTTGGAAAGGTGATGCTTTTACCTACGGTTACACTATTCAAGTTTCTACCGATTCAACTTTCTCTTCAACATTTATTGTTAACAGACCGGAAATAAAAGACACATTTTTTATCCTAAAAGGAATTCTCGCTTCGACAAAATATTTCTGGAGGATAAAAGCAATTGGACTTGGGGTTAACAGCGATTTTTCTGCCACAAGTTCTTTTCAAGCGGGCTTTCCTAATATTCCAATTCTCGTTGAGCCGAAACACGCGACAACTAATGTTTCGTTGAATCCAATATTTAAATGGATGAAAGAACTAGTCGCCTCATCATACAGATTTCAATTGGCAACCATAATTCAATTTCAGTCTGAATCCATTAAAGCCGACACCATTGTTACGGATACTACTTTACAAATATTTAATTTGGCACCTTTGAAAAATCATTTTTGGCGGGTCAGCGCTCATAATGAGTATGGCACGAGCCCTTGGTCGAGCACCGTTGGCTTTAAAACTGCATCTGCATCTGCCGTGGAGGATGAGAAACAGATTCCCGATCATTTTGAGTTGATGCAAAATTATCCGAACCCGTTTAACCCGGCAACTACAATACAATTCTCACTTCCGAATAAAAGTTTTGTAACCTTAAAAATATTTGATGTACTTGGAACTGAAGTGCAAACATTAATTGAAGGAGAAAAATTCGCAGGAAATTTTACGATAATTTTTGATGCTTCAAAATTAGCTTCGGGCATTTATTTCTATAAACTGCAAACTGATAATTTAATAGCCGTAAAAAAATTAGTGGTGTTAAAATAGACTTTAGCAGTCAATGGGAATTGGATTCATCCCAAAGACTGCTAAAAACTTTTCAAAAGGTTTAACTCTTATTTCCCAAAATGTTCATCAAGAATCGTAGTTACTTGTTCTTTGGATTGAATACTGCTGGTTGCTTTTGCCACTTTACCGTTTTTGTAATAGATTACAAAAGGAATTCCTCGAAAAGAACTGCATTCGGATAGATCACGAATAACATGAGCGTCCGGCAGATCAAATTCCATATCTGCAAATTTTACATTCGGATATTTCGACTCCAACTCTTGCATAACACTATAAACCGGAATGCACATCGGTCCCATTCTTCCGCAGCAAACCATTACATTTTCATTTTTTTCTAAAATTTGTGCGTGTTCTTTTTCGGATAAAATGTGGGTTAAATTTGTTTGTAACATTCTTTCGCCTTTTTTTTAATTAAATGATTTATGATTTTTGTTTAGTTGGATGTGGTAAATAGTGAATCGATTCTTTTAACTTAAGAGTAAACGTAGTTTGAAGGAATTATTCTCCATTCGCAATTGTTAATTTGTAAAGTAAAATATTTTTAATGGAATTAAAGAAAGAAGTAAAATGAAATATAAACTCCTTGGTAAAAGTGGATTGCGCGTTTCAGAAATTTGTCTCGGCACAATGGGATTCGGAGAAGCATGGGCTAACGGTGCAAACAAAGAAGAAAGTAAAAAAGTATATGATTCTTTCCTGGATGGCGGCGGAAATTTTATCGATACCGCAAACCGTTACACGGAAGGATCAAGTGAAAAATTTCTTGGAGAATTTATTCATTCCGAACGAAATAATCTTGTACTCGCCACTAAATATACGCTCTACACGCAACGTGGAAGTGTGAATGACGGCGGTAATCACCGTAAAAATTTAGTGCAATCAGTTGAAGGAAGTTTAAAAAGATTGGACACAGAATACATTGATCTGCTTTATCTTCACGCTTGGGATTTCACCGTCGGGATCGAAGAAGTTCTACGCAATTTGCAATATCTGGTTCAATCGGGAAAAGTTTTACACATCGCAATATCGGATACGCCTGCATGGATTATCTCACAAGGCAATGCTATCGCAGAACTTCGCGGATGGAGTTCATTTGTTGCGGTACAGGCTGAATATAGTTTAACGCAGCGCACGCCAGAACGCGATATTATCCCGATGTGCAACACAACCAATGTTGCACTTACTGCATGGGCTCCTTTAGCGGGCGGCGCTCTCACCGGAAAATATTTAAACAATACCGATTCAGCGCTTCGTTTAAAACCCACAAGTCTTCGGTTGAATGAACGGAATACAGCGATTGCTAAAGCAGTTGTTGCAGTTGCAAATGAAGTTGGATGCTCTGCCGGAAACGTTGCATTAAATTGGGTGCGTAAACAAAAAGGAACGATCATTCCAATTGTTGGCGCGCGTAAAGAAGAACAAATAAAAGATAACTTGAATTGTTTGAATTTCGATTTGACCGGCGAACAAATGAACCGGTTAAATGAAACAAGTAAAATAGAATTGGGTTTCCCGCACGATTTTCTGACATCAGATGTAGTAAAGGAAGTAGTGTTCGGCGGAACGAAAGACAAAATTCAATTTTGATTTTTTTTGTAACTTGCAATCCAAATTTATTCCGAAAGAACTATGAAGTGTAATTTATTATTCATTCTCCTTTTGTTTTTACCGAACATTCTTTTTGCACAATCTCCTCATGGAAAATTGTTAAAGAATGATTGTGCTGATTGTCATTCAACAGAAAGATGGAGCCCTCTTCGATCAGAGATGAAATTTGATCATCAGTCCACTGATTTTAATCTCATCGGACAACATAAAACTGTTCTCTGTCAATCTTGCCACCAAACATTGGTTTTTGGTAACGCCAATCAGAGTTGTAATGCATGCCATTTCGATGTTCATAATTCAACCACTTCTTTTATTTGCGAAAAATGTCACACACCGGAAACCTGGCTTATTACAAATGTTCGGGCAATACATCAGAACAGCCGCTTCCCTTTGGTTGGCATGCACTCAGTGCTTCCTTGTGAAGATTGTCATAAAAATTTCGATAAATACCAATTTGACATTATCGGTGTAAAGTGTTTTGACTGCCATGCAAGTCAATATTTTGCTGCAAAAGATCATGCAGCAAAAGGTTTTAATACGCAATGTGAAACTTGCCATAATCTGGCAAACGATTGGAGTTTTTACCACGATGGTATATTCCCAATTAACTCCGGTTCACATAATGGAACATGGAAAGTTTGCGGCGATTGTCATACTTCAGAACCAAATTATCTCATTTTTTCATGTTTAAATTGTCACGAACATTCTCAAAGTAAAATGGACTCGAAACACCAGGGAGAAGTTAGCGGATATTCTTATGAGAGTCACGCTTGCCTTTCGTGCCATCCTCAAGGGAGTAAGGGCGACTAATGAAAAATTTGATGATTCTCTTAGTTGTTTTTTCCGCTCTTCTGTTCGCGCAGAATGATCAAAAAATAATAGGCACGGTAACGTACATTTCGTCACAAAACTTTTATGTTCGGTTTGAAAGTACTAATAAAATTTCTGTTGGTGATACTATTTATATTTCCGAAACGGGAACAAGAATCGGAATAATTCAATACTTATCCTCGCAGTCCGCCGCATGTTCATATCTTCTTAAAAGCAGAGTGGAACTGAATAGCCAGGTTTTTGTTTCAAATAAGAAAAATAATAGTGACAGTATTTCCACTGCACAAAAAGCAGAAGGAAACGAAAACTTTTTTACAAACGGAATTTACAAACCGGATTCCTATATTATTAAGACGAAAGATGAATTTGGTTTTAACGGCAGATTTTCGGTGCGTTCTTTTACAAATTATACAACAAGTGTATCTCGCGCACAAAATCAATATTGGAGATATTCTCTTTCACTTCGAGGGAAAAATGTTGGAGTGAAAAATTTAGAATTTCAATCATCTACAACCTATGGGTATCGCGCAGAGAACTGGAAGAAATCAGGCAGCGTTTGGAATAATTTAAAAGTTTATGATTTCTTCTTTTCTTATCAACCGACTACTTCTTCAACGATTCAGATAGGAAGAATCCGTAATCAAAATCTTTATTCTCTTTCTACCTTTGACGGAATTTTGTTTGATTATGCTTTTTCACATTTCACGTTGGGTACGTTTGTTGGTTCGCATCCGGATTGGCAAAATATGGGAGTGAATATAAAGCTTATGCAATACGGCGCTTTTCTTTCGCGCGAAGATTCACTCGGACGCGCTGCGATGAGCAATAATCTTTCCGTTGCAAACCAAACAAATTCAGGAAAAACCGATCGCAGATTTTTGTACTTCCTTCATCGTACTCGTTTAACAAATTTCTCTTTTGCGCTTTCTTCGGAATTCGATCTTTATCAAGTTGAACTCAACAAAGCAAAATCTGTTTTCAATCCGACAAGTATTTACGCGTCCGCCATGTACCGGCTTAATAAAAAACTTTCTTTTGATCTCAGCTACGATGCACGCAAGACGATCTATTATTTCGAATCATTCAAATCTACCATCGATAGCATTTTAGATAGCAGGATGCGTCAGGGTGTACGGTTAGGGGCGTACTATCAATATTCAAGAACTTTATCCATTGGATTAAACGGCGGTTTTGCCAAACAGAATGACGATCCTCGTCCTTCGTTTAATGGCGGCACAACAGTTTCATTAACGGAAATCACAAAATTAAATTTCTCCTTTGTAGGTGATTTTACTTACTTACAAAGTAATTACTTAAATGGATTTGCGTACGGTATAAAGTTTAACAAAAACTTTCTTGCAGATAATCTGAATATTGGACTTGGTTTGAGAAGAGTAGATTACCTCTTTGCACGAAACACTTCCGATGGAATTGCACAAAATATTGTGAATGCCGATCTTAGTTGGCAAATGTTCAAATCTCTTTATTTTAATTTTGTTTATGAATTTGTGTTCGAAAAAAGAGTGACGGCTAATCGTCTTTTTATTGGATTAAGTCAATCATTCTGATTATTTAGATAAGATTTTTTACAAAGCCGTAATCAGATGCCTTAATCGTAAAAAAAACGTACAGGAAAATTATTGGATAAAAAAACTCCTTCACGCTATCAACTTATTGCTGCCTTTGCCGCTGTGTATATTATTTGGGGTTCGACATATTTAGCAATAAAAATTGCCATAATATCGTTTCCTCCATTTTTAATGGCCGGCATCCGCTTTCTAATTTCATCAGCAATAATATTTGGTGTTGCACGATTTTTCAGCAAAGAAAAAATCAAATTGAAATTTTGGAAAGATTCTTTCATCATCGGCGGAGCTTTACTACTTGGCGGAAACGGCGGAGTGGTTTGGGCTGAACAATTTGTTCCTTCGGGATTAACGGCGTTGATTGTTGCAACCGTCCCAATTTGGATGGTACTCTTTGATTGGCTTCACCCGCATGGCAACAAACCAACTTTGAAAATAATTATCGGATTGATTTTAGGATTTGCCGGATTGTTAATTATGATCAGTCCGTCTTCAATCCTTCATGGAGAAAATGTAAACCTTTATGGGGCGGGAGCTCTCCTAATTGCTACCTGCTCATGGGCTGCCGGTTCCGTTTATTCACGTAAAGCAGATATGCCGAAATCGAAATTTCTTACGGTAGCTATGGAAATGTTTGCAGGCGGAGTTCTTCTCGTTTTAGCAGGAACAATTTTGGGTGAATGGAATAATTTTCATATCACTAAATTATCCTCGCAATCAATCATCGCATTCTTTTACCTTATTGCTTCCGGTTCTGTTATCGGATTTACAGCTTACATTTGGCTGTTGGAAGCTGCCGGTCCGGCAAAAGCTTCTACCTATGCTTACGTCAATCCGGTTATTGCGGTGTTGTTGGGCTGGTTAATTCTTGGTGAAGAAATTTCTATGCGGATTCTCCTCTCAGCATCATTCATTATCGTTGGGATTGTTTTCATCATTACAAAAAAGGAATTCTTTCGATTAAAGAAAAAGGTAGTGAATGAATAAAGATAGCTATTGAATAGAGTCTTCTTAAATTAAACCCACAATCCTCCGATACTCCATTCATATGATCAGCATACTTACCTTTTGGTAAGTTTCTCCCAAGTCTATTTCAGGTTGTAGATGATCAAAAAAAAACCCGACATAAGATCATTATGCCGGGTTCTTCTTTTACTAACTTGAAAAAACTAATACATTTTTTTACTTAAGCAATATTAGTTTCTTAACCGATACGAAGTCATTAGCTTGAATACGATAAATATAAACACCACTAGTCAACGCAGAAGCATCAAATTTGATACTATATTGCCCAGCAGGTTTTGATTCATTGACAAGAGTTATTACCTCTTTCCCAAGCATATCATAGACTTTAAGGGTTACTAATCCTTCTTTTGGTAAATCATATCTTATCACCGTTGAAGGATTAAATGGATTTGGAAAATTCTGTAATAAAGCATAAGAATTAGGTATTTGATTACCTGGTTCATTTACACCTACTATCATCGAATTAAAATTCCATACAGATGAGGCTAAGCTGCTACCAGCAGCATTGCTTGCATAGACTCTCCAATAATAAGTTGCAGTACTATCATAATTAGTAATAATAGAAGAAGTATCAGTCAATGCAGACTTTTCAAGCCAAACTGGACTAAAAGTATTATTCTTTGCTATTTGAACCTTATAATTAACTGCACCAGGAACACTATACCAAACCAGCTTCAGGCTATCATTAGTAATAGTACTTCCACTAAGTGGGGATACTAACAATGGAGATGCTGGAAGCGCCACTAGCGTCTTAAAACTGAATGCTGAAGAATAGTTACTTGATCCGGCTGCATTTTGAGATTTCACTCTCCAGAAATATTTAGTATCATTAAGGAGAGAATTAACCACTAAACTGTCAGATATTATGGTAGAATCATTTACAACAAATGTCGCAAATAAACTATCCATTGACAATTGAACATGATAACTAGCGGCAAATTCAACACTATTCCATTTAATTGTAACCGGAAGGGGTACATTAGTTGAATTAGTAGCAGGAGAAACCAATACCGGAACTTTGGATAATGATACTATTGTCTTAAAAGTGAATACTGAAGAATAGTTACTTTCTCCAGCCGCATTTTTAGAACTGACTCTCCAATAATATTGAGTATTATTAAAGAGAGAAGCTACCACTAAACTATCAACCTTTACACTGGAATTATTCACAAGAAGTGTACTAAACAAATTATCGGTTGATAATTGAACATGATAACTTGTGATGCCTTGAACACTACTCCATTTCATAGTAACTGGAAGTTTTACATTGTTTGAACTATCCGAAGGAGAACTCAATACCGGCACACCTGCTAGCGCAACAGTAAGAACTGAACCATTAACATAATTAACACCGGATATTATCTGGGCGGCTGAATCTGATATCTCACACTGTGCAGTCAAGAATTCTAAACTTCCGGAACCGGAAAGAATACTAAAATCAAGATCCACAAGTTTAAGATTATCTAAATTTAATGGTGAATTTCCAGAAGCATCAAACCAACCAAGTGTGATAACTCCACTACTTGCATTAGAAGTGAAAGTAATACCGTTTGCAGCATTGGAAATGCCATTAAACGTCAATAATGCACCATTATATTTGATTTTTAGGGAGATAGCACCAACACTTTTCATTTTTTTAGCATTAATTGAAACCTTAATATCAGTATTGGCAGAAGAAACTACATCAGCAATAGTTAATGTTGGTAAATTTCCTGTGTATGGGCTAACGGTTCCATTATTGTACGTAATATTTGCAATTGTTAAACCACTTTGATTTGACAATTCACAAGCAGAACTATTAAATGAAACGTTGCTAACAGCACTGCTGCCAAGATACGTAAAATTCAGATCCGCTAAAGATGAACTATCAGATAATGATAGAGGAGTAATTCCGGAAGCATCGAACCAACCAATTGTAATTACACCATTAACAGCATTAGTGGTAAATGTTTGACCACTTGGGACATTTGAAAGACTATCGAAAGTTAAAACACTAGGGTCATAATCAATTTTAAGCGATATAGCACCGATACTGCTAAAAGAATAAACTTTTATTGGCAAAGCTACCTTTGCTCCAGTATTTGCTACAGCACTAGAAATTTTTAAAATTGGAGCAGGAGGTGCTTGAATAGAAACAGCACCGTCAGTATATACTACAGTTATTGGATTGCCAGAACTATTTGCTAATTCTGATTCTGCGGCTCTAAAACTTACGACAGAATTTGTGCCACTACCGGAAGTAACAATGAATTTTAAATTAACTAATATACCTGAGTTAATACTCAAAGGATTTGCGGCAGTTGCATCAAACCAACCAAGAGCTAATACTCCTCCAACTGCATTTGATGTGAAAGAAACAGCAGGATTTGCTAAACCAATAAAATTTAGTTTTACGTTATCGTATGAGAGTTTTAACGATATAGCCCCTGCATTATTTAAACTTGATACATTTATCGGCACATTCACTGTGTCTCCGACTTTTGCCTGTACAGTACCTAAACTCAAGGATGCGCTTTGAGAAAAGACAAAAGTAGTAGAGAACAACAGTAGGCTAAATAAAATCATTATTTTTTTCATAAATTCCCTTTTTCATTTAATTAGATCAATTAGGCTTGCAGTTAAAATAACTGCAAGCCCAATTTTAATTAGCTACTTAGATCTTATTTCAAAAGCATCATTCTGAGAACTTGATTGAAATTTTTACCATTTTCTGTCACTACATTAATTCTATAGAAATAAGCTCCACTTGAGAGGCTGCTTCCATTAAAATTAACTTTATAAGTTCCGGCTTCTTGTACTTGATTAACCACTGTTGCAACAACTTGCCCAAGCACATTATATACGCTAAGGTTTACTGTTCCTTTGTTGGTCAAATCATATTGAATAACCGTTGTAGGATTGAATGGGTTAGGATAATTCTGCAATAAAGCAAATTTTTCTGGAGTTAAACCTTCAACTGCAGCAGTTTTTAACATGGTGGAAATTGTTTTTCCACTTACATCTGCAAATTCACTAACTTCAGGTTGAATTCCCAATTGGAATTTACTTGAGCTCTTGAAGTTATCAGTTGGCTTAAACTTGAACACGAATAATTCGCTTCCTGATTTAAGATCCAATGATTTTGTTCCACCAGAAAGATCAGCCCAACCGATTGTAACTTCACCGGCGTTATCTCTTACAACAAGTCCTTCAACTTTTGAAGAAACACCTTCGAAGGTTACTAAGTCAGCAGGATAAGTAAATCTTGCACTTACTGCACCAAGTTGAACGTTTTCACTGACTTTTACAGATACATTAAAAGATTCTTTAGGATTAACTTTTAATGCTTCGTCAGAAGAACCTAAGCTGATTCGTCCAGCTTTTTGTAATAAAATATCAGCTGCAGCGGATGCATTAACATCACCTTCAGCTAAAGCTTGAAGATTTGCGTTAGTAACGTTAGCACCAGCTACTGTAATTGAAGCACCAATAAATGCCCAATCTCCAGCAGTAAATGATGTGCTAAGTCCGGCAAATCTTCTAACAATCTGCAAAGCGTCTGTATTGTTTACTGCACCATTTGCATTAACATCAGCAGCCAATACTTGAATTGGGCTTAATGTTACTATTCCAGCATATGCTTGAGCTACCATATAAGCATCAGTAGCATTAACAGGAGCAGAGAGCCATGGTTTTGCACAAGCAGCAGTAAGAGTATAACTTCCATTTACAATTCCTGCAAAGGAGAAATCTCCTGATGAATCTGTAGTAGCTGTTGCGCCACCAGGATTCAAGGTAACAACTACATTTCTAACTGGAGAAGTTGTAGCATTTGCATATTGAACTTTTCCTGAGACACTATAGAGGGATGGAGGAGGAGTAATTCCTTTATATCCAAAGGCAAAGAATGCGCCAGGAATATTTACTAAGTTTCCAGTTGAATTTGTTAACCGTACACTTGGTACGCCAGCAGCAATTTCGTAATTCTGATAGGTACCACCTTGAGCAAGCCAAGGATTTGAAGCAATAGCACCACCTAATTTACTAACTACTCTGATATCAGCTACATTTGTATAATGTGTATAACCAGTACCAAGGAACTCAACATCAAACAATTGTGATGGAGCTAAACCAGTGCTTGTTGATACATTCCAGCCAAAATCTGCTGTTGAATCAACAGTAACACCAAGGATAGTTAATGCAGGACTAATTGCCTGTCCGGCAGCTATTGGTGTATAACCAACTGATAAATCAAAAGATGATTGAAGGTTTGTATTGAAGTAAAATGTTGCTAATCTGTAAGAAGCTTCAGAAGTTCCAACAGGGAATTCAACTTTACTAATATCTACTGTTTTAGTTCTATCAATGAATTTTTTAACAGTACCATAAACAACACCGCTTGTTCTTGCAAAACCCTGAACTGGTTGATTTCCAACAGTAGCGCTTTGTAAGAGAGTAAGAACGTTACTTCCAAGAGTTAAAACACCTTTTGTGAAGTTAGGTGTAATGGCTGTGAAATCTAAATTTCCACCAGAAACTGTAACGCTATTATTAGCATTTGTTTTATTTAATGTGAAATTTGCACCAGCAACAGGTGTATAATCTCCTGCTAAAGCCAAAGTTGTATTATTAGCTCCGGTAAATGCAAGAGTACCGACACCAGTAAAGAATCCTACTGTCTGTAGTACATCACCTTGTAAGTTGATGGTTTGACCTGCAATAGCAAGATTACCACTAGTAAAGGTAACTTTTCCAGCAAATGTATGAGTAGCAGCATCAACAGTAACGGTTGCTGTTTTGATAGTAACATCACCCAAAGTAACCGGATGAGCACCGCTGGCAATAGTACCTAATTCAATTGGTGAAGTGACAGTAGCACCATTATAAATGATATTTACAGCACCACCAATAGTTAAATTAAGATTTGAAGCATTATCAATTTTAAGTTCTACAGTAGAACCAGCTGCCATAGTAACAAGTTTTGTGGAAGCAGTTTGAGTTAATACTGCGGCTAACGATAACGTTCCGTTAACAGTAACATTAGTAGCTAAAGTAGTAGTTGAATTTACTGTCATATTATTAACAGCAGCAGGCATTTCTTTAGCAGTAACAATTCCAGCACCGGTAGAATACAACAAGTTTGTTGTTGCACCAAATGTAGGAAGATTGGATAATGTAAAAGTATTACCTTGTCTCTCAACCAAAACTCCATCACCTAATGTCAATTTGCCATCAGCAGATGTTGTTAATGTGTTTTGAAGAACTAAATTTTTATTTACTGTAAAAGCATCTGTACCAACGTTAACAGCAACTGGAATTGTTAAATTATCAATAGCAAAACCGGTTCCTAAAGTTGGAGCAGCAGTGTTCATGATCAAATAACCACTACTTTGTGACCAATTACCAGCTACTCTGGTAAATGCATCAGCCTGCAAAGTATTGATACCTAAGTTCAGATCACCTTTTGTTTGCGTAAATACTGTTGCAGTAATAGTCCGTGGAGTAGCATTATTAGAAGCAAATGTTACACTTCCGGTAGAATTTATTGTCAATATAGGAAATGTTAAATTGCCTGAAAAAGTTGCAGTAACAGCAGAACCGGTAAAGGTAATGCCAGTTCCGCCCAGAATTGATCCAGCTACATAAGTATATGTATTACCTGAAAATGTTAAGTTGCTATAATCAACTAACACACCACTAGTGTGGGTTAATGAATTAGTAACTTCCATTGGAGCAAAAATGATAGCTGCGCCAACGAGTTCTAAATTTGGTACTTGAAATGTTGCACCAGGAGTAAGAGTAATAGCGCCAACAATTAATTTTCCAGTACCTGTTAGAGTACCAGCACCACTTCTGGTGTAGTTAGCATTTGCTGTATAATTGAAAGCACCAAGCGCTAAATTACCAGCGACTTGAGAGGTTACTCCGGTAACTACTAAATTAGAACCTAACGTGAAAGTACCGGCTGTTAAAGTAACAGTTCCACCGATATTTTGTTGAGCTACTACACTACCTCTTGTATAAGTTAAAGCTCCATCAGTAAGAATTACATTACCGACATGGGATGAAGTAGTAGAAGCCATGTTGAGATTTAATGAACCGGCAGTTAGTGTAACATTTCCGGTAACTGTTGCAGTAGTTGTATTCATATTTACTATGGCAGAACCATTAGCAACTACCAAACTACCGTTTAACTTCTTAATATTAGTAGAAGAAAATGATTGAGCAGCAGTAATGTTAACATTTAATGAAGGAATTTCTGCAGCATCTGCAGTTACGGTAGAACCTGTTAATGCTACTCCATTACCGGTAACAGTAATAAAACCACCGGTTACAGTACCAGAAACATTATTTATCGTATTATCACTGGTTAGAGTTAAAGTATTCGCACCCAAAGCTAAAGTTTGAGCAGCAATTACCGTTAAATTACCAGCAATTGATGTACCAGCCGCAGGACCAGTAATTGTATTTGCAGCAGGAACAGTTCCACCAGTTAAAACGGAAAGATTACGAATACCGGCAGCAGTCCATTCAGCACCGGCAACAGCATTTCCGACCGCTGTATAGGTTAAGTCATAAGTGGTAGCGGCAGCAGTAGTAACTGAACCACCAGCAACTGTCATAAGACCAGGTCCATCAGTATAAACGAAAACTGAAGGAACAGCTACTAAATCTTTTTTGAATGTAAAAGTATTTGCACCAACTATAAAAGAACCATTACGTAAATTCATTTGACCTGAAAAATTGATGTTTGAGGTAGCTGTTACAAGCGCACCATTTCTTACATCAATATTAGAAAATGTTGCTGTACCGGAGATATTTGAAACACCGGCAGCTTCAAAAATTGCATAACCGATTCCACTTGTAGTATAACCACCATTATTGATTAAAGCGCCACCAGCAGTAATCATTCTTATATGATTATCACCTAAGGCTAAAACACCCTTTGTAATTGTAAAATTGTGATTATAGGAAACAGTCTGTCCTAATGTCAAAACATCAGTTGCGTTTGTTTTATTGATTGTTACATCATATAAAATTAAAGAAGCGCCTGAAGTGAAGGTTTGAGGATTTTTTGCACCAGTGAAAATAAGCTGACCGGTTCCTTGTGTAACATCAGCAGGAACATTGCTTGTTCTTGTCCAGTCCCCTTCAATTGTAAATGTATTGGCACCAAAAAGTAATTTTCCGCCACCAACGTTTTGAGCATAATCACCTTTTAAAGTGAACGCTCCACCTAAAGTAACTGTACCCGCACTTGTTAAATTACCATAAGCAGTAACTCCACCATTCAGAGTTAATCCTTTTCCTGCAGCAAGTGTTATATTAGGAACTTCTCCACCAGTAATTGTTGTAAGCGTTCCTGTAGCCGCTATAACACCAGAACCAATTGTAGCTGCAGTAGCAGAAATAATTTTACCAGTGTTGGTAACTGCAGCAGCAGCATTAGATAAGGTTAAGGTATTTGCATTTAATTTAATAACTGAAGCAACGTTTCCGTTGCCGATTGTTGCACCAGAGAATGTTGTGTTCGCTTTAATATCAAGAGTACCAAGGGCAGTATTATTAGCAACCGTGCCTGAAACAGTTCCACCGGTTAGTGTTACCGTACCAGCATTATTGGTTAAATTAGTTAAAGTAACTGCGCCATTAAAATTAATATTACCTGCACCAGCGTTAGTAGCACTAATACTAAATGTATTAGTAGAGCTAGAAGCGCTTGTAGTAATAGTAAAACCTTGAGCTAATGTTACATTACCACCTAAAGAGTTATTAATAGCTCCGGTATTGGCAGAAGCAGTTGAATTGTGTGCAAAAGTAACCGCGCCATTTATGATTATATCACCCGCAGCAGTGTTATTTATTGCGTTACCAAGGTTAGCGCCAGCAGACCATACTGCATTACCATTAACAGTAAATGTATTTGCTGAGTTATTCGTAACTGTAGTCGTCCCGGTAAGATTTAGACCACCATTAACATCAACATTACCGGTGGTAATAGTAATTGCTCCATTATTAGTTTTGACACTACTAGCTATTGTAAGTTTTTTAGTAGCGCCAATATTAACTGTAAGTACACCAGCTAAGCCAAGGTCTGAAGGTAATTCGCCGCCTGATGTAAGATCAACAGCACTAGCACCATAAGTTACGTTAACCCCATTAGAAGCGACAGCGCCTGCGAGAGAAGGACTGTTGTCAAGCGTTCCAGCAGTGCGGGTTATAGTAGCTCCATTACCCATTATCACATTAGCGGTTGTGATTTGTAAATTTCCCTTTGTAAGGACTAATGCAGTAGCAGTAGTACCCAAATTAAATTGTTGCCCGGTAACACCTAAAGAAACAATATCAGCTGCAGCAGCAGTATTAATTGTTATTCCATTAGTAATTGTTACCGTAGATAAATTATTGAAGGTTGTAGAAACAAAGGTTAGCGCTTTGGTAACCGCAACGTTAACTTCCGAATAAGTATCTGCAGCAATACTGATAGTACCACCAGCAGTTGTTACAGCAATCGCTTTTGCGATTGTCTTATAAGGATTGCTTGAACTTCCATCTCCTACAAAATCGTCACCATTCGTGTTGTTCACAAACGTTTGAGCAAACGCAGTAGAACCTAAAAATGCTGTGACAAAAAGTGCAAGAAAGATTCCCTTTTTAAGGAAGTCGATCATTTTCATTTTTTTCTCCATATGTTTAGTTAAAAGAATTTCATTAATAAGAATAGAACGTGAAACAAAAAGCAAAAATAATAAAATATTAAGGGGGTAAATTTCTCATCATGATTTTACCTCCTCGAGTAATTTGATGTAAGGTTATTGTATTTAATGTTTTTAGATATAACATTTATTTTTCTTGATTAAATTTATATTTACTGCGCTTTAATCATTCTTAAATACCTCAAACTTCCAAAATACATTGAAATTGAAAATAATATATGTATTCATAGTAGTAATGTCAATATATTTTTCTTCAAGCAATGTTTAATTATCCTTAATCATAAACTAATCACAGTTATCAAATCAAAAGTTAGGTGTAAATATCTGTATTTATTATTCCAATGTCAATAGATTTATTATTTTTTTCAAATATGGTGATGAAGAATATATCAATGAAAAGTCCCTTTGTATATTTAATGTGTTCTAAATTTTAGCATCCATAAAAATATCTAAGAATAGATAAAAACTATTTTACAACAATTTAATTGAAAACTTGGGAACAAGTTTATGAAAAATATTTTAATATTTCAATAACTATTTTAATTATTTTCAATTTTATTTTCCTCGAACCAATAAAAGAATTCCCTTAACGCTTCACGTCTTTCAGGCTGAACATAATAAAAATTTACTCCGCGTGGAGTAATCTCCCAGAATTCTTCGTCCGTGGTATTAAAAATAATATCTTTTATTTTTTCAATTCTGCTAATCGGTTCAACGGTCATGTCCTGATAAATAATTCTTGCTAATTCCGTCTCCCCTTTCAGTAAGTAATAACCGGCTAATTTAACTTGTGCAATGCGTACTCCTACAAGAGAAATTTCTTTCGTATCAAGTCCCTTTTCTGTCGATTCTTCAATGGGTTCATCAAGTTGAAGAAATTGCATTAAAAGCGTTTTATAGTTTGGAACCTTTAAATCAAATGCAATTTCATTCAACCTGCATAAGTCGTGTGCGGCGGTTTCAAGAATAAATAAAACTTGATTTTTATTCGCCTCTTGTCCGTAGTATCTAAAATAAAAAGCAACTTTTTCAACATCTATCGGATTTTCAATTAATAATTTTTCGCCAACAATCCGATAGTGTTCAAACGTGTTAAACGCTGAGCGGGAATCTTTTTCTCTAATTGAAATACGGAGATAAGAATTAAAATATTGAAAAGCACAGGTTAAGGCTCCCTTATCTTTAACTTGCATTGATTTGATTGCAATAAGTTCTGAATTGAGAAGCACACCCGAAGCAACATCCCGCAAGGTTAATCGCGAGTTATTAAAAACCAATTCAAGCAGTCCGAATATTTTTCTTTCAATAAGAACTTTCTGCTCTTCAATTTGATTCATTACATAAGAAGAGTAACTTGAAAAATCAGGATCAAAATATTCTTTACCGGAAAGTTTAAACCATGCTTCGGGGAGCCGAGATTTTTTATCTAAATATTCTTCAACAATTTTGCGCAAAGTATTAATACATAAAAGCGTTACTGCTCTATCACCTTGATAAACCGAGTTAAGAGCGATATCTCCAATAAAATTAATATTTTGGGTCAGTTCGTCTTTCGCTTTAATTAAATCTTTTTCTTTTCCGGAAATAACCGTATCTATAACTTTTATTGATCTGTTTTTGACATATGAAAGAAAATTATCTGGTCTTAAAAAATTAAATACATAATTAAAATGAGGAAGTACAATTACCAAACTAAAAATGATTAAAAGTAAATTGAACCCCACACTGTAAAGCGTAACAAAATCTGACCGTAAGGTGTTTGTTACTAAAATTGTATTGACGCCTGTAATAATAAAAAGTCCGATAACTGAAATATTTGTTTTATCGGTAACGAAGAGATCCATAATTTTTGATGAATACTTGTTCGCCGCCAATTGAACGATAATAGCTACTACCGTAATTTCTATACCAAGAATGGAAGTGACAAGTTCTGCCAATCCGCCTAAAGTATTAGTTAGCGTTCCAACGTCTTTGTTGAAAAAGATATAAAAAATTGACTCTAAATTTGCTTGAATAAGAAGTGAATCGATCCATCGGTTTATAAAATAGATAGCGAAGCTAAACCCGATGATCAACGAAAGAGGTTTAATCCAGGGGGAAGAATGAATTTCGTCTGTTACAACATTTTTTATCATTAAATCCAAATAAACTTTTCTCAAAAATATCATTTACAACCATTTCTTCAAACAAAATATTTTGTTATTCAAAAAAAAAACTTTAGTTTTGCAGAAAAATTATTAACCTTTAATTCTATCCAGAGAGATAGAGAAGGAAAAAATGAAAAATATTATTTATCGATTAATTAAAAAGGACCTCTGCGGCTTTTAAGCCAAGGAGGATTTTTTGTATATGGATATAAAAGCAAAAATAATAGATGAAGTCGGTCTCAGCCGGATCATCACCCGTTTTACCCATGAAATAATTGAACGAAACAAAGGCTCTGTTAATTTAACCTTGGTTGGAATGCGAACAAGAGGCGAATTTCTTGCAAAAAGAATTCACCAAAAAATTAAAGAGATTGAAAAAGTTGAAATCCCTCTCGCCATCCTCGATGTTACCTTATACCGCGATGATTTCAGGATGAGGTTAAAACAACCACAGGTTTCTGTCTCAGATATTACTTTCGATATCAACGAAAAAAATATCATTCTGATTGATGACGTCTTGTACACCGGCAGAACCGTTCGCTCGGCGATGAGCGCAATTATGGATTTGGGCAGACCCAGTTCCATCCAACTCTGCGTTTTAGTTGACCGCGGGCACCGCGAACTTCCTATCAGCGCAGATTATGTCGGCAAGAATATTCCAACTTCATTTAATGAAGAAGTAAAAGTGAAATTAAAAGAAATCGACGGCGAAGATGCCGTCTATTTAGTAGAAGAAAAATAAAAGGACAAATTAAAATGCCTCTTTCAAGCAGACATTTATTAGGATTAGAAACTACTTCAAAAGAAGATATCAAATTGATTTTAGATACGGCGACAACGTTTAAAGAAGTTTTGGAGCGACCAATCAAGCGTGTTCCAACTTTACAAGGGAAAACTGTAGTTAATTTATTTTACGAAAATTCCACCCGGACGAGAATTTCCTTTGAACTTGCGGAAAAAAGACTTTCTGCTGACGCAGTAAACTTTTCGGTTTCGACCAGCAGCGTTTCAAAAGGCGAAACTTTTAAAGACACGATAAAAAATATCGAGGCGATGAAAATTGATATTGTAATAGTGCGCCATGCTGCTGCCGGAACACCACTTTATCTTACACAGCTTTGCGATGCACATATTATCAATGCCGGAGATGGTATCCACGAACACCCCACTCAAGCTTTGCTCGATATGTACTCCATCCGCGAAAAACTTGGCAGAATTGAAGGAGTAAAAGTTTGTATCGTTGGAGATATTGCACACAGCCGCGTTGCACTATCCAATATATTTGGTCTAAAAACGATCGGCGCTGAAGTTTCCGTTTGTGGTCCTGCAACAATGATTCCCCGCAATATCAAAGACCTTGGCGTAAAGGTTTTTTATAACATTGATGAAGCAATTCAAGAAAATGATGTGCTGAATGTTTTGCGAATTCAACTTGAAAGAAAAGCGGGAAGTAATTTCCCTACGTTACGGGAATACCATACTTGCTATGGAATAACAAACGAACGATTAGAAAAGAACGGAAAAGATATTTTAATTCTTCATCCGGGACCGATAAACCGAGGTGTAGAAATTTCATCTGAAGTTGCCGACGGGAATAAACAGATTATCCTTCAGCAGGTAACAAACGGTGTCGCCGTTCGCATGGCTGTTCTTTACTTATTAGGAACTCAAAACTAAGGAAATTGAAAAATGAAAATCGCTTTAAGAAATTGTCAGCTTGTTCACCCGCTGCAAAAAATAAATAAAAAATCAAATCTTTTAATTGAAAATGGAATCATCACAAAGATCGGAACACTTTCCGCCGAAGATTTGAAGAACGCCGAGGTTTTTGATTTAAAAGATAATTTTGTTTCCCCCGGTTTTTTTGACATGCATGTTCATCTCCGCGAGCCGGGACGTGAAGATGAAGAAACCGTACAAACCGGTTGCGATGCCGCGGCTCAAGGAGGATTTACCGGAATAGCGTGCATGCCAAACACTGAACCCGCTTTAGATTCTGCCGAAGTTATTTCACTAATAAAAGAAAAAGCAAAAAATCATTTAGTTGAAGTTTTCCCGGTTGCCGCTGCCACGGTTGGACGTAAAGGAGAAGTTATTTCCCCGATGGCTGAATTATTTAATGTCGGCGCCGTCGGATTTTCCGATGATGGCGTTGCAATCAAAACTGCGCGTATTTTGAAAACCGCTTTGGAGTATTCAACTATGTTTGATGTTCCGGTGATTGAACACTGCGAAGATGAATCACTTGCCGGCGGAGCAATGAATGAAGGTGTCACTTCTACTTTTTTAGGACTCCCGCCCATTCCCTCTGTTGCCGAAGACTTAATTGTTATGCGCGATATTTTAATGGCAGAATATACCGGCGGAAAAATTCATATCGCACATATCAGCACAAAAAAAGCTGTACAAATGGTTCGCGAAGCAAAGGCAAAAGGAATTCGTGTAACAGCGGAAGTTTCTCCGCATCATTTTACTTTGACAGACGAAGCGGTAAAAGGTTATAACACAAATACGAAAATGAATCCCCCACTCCGTGCACAAGAAGATGTGAATGCGATGCTTGAAGGATTGAAAGACGGAACGATCGACTGCATTGCCAGCGACCATGCACCTCACTCACTTGAAGAAAAAGAAATGGAATTTGAATACGCTCCAAACGGAATTGTAGGACTTGAGACACAAATTGGTTTGGCGTTAACAGAACTCTATCATAAAAAAGTTTTAACGATTGAACAATTGGTCGAAAAGTTTGCGATCAATCCAAGAAAAATTCTGAATCTTCCGATTTGCAAGTTTGAAATTGGTGATGCGGCGAACCTCACCGTTATTGATGTGAATGAAATTTGGTCGGTAGATATTTCTCAATTCAAATCGAAATCAAAAAATTCTCCTTTTAACAAACGGCTTTTAAAAGGAAAAGCGGTTGGGGTAATTAATAAGAAGAAGATGCTGTTGAATGGGAAATCGTTGGAGATTTAGTCTTTGATAAAATTATTAGGTTTCTTTTTAAGGAAAGAAACCTAATGCAATTTAGAAGGTCGAAATAAAATTCAAAGAAAAGTTTTTCATCGCCTGTGGATTTGGATTAGCATCGAAATAAAAATTCCAACTTGTCTGTTGAGCTAAATTTTTGTTGTAAGCAACAACAGAACGCACTGCATTAACGATGCTCACCAATCTGTTTATTAACATTGCGCCAGCGACAAATTGCAAATTATTGTAAGCCCGTTGACTTGAAAGCCACATTCCACGATATTCGCGCCGCTGAGTTTCGGTTTCCCATTTCCAATTCATAATATTTTTGTCGAACATTTCGGTAAATCGTTGCTCAAGCGCTTTTTCGTCGTTGTATTGATCTATATTTTTATAACTTCCTATAGTCGCAAAATAGTCGTCGTTTTTTTCTGTTAGAGAAATTCCGCCGTAGGTTTGAGCAAACGATTTATAATTCTCTTTTTTCCAATTCCCGTAAGTGTTTACACCGAAGTAAACTCCTATAAGAGCTGCATCCGCTATGGTGAAATACTTCCCGGTTTCATAATTATTTGCATATAGCTCTCCCATTCCCGGAAGCAATGCAGAATATAAAATTGCCAGAGCTACATTTTTCTTTGCCGGTGTTGTTTCAAATAATTCTTTGTTGATCTTTACTTCATCCTTCGATATAACCTGATCCGCAATTATAAATTTTGCGGATCCGAAATTATTTTGGATTTGACTGTTGAATTTTTGAGGAAAGAGTGCAACTGTGAACAGAAATAGGAATAGGATATTTTTCATTTTTTTTATTGAAAATTTATGGATTAAACTGCTAACCGTTCAACGGAAAAATTTTCCCCTTCAATTGAGGCGTTACAATAATTTCCGAAAACTTTATTAATGGTAACTAAACAAAATTCATTTTGCAACAGATTATCGAACGGATGAAATACTCTTATATAATTAGAAGTAAATCCTTTTATTATGCCGTTATCATCCGCTTCTTCAAAAAGGACTCTTTCTTTTTTGCCGATAAATTTTTCATGGAATGCAAATCTTTTTTTATCGCTGAGAATGCGCAACAAGGTACTTCTTCTTTTTCGCTCCGCAGTTTCAACTTTATCCGGCAAAGAAATTGCTTTTGTATCCGGTCGTTCGGAATAAGTGAACACATGTAAATACGAAATCGGCAAATCTCTCAAAAAATTATATGTCTCTTGAAAATCTTCTTCTGTTTCACCGGGGAAACCGGTGATAACATCAACGCCGATTCCAATTTCCGGATCAAGTTTGTTCAATTTTGTAATGAGAGTTTTATAATCTTCAGTAGTATAACGGCGCTGCATAAGACGAAGAATTTTGTCGCTTCCGCTTTGCAGCGGAATATGGAAATGTTTGCAAATTTTTTCTGTGGATAAAGTAAGAGAAATAATTTCATCGGTTAAAAGATTCGGTTCAATTGAACTAATACGAATTCTAAAATCTCCTTCAACTGAAACTAATTTTTTCAAGAGATGATAAAAATCAATTGCAAATGATTTTCCGTAATCACCAACATTTACGCCGGTTAAAATAATTTCTTTATAACCTTGAGCAACTATCAAACGAAATTGTTCTAAAACCTTTTCAGGCTCTAAACTCCGGCTTGCGCCGCGCGCCAAAGGAATTGTACAGTACGTACATTTATAATCGCATCCGTCTTGTATTTTAAAATATGCGCGGGTTCTTGAATCAATATCAGTGGAAGAAGCGAAACCAAAACTATGGTCAAGTTCATTTTTAGTAGAAGTATAAATACAAGTGAGTTCTTTTTTTTCAAAATCATTTAAATAGGAAAAGAGATCGAATTTTTCGTTGCTTCCCAAAACTGCATCCACTCCATCTATTCTGGAAATTTCTTCGGGACGAAGCTGGGCATAACAACCTGTAACAATAACAAACGCATCAGGATTGATCCGTAAAGATCGACGTATCACCTGGCGGCATTCTTTTTCAGCGTTTTCCGTAACCGAACAGGTATTTAAAACATAAACATCTGCATGGTCGGAAAATTCAACGATGGAAAATCCGCGGGTAATAAACTGTTTACCTATCGCAGCGGTTTCTGAAAAATTTAATTTACAACCTAATGTGTGTAATGCAACTTTTTTATTCATACTCTTTAAAACTGTAGAGACATGCCATGGCATGCCTCTACAATGAATTATCTGTTCACCTATTATTCTTGTGTCGATACCGGTGGTGCAAGACTTTCTTCCGGAAGTTCAAAGTTCGGGAAGTCTGCCGAGTTTACCGTAACGGTGTCTGCAGTCATTACATCCTGCGGAGTCATTTTTTCTAGTTTATGCGAAGAAATGAATTCCTGGATAACTGCTTCACCTTTATCTTTTAAGAATGCCAACGCACTCAAAACGATTTTCTTGTTTTCTTTATCGAACTCAATGACTTCTAAATCAATTTGAGAATCGATTGGGAAATGAACCGTAAGATTTTTAATCTTTGCAGTTGAAAGATGACTTGTAGGAACAAATCCGTCAACATCAAGAGGAAGTTCTACAATAACTCCTTTTTCAATAATACGGACAACCTTAGCTTGTGTTTCTATTCCAACAGCATAAGATTTTTCAAATGTATCCCATGGGTTATCTTGAATTTGTTTATGACCAAGAGAAATTTTTCTTTGATCAACATCAACAGAAAGAACAAGAACTTCAATTCGTTCTCCTTTTTTCACAACTTCCCCGGGATGGCGGATTTTCTTTGTCCATGATAAATCGGAGATGTGAACAAGCCCGTCAACACCAGGTTCAAGTTCAACAAACACTCCGAAGTTGGTAAGATTTCTTGCAATACCATGATGCTTTGAGCCTACAGGATATTTTTGCATTAATTCTTGCCATGGATCCGGTTCAAGTTGTTTAATTCCGAGTGAAATTTTCTTCTCGTCTTTATCTAAGCTAAGTACAACAGCTTCAATTATCTGTCCCATAGCAACAACTTGCGAAGGATGTTTGATATGCTGAGTCCAGCTCATTTCAGAATTGTGAATTAATCCTTCAATTCCTTTTTCAATTTCGATAAACGCGCCGTAATCTGTTAATGAAACTACTTTACCGGAAACTTTCGCTCCGATCTGTAATTTCTCTTCAATATTTTCCCAAGGATGCGGAAGAAGTTTTTTCAAGCTAAGAGAAATTCTTCTCTTTTCTTCATCAAAATCGGTAACGACAACGTTAATTGTTTCGTCAAGTTTAACAACTTCGTTAGGATGATTAATTCTGCCCCAGCTTAAGTCTGTAATGTGAATCAATCCGTCAACACCGCCGAGATCAACGAATACGCCGAAATCGGTAATAGCTTTAACGGTTCCTTCAAGAATTTGACCTTTGTCAAGCTTGTCGAGAATTTCTTTCCGCTGATCTGCCATTTCTTCTTCAACAAGAACTTTATGAGAAACGACAACATTTTCAGTTGGAATATTGACCTTAACGACTTTAAAATCCATCATTCTTCCAACGAATGCATCAAAATCGCGGATCGGACGAACATCAATTTGCGAACCCGGTAAGAATGCTTCCATTCCCATCAAGTCAACAACCATACCGCCTTTAATTCTGCGAACAATTTTACCTTGAATAATTTCACCCGTATCATGAGCGCGAACAACTTTTTCCCAAATTCTGAGAAAGTCTGCGCGTCTTTTGCTGAGAAC
>Ga0172379_10002698_pt1 | contig 30623 bp, 34 predicted proteins | sample GrowelOW334metaG_FD_119756 | JGI IMG/M metagenome (GOLD analysis project Ga0172379, IMG submission 119756) | Groundwater microbial communities from an aquifer near a municipal landfill in Southern Ontario, Canada - Groundwater well OW334 metaG | ecosystem: Environmental > Aquatic > Deep...
GTCTTCGGCCACTTCTTTGGCTTTCAACATTTCAGCAATAGCTTCAGAAAATTTATCAATCAGAGCCACGCGTTCTTGACGATTCTTTTTTGGAGTTCCAAAAATCCAATCCTGAGATTTTTCAGCAATGAAAGCATCAACATCTTTTTCAACCGCGCGTAAAGCAGTTTCCTTTTCATTCAAATTATTATGAATATCCTGTTTTGGTAAACCAACTTCTTTGGTAATTTTGGCGATAAAATCCAAAACTGGTTGTAATTGTTTGGCACCAAATTCGATAGCTTCAACCACTTGGTCATCAGTACATTCTTTACAGCCGGCTTCCACCATAATTACTCCCTCTGGATTACCAGCTACTACGATATCTACATCACTAAGAGCGCGTTCTTTTAGAGTTGGATTAATTTTCCAAGCTCCATCAAGACGGCCAATACGCAAACCAGCAATATTTCCTTTCCAAGGAATGGATGAAATAGATAACACCATACAGGCGGCTACCAAAGCGGTGATCTGGGAATCATTTTCTCCATCATATGACAATGCAGTCAAAATAACCTGCGTATCATTGCGCATGCTTTCATCAAACAGAGGACGAATAGAACGATCTACCAAACGACCTGACAATGTAGCCTCTTCAGTAGGGCGACCTTCGCGTTTGATAAAACGACTGCCTTTGATTTTGCCGGCGGCGTACAATTTTTCTTCAAAATTAACCATCAATGGGAAAAAATCAAGCCCATCGCGAGTTTTGCTACTCATAGTAGCGGTTGCCATAATCACTGTCTCGCCATATTGGACAAGACAAGAAGCATTGGCTTGAAGAGCCAACTTACCTGTTTCCACGGAGAGCGTTCTACCTCCCCATTCCATGGACCATTTTTTGTTTTCCATATGTGTATTTTTCTGAGGCTGATTCAAGAGCTAAAGACCTATTAGGTCTGTATGTCCTTGAACCAACTTCTTAATTAATAAAATAAAATAATTTATTTATTTTTTAAACTTCGGACTATAAACTTTTGGGTTGTATGTTCTAGTGTTTATTTGTCGATTTTGGTTAACCACATAATCGGAAATCAAAAACTTGCTTTTTTCTTCACCGCCAAGATCAATAAAATCATCGGCCTCTTCACGCAATTTTCCAGATGAAGTATTACCAAAAGCCATTACTTCAACTTGTTTGCCCTGATTTTGCAGATATTCTACCAATGGCAAATAGTCACCATCACCAGACACCAAAATTATTGTATCCAAACTTGGAGACAAACGAATCGCATCTACTGTGATACCTACATCCCAGTCGGCTTTTTTCTCACCACCATAAAAAATCTGCAACGGTCGTGATTTGGTTTCGATACCCAAATTGTATAGCGCATCAAAAAATGGTTGCTCTTCTTTCCCTTCGGTACTTACTACATAGGCGATGGCACGGATTAATTTTCGTCCAGCAGTCGCTTCCGTTACAATATTGCCAAAATTCACTTTCATATGAAAGAGGTTTTTGGCACTGTAATACATATTTTGAACGTCAATAAACACCCCGACACGTTGCTCGGGGTGTTTTAGCGGATGATTTTTTTTAAGCGGCATCTTCATCTAGCTTTCCGATTATTTCAGCTTCGGCGTCGATATCCTCTACATCTTTCACCTGTGTGCCAGTTTTTACGACAGCACGAGCTCCTTTTAATTTAAGTTTTTTGACAATATTCTCATAACTTTCTGCGTTTTCCTTTTTCAAATAACGCATCAAGCGGCGGCGGGCACTAACTTTGCGTAACAAACCGCGACGAGAAGAATGATCCTTTGGGTGTAATTTCAAGTGGCCAATAAGCTCTTCGATCTCTGTAGTCAAAATGGCAATTTGCACTTCGCTACTACCGGTATCACCGGCATGAGTCTGAAATTTCTTGATTACTCCCTGTTTCTTTTTTATGTCTAACATACATGCATAATATTTACCGAGCCGAATCAAGGCATGTCTTGATTGGTTCAGAACCCGACTAAGTCAGGTATATATAAAACAGAACTAATATAGCTTATTTGTGGTTTTTTGTCAATGCCACTAGTCTTTATTACAAAACCAAAAGGGCTGGGGTCTCTTCCATACACGCGTCCTTTTTACTCTCACAAGTCTGACATTTTGGAGTGGTATTTATAGCTTTACAAGCGTCTAGAGTGTGCGGAATATCACTACATTTATATAGATTCTCGATAGTCACACCACATTTACTAGTAATACACTCTGGGGCTGTCAATTCACAACTACTTTCACAAACAGCTAGTGTGTCTTTGGAACTCGTAAAAAGATCTCCACTACATTTAGCCGTAGCAGCTTTCATACAATTTAAGGCACAATAATAAGCCTCTGCAGAAGAACCAGGACAAGCAACCATGCACTCGGCATCTTTCACGTGTTGACATGCTTTTGGATCATTTATACGCAAGGAGTCTTCAAAAACACAGTCTGCTTTACAACCAGAGACACGCTCATTACAAGTATCTACACAACTACTTTTTGCTATATTTTGGTTATTAACACATAAATCGTGTTGTTGTTGGAACAAACCTAATAATTTTTGATTATTAGTATCACAATTATTTTGTTCTGCCTGACAATCTGCTTCATCTTGCTTGGTCAAACATTTTCCAGTAGTAGCATCTCCCCACCATAAATTTAACGGATTATTCAAACATTTGATTTGATTTGAAGCAACAGAACACATGTGAGTGTTAAACTCACAATAACCGCTTTGACAGTCACTGTTTATATCACAAGAATAAAAATTAAGCGGCTCGGTTGGACATTTTTTACAACTACCTCCACAAGCATGCTCCTCGTCGGTACAACTTTTCTTAGCACAAATATTTAATACACCACAAGTTTCACCGATAGCGCAATCTTGGTCTGACGTACAACTTTTTCCAGTTAATCCAGTGACAACTTTGGGGATGCAAGCATTACCATCCCATGAACAATCAGCGGTACAATCTATAAGGTTTTTAAAATTAGAACAGTCTACAGCAATTTCACATACCTGATCTTTACAGTTTCCACTAGTACAATCACTGACAGTCGCACATTTTTGACCAACCTCACATTTTTTAACACAAGCTCCACCACACTGATTTACTGTATCAAAGCAAGATAATTGAGTCGTTGGTGTCTGTAGTGAGTTATCAGTTGTCGTTGGTAAACTACTGAATACCAAATTGGATACCGCATATGATATAGAAATTACAACTAGTCCGATCACTGCCGCCTGTAAAGTTTCCTTTGCCTTGGTAATATTTTCTTCGATACCTCGAGCGGACATCCATTTGATGCCAGCGTAGAGTGTCAAAAACAAGAATAAAATGCCTACAATAGACAAAACTACATTAATAATCAACTGAGCCATGTTTTCGAGCGAAGCTGTGTTCCCAATAGTAGAATAACCCGCTCTGGTTGCAAACACATCTAACTGGTAACCAACCGCCAAAGAATTATTGGTAATAAAAAAAGATAAAAATATCGATACCAAAAATAAACTCAAAAAACTTCTAAAAAAAATAGTCATAATTTTTAATTACTCATCAATATTATAGCATAACTTGATTTTTCTGTAAAAATAAGATAATATGCAAACGTGTCTTGGCCCCGTAGTTCAATGGATAGAACGAAAGCCTTCTAAGTTTTAGATCTAGGTCCGATTCCTAGCGGGGTCACTAAACTTGAAAAAAAAGAAAAACTGTGATATAACTTATCTCAAGTCCATAGTGGGGTGGCTATAGTTTAGTGGTAAAACTGCGGTTTGTGGTACCGCTATCGAGAGTTCGATTCTCTCTAGCCACCCCAGTGTGGATTTCAATATAAAAAAGCCTCGATTTTTTCGAGGCTTTTTGTTTTTAATATCCTGAAGGACCAGATGACGGAGGTTCTATAATTGCACTATTTCCCCAATCTGTGCCTGGCTGACCTAGAGCTAAACGGAGGACAAAATAAGTAATAGAATAGGCTGTTAATATTATAACCAAACCAATAACTGCTTGAGTCAAAAGTGTTTTAGCTTTGGTGGCTTGCTCTTCATTCCCAGCCGCAGTCATCCACAAAAATCCGGCATAAATAGTAAGCACAAAAAAGATGGTGCCGAGTAAACCAAGTACTATTCGAATTATTTGAGCAACTATTTCCCGGGGATCTCGAGCGTCTTCAAACCCCGCTCCTTTTTGAGTCGCAGCCAATTGTTTTCCTATATCACCACCAATGGTTTGAGCACTAGCTGGTACAACAGAAAACGCCAATAGGTTTGTTACTGCTAAAGTCAAAACTATTGCAACTGATATTTTTCTAAAAAACATACAAATAATTATTTTTATTCTCCAAGTGGATGGTCATCTTTTTGTTTTACAAATCCACCCCACCAAGCACTCCAAAAACCTTGTTCAGTAGCCGGAGCAGTTGATGTTGTAGTTCCACCAGTCGTAGCGGACTGAGTAGTCCCTCCCACTCTAGAAACTACAAACACTGTTATAGAATAAGCTGCCAAAGCAATCACTAAACCAATCGTAGCCATTTTTATTATATCTGTGGCTTTGGTTACTTGTTCTTCGTTGCCACTGGCAGTCATCCACAGAAAACCCGCATAAATAGTCAATACCAAAAATATTGTACCAACCAACGACAACACAACACGTATATAACCACCAATTGTTTCTGATAATGTAGTATCAGTAGCTTTGTCATATCCAGCTCCTGTCGCAATTTTTTCAGTATAGGCATTAATGTTTGGCGCCGCCAAAGCGAAGGTTGGAACCAATATTAATGAAAACAATATAATGTAAAATAATTTTTGCATAATCACTAAGTATTTAATTTTCCAGTCACAAACGCCGTAATAGCATAAGCCATTAAGGTAATCGCTAAACCAATAATAGTCTGGGAGATTATTCCTTTTGCTTTGGTCACCTGCTCCTCATTCCCCTGCGCAGTCATCCATAATATCCCAGCGTACACAGTCAACACCAAAAATATAGTACCAACCAGTGATAATACCGCCGTTATTATGGTACTAATTGAAAGTTCAAAATTATCAGTCAAACCAGTTCCCCCAACTACTGTTTTCAATTTGTTCTGAGCCTCGCTAAACTGAGCAGATACTGTCAAAGGTGCAACCAAAATACCAAGCAGAAAAATAAAAGTTAATATTTTTTTTATCATACAAATAATTATTATGGTAAACAACAGTTCCCTGAACTCGGACAGCCTATCCCATCTGTAGCATTTGGTGCCACAGTTTTTCCGTTTCCACACGGTGCTGTTTGACACACAGCGCCAGATTTGTGAAAACGACAGGCTGGCTGACACTCAGCCGGAGCTTTTGTATTATATATTCCTTTTGCACCATCAGTAACAAATGGACTAACCGCCCACTTATTTCCTACTATCGTGCATGCGTCGCCTTCCTTGAGTGTACTTGGTGTTTCATTTCCTCCACTACTTCCCCCACCGCCAGTCGCACCCAAATTTGTAAACACAAAATTGGTTATCGCATAGGCCGCCATCACTATTATTAACCCTATGATGGCTTGGGTAATCATTTCTTTGGCTTTCTCAACATCCTCTGATCTCCCAAATGCCTTCATCCAAGTAATACCGGCATAAAGCATCAACGCAAAAAATAAAATACCAATAAGAGATAAAACTACCTTAACAATATTTCCGGCCAATTGGGGTAATGTTTCTGCCCCCTTTATAGAGGTTGGCAACAACCCACCTGTTGCTTTTACAGTTGTGTCCAATCCATATTTATCTTGCGCCATTGCTGGAGCAAAGACAAACATAGAAAAAACCACGCCGAGAATAATAAAAATTTTAAATCGCATAACCGGGTTTTTAATTTTTATTGAGCAAAGAAAGAATTCTTTTCTTTCTCTGACCAATAAACAATAGAGGGCGGCGCGTCCGGTTTCATGAATATGTCGACGAAACGAACGCGCCTTTTTGACTCTCTATCTTATATTTTAGTTTATACTCCTGTAGCAGTCACTAATTGTTTGATCACGAATGAGGCCAATGCGTAAGCGGATAAAATAATGACCAAACCGATAACACCGGAGAATAACCATTTCTTGGCTTCTCCTACTTGTTCGTCGTTTCCACCTGCAGTCATCCATTTGAAACCGCCGATTAAAACGATCACCACCGCTACGATACCAAGTAAGCTCATAACTACCCTGATAACTCTGGCGATAGTTGTACGAACGTCGGTTGATGATAAACCAGTTTCTCCTCCGTAGGAAATTCCGAGTGAATCTACGGTAATAGGACCAGTTTCGACAGCGCTAGCTTGTAAAGGAGCGGTGACAGCAAAAGCCAAAGCCAACATTGTTGTCAAAGACAAAATCGTTGCAATAATTTTCTTCATATTGTCACCTCCTCTCCAATTTTTTTGTTGAACATAACAAATTTATTATAACATACTACCAAACCAAACGCTACTACAAAAACAGCTTCATTACAGTATTCAATATTATATAACTAGCAGTGGTAATAATCGCTCCCAATAGCGCCCATAAAATAGTTTGTGATCCTGCTTTCACTTTTTCAGGATTGCCAGCCGCCGTTAACCATGTAGTTCCACCCCATACCACCATCAACAAAACTAGACCGCCCATTATCCCGAGTAGTCCCTTTATTACTGTGCCAATAATTACTTTTACATCAGTAACCAGCGCCAACGGATTATCCAGTGTGACAAAATCTGGGCTTTTGTTGTCTGGGGTCGCGCCTCCACCAGCAGTGGGACAAGCTCCACTCAACACCCCACCGGTACTTTTACATTCTGCTCCACTACAAAAATCTTCCACAACCTTCAAACTTTCCATAGTGTTCACATATTCTTTGTCTGTACATTTACCACCACAGTCGCAGTGAACTTTGCTGGGAACAGTACATGTTGCATCGTCTTTAAACGGATATTTGCTGTTACAAGTCGGCAACCCACAAGCTGTTTTGGCAGCTTCCCATTCCGTACTGTCCTTGTAGGAAAATTGTTTACATTCTTTTTCACATACACAAATCCCGGTTTGTTCAGAAGTGGGCGCAGGAGCAGGATTAGCTGGGTTTCCACCACAATTTCCACTGGTGACAGTACATGTTGCACCCTTTGCTTCTGCTTGTTTTTTATAATTATCAGCTTCAGCGGAAGTGGAAAAGGAATAACATGGTGCAGCCACAAACAACAGGGTACATTTTAATTCAAAACTTTCAGCCCGTGCAGGTTTTACAATTACAAAACTTAATACAACAATTAATAAAATTAGTTTCTTCATAATATTTCAGTAAACACCAATTTAACAATTAAATAACTCGCCAAGGTAACCACCACTCCTAACGTTGTCCAGATAAGAATATTTTTGGATTTTTCAACATTTTCAGCGTTGCCTTGGGCAGTCATCCACAAAAATCCTGCCCAGATATACATAACCATTGTAAGCATACCAATTGGATACATTAAGAAACCTACTAGCGTTCCGATAATCTGAATCACCCCAGAAGTACCAATAGCAAAATTGGCTGGGTTCAATTTTTTTGCTTCAGCTCTTAGTTTTTCCATTGTATCACCAACACCAACAACAGGACAAACTCCATTTCCCTTTCCACACGTATTAGGACATTCGGAATTCAATTTTGCAATAGTATCATATGAGGCGCATTTTGTTTCATTCCCCTTTCCACAAGTACATGTAAACGGCCCATTTTCTTTAGTGCCTAGAGGACAATCAGCACCTGGATTTGGAGGTGGAAGTCCGCAACTCACACAGTAATCAATAGCCTCTGAAACAGTTTTAAAATTATCTCTACATTCAAATTTGGGGTTTACAGCATAACAATTACAGGTGAGCTCAGCTGCCTTTAGTGCTTCTTCCTCCGCTGCTTTTTTTGCTGCTTCTGCCTGTGCCTTTGAAGCAGCTTGGCTATCTTCATATGCCTTTTGTGCGGCTTTATCCGCAGCTTCTGCTGCTTTTTGTTCAGCTTCTTGTTGGGCTTGAGCAGCAGCCTGCCCGGCCAAAAATTCTTTCAACGCTGATTGACAATTTGTACCATCATAAATTTCTTCGTTGCATTTTTTATTTGTTGTATAATAATCGCCAAAACAACCCCACTTCATTGTTGGCTCTTTTGCTCCATTAACATACTCTTTGTATTCACAAATCTTAAGCTCTGTTGCGTCTACTTTTACTGGAATAACCAACAAAAAAAATATTCCAAATGAAAAAATAAAAATTATTTTTTTAAAATTCATAATCTATTATAATAAACGAAACTCTTTTCTTAGTTCTAATATTTCTCCCAAATAACTAATCAATACATAACCTCCAAATGCAACCAGCAATCCAATTACTGCGTTAATCATCACTCCGGTACCTTGTTTTACTTTTTCTGGATTACCTTGAGACAAGATTAGGACAAAACCTCCATAAACAAATGCTCCCAACGCCAAAGCTCCAATAATTCCAAATAGATAGGAAACTATTGTTAATAAAAGAGAAACAAAAATTGTGATGTCTTTGCATTCTGGTTCCCAAGTTTCGATCTTACCTCCCTTACCACATTTGGTAATCCACTCGCTCAAAGTGCTTTGACTTTTGGGTGCGGTTTGAGCAGGAGGGTTTACTGTTGCCTTGCCGGCATTGACCTTGCTCTGATAATTTACAGACCATTCTTGCATTAGAGTATTACAATCACTAGTCGAACTTTTGATATTACACTCCGGAGCAATTTTATTTTTAACAATTTCCACTTGACTCTCTTTATTACATTTAGCGGCTGGTGCATCTACACATTGAGCCTTCAACACCAAGGATTTTGCTCCTAACTTGAAATCCTTATATATTATTGCGTCAGATGCTTCAGGCGCATCCAGATTGGTAGCACAAAGACAACTACCTCCGGCCGCTGACACTTTTGTTGAAACAGAAAAAAATAAAATCAGGCAAACTAGCCCAAAAAATATTTTATTAAAAATTTGCATATTATAATGTCTGATTTATTTTTTCCGCTCCGAGATTTAATATATTCAATCTCCATTCATTTATTTTTCCTGGATCTGGAGATGGCTGTAACCACTGAGCCAACATATCCCGAACCGCTTTTGTCGCACCAGCGTAATCTCGCCCACGATACCAATTTTCTGAAACCAAAATTTGATCCACGAATGGTTCGAGATCTGGTTTTGTTTTTTGATCAGCTATATAGGCGCGTAACGCAGTCGGCCGATTGGTTTGATCCAAATAATCTTTGGTAGCTTTCGAATGGGTGAGATAATCTACCAGTCCCCACGCCTCGTTTTGATGTTTGGATTTACTCGGTACAGTTTGCAACCAATAACTGGCCACATTTACCTGTGTTTCTGCACTTAATTGAAACAGTGGCATGATGCGAGAATCAAATTGAGAGGCTCGAGCTTTTATGATAGGTAGATGATAACTATACCCAAAGAAAAATCCTACTTTTCCGGCTAGATATGCCTCAAGCGCATCACCTTGGTCCGATGACCAAGCATATGTATCACGTGTCGGATTGGCAAAATCAGTATAAAAATCCATAATCTGCCCAGAGGTTTGGCCTGATAGATTGAAAATAGCCCGACCGTCTTTTGTTTCAAAACCAACATTACTTTGTCTAAATAATAAATATAACAAATCATCACTACCAGGCACGTTGTCACCTGTTCCCAGCGCCGCACCAGATTGAATAATTTTGCCAGTTTTTTTGTCGTATTTAGTTATTTTTTTAGCGGATACTTGAAACTCTTCCCAAGTTCTTGGCGCTTCTGGAATTCCAGACCTGTCCAATAAATCTTTGTTATAAAAAACAGCCATCATATCCATAGATAATGGCAAACCAAAAATTTTCTCATCGCGGACAACATCATCACGCACGGCTTTGACATATTCTCGATCGAGTTGGGCCAAATTCACCATTGGGCGAACATTCGTCGTGATTACTGTATTGGTTCCGAGAGTAGTTTTTTCTATAGTAATCAAAGTATCATTTACACTGGCTGGCATCGGCGCCAGTTTGGTAACAAATTCTCCCAAACGACGATTTTGTACAGAAATAATATCCGGCCCACTGTCTTCTGCCAAAGCCTCCACTAATCGTGGGTACAATTCGTCTGCTCTCAACTGACGTAAATTTACAGTAATATATGGTCGAGTAGCCCGATAGGCATCAATTTCTTTTTGTAGCGCGTCCACATCGTCAAACACTGTCCAATATTCCAAAGTTACTGGCGTAGTGGCCTGAACCTGTGTCTGGGTCAAACCTTTACAGCCAAAACCGGCCGTTATCAAAAAAGCAAATATCGAAAATATTATAACTAGTTTCTGAAATTTCATACTACAATTCAAATGAAATTTTAAACTATTTTAAATTATACCACACTCTTTAAATATTTCCTAAATTCATCTTTCAATTTTGGATTGCGCAAAGCGAACTCAACATTGGCTTTCAAATAACCCAATTTTGAACCGGTATCGTAATAAGTGCCATCCACCAAACAAGCATAATAAGGACGTTTTTTCAAAATCTGGGCATTAGCATCTTGCAACCATAGTTCACCGTCTTTTCCCAGCTTAGTATTTTCCAAAGCTTCAAAAATATCTGGGGTCAAAATAAAACCACCCAAACTAGCGATCCTTGATTTTGCCTTTTTGGGACCTGGTTTTTCTACCAATCCTTTTACTTGCACAACATTATCCTCAACCTTCACTCCTTCAATAATAGCGTGCTTGGTCGTACCCTCATCATCAGTTATGTGGGCGGTCATTACCGGATCACCATATTTTTCATACACTTCAATTAGTTGTTGAAGTTGAGATTTTTTGGGAGTATAAAAAAATTCGTCACCCCACATTACTGCGAATGGTTCATTCCCCACAACATTCTTGGCACACAATACCGGCGTGCCGTTACCATATGGACCTTTTTGGCGAATAAAAATAAAGTTGGCCATGTCTGCGATTTTTTTAATATCCTCAGCCATCTCATCTTTTTTCTGTTTTTTCAACCAATTTATAAGTTCATAATTTGGACTAAAATGGTCCTCTACCGACCTCTTATTTGGCCCAGTCACCAAAATAATATCGGTAATACCAGCCCTCACCGCATCTTCTACCACATACTGAATGATCGGCTTGTCGACAATCGTCAACATCTCTTTTGGTTGCGCTTTGGTAGCTGGTAAAAATCTAGTGCCGAGACCAGCGACCGGAATCACTAGTTTGCGAATTTGTTGAGTCATAATAATATAATTATAATAATGAAATTGTATCAAAAACCACAATTTTACGCAATGTTAATACCATATCCTAATGGGCCGAAAAATTATAAAGTGGATTCACAGAAAAGATATAAATATTTGCCATGATAAAAACGATGGCCCAAATCCACATACTAATAAAACCAAATCCCAATAGTGTTCCACCAAAGGTTAGCAAAAAAGCAACCAAACCAAGCGAATCAATAAATATTTTCTTTTTTAATAATTTTGAAAAGTCGTTGATTAAACCTAAATTCAAATATTTTAGGATCGGTGCCATAAAAAGTAAAATACCCCAAATACTAAACCAATAATAATTGCCAATACTAAATGATAAAAACAAGTACATCAAAACCAATACTGCATCTACGGTGTTTTGGAATAAATTTTTTTTATGAACCATAGGGCCAAATGTGAGAATTGAAAAATAGGTATTTACCAAAAGAACAATATAAAAAATTAAATTCGGTAATGCCAATTTCCAATCACTAACCAAAAATAGGCAAGAAAACAAACCGCTTAAAGAAAAAATAATACAGGCACCTATTGATTTTGCACTGCTGGACAATGATAACATAAAATTTTATATACTCGACAAATAGTTTCAATAGTCTATCGTACTTCCTCCCACGAAAGCAAATTATATTCCGACCCTACCGGAAATCCTCCTGGCGGTCCATAAGTCAAATTCACATCATAAGTAGCATTGGTATTTTCGTAACCAGAAACTATCGCACCCCCGCCAGATACCCAACTCCATGTCCAAATTCCCGCCGAAATCACTGATCCGTATATAGTCAACTGGTCTTTGGTGTCTCCAGGATAATAATATCTTTTGGCTGCGCCATTTTGTGCCAAGACCGCCGCGTTTATTTCCAAAACATTTGGGGAATCATGTGGCACTAAAATATTCTGTTCAGCAATCAACCCCAAAACATTACCGTCATTTTTTGTTTCATAAACTAAATTTCCGTTGATAATAATTGACTTCCCCTCCGCCGTGCCAACTGTCGCTCTTCCCTTCACCACACCATCCACCCAGACATCATCTTCTACAAAAATAAATCCATTGGCGGGCATATCATAACTAATGGGATCGCCCATAGTTTTTATATCAATACATGGCCAGAAATAATTATTATCACCAATATCTTTTGCCTTGTAGCAATTCGTGGCAGTTACTTTATATATATTCATTGTTTCGTTATTTTTAAATTCAATTCGCCATCCCTGTTGCCCCGAAGAAGTCAGGTATATTCCTCCTTCTTCTTGAGAAGCTTCTTTAATATTGGCCAACTTTTCTGTAATCACCGAAAAATCTTGGGCTGGCATTGGAAAGCTCCAATAATCTGTCGGCTCACCCTGTCCCCAAATACCAGGCTTTTCTATATTGCCACAGCCATGGTGTGCCTTACATATATAGGTAGGCACTGCACTAGTCACGGGAGCGTCACCAACACCATCAAAACGAATTCCACCATTGGCATGAAATTTGCCATGTAACTCTTCAGTATCGCCTATCCAAGCATCAGTATTGGTCAAAAATGCAAAATCAGTTAATGAAGGAAATCCTAAACGCACTTTTATGGTACGCCGACTATTAGGCTGAATGTCCAACCATCCAGTAGATTCAATAGCCACAATAGTTGAACCAAAAACTGGCGGCGTAATATTTAGAGAATAATGACCAACAACATTTCCATCTTTATCCTCATACTCGTGAATATATGGTCCAGCCACACCTGTACCGTCCTGATAATCTGTTTTGTTGTGCGCCAAATGCCAACGGTAATAATTTATACCCGCTTCGGCTACTTGAAAAGCCATTTCACGATTAAAAATTTTATTTGATGCCTGATTTTCAAAAACTGCATAACCGGTCACTCCCACCACGATCAAAGAAAAACTAATAGCCCCAAAAACCATGACAAACATCAAGACATTTCCTCGCTCGTTCAATTTTTTAAAAAAACTTTTTCTCATTTAATTCGTTTTTAAATTTCTAATTGCTGTTTTGGCTTCAATATAAAACGGTGCCGGCGAAACATTTGGTCTTTCTTCCAACATCAATTGAACTCCCACTACCCGCACATTTGAAATATTTATTGGATATGACATTGGTGTATCAGTAACGCCGGTGTAAACTTGATCATAATAATAAAAAATCGGACCTGCACCATTGGCTACATCGTGAGCTACTTCTATTATAGTTTCGTTGACTGGCGGATATGACAGCGGCGTTCCACTTGGTTTGGTAATTCCTTTTTTCAAAATTTTTCCATCCAAAAAATATCGTGTTCGCTCCAACCAATTGTCCAAATCTATGTTGCTATAAAAAACAATTTGCTGACTGGTAGCTGTTTCCAATGGATACGCACCAATGTTTGAATAATTTGCACGTCTCAAATCATTTACAAAATCCTGCACAACTTTACGGCCTTCGCTTTGGGTGGTCAGCTGTTCCCAAACTACATCTTTACCGTGATTGGCCCATATCAACATCTCCACAAATCCGCCCATTAGCAAAACAAACAACGAAGTAGCTATTAATACTTCAATAAGTGTCATCCCGCGATTGTCAAATTTTTTATTAAAAATTATATTCTTCATAGAGGAGACATATTTACAACTGATTCACCGCGACCACTAATATCGATGTCCCCGCTATTGGTTGTGTAGCCATCTTTACTTACGGTGAGTGTATAAGTGCCTGCAGATAATCCAGAAAAAAACACTTGCCCAGGAGGTGTACATTCGTTAGTAAAAGTGATAGCCACCTCGGATAATGTAGGGGTATAACGATTTTTTTCGGTAGATAGGAAAGCTTTATATCGCAAATAGCGTTTATTGTTCAGACTGGAATGAATAATAGTATTGGTCACCGTATAATAACTTGTGGCCATGCCGTCTGGACCAGTAAAATTCCAAACTGCTGGGCTACTAGAACTGCTTGCCGCCAATTGAAACACAATGGGATTAACACCGGTTTGAGATAATTGCGAAAGTGGTTCCCAAATAATATTTCGATAAGTCAAACCTTCACCCAAATCAAAAGTGGATGATTCCAAAATTCCACTGACTGCATAATAATTGCCACTTTTTTTCAAAGTTAAATCACCAGAAGTTTTGGTCACACCACCATTGTCTGAAAAATATTTATTTTCAACTGTAAATAATACCTGCCCACTACCCCCAGACCAATCTGTCTGACGAACATATCCCAAACTAGTCTGAATTGTTTCATCATAACTAGTTCCCACCAACCGCACTGATGCGTCTGATAGTGGCAGTCCAGTCCCCGCATCTTTTGCTTTTACCAATAAAGAATTGGTCGTGTGTGGACGCAAAATTAGAGATAAAACTTGTTGCGACCCTGGTTCGAGTGCCAACGGCAACATTGGAACAGATCCGGCAATATCATATGTAGTGCCAGGCAGATTAAAATAATAACTGTCTTCCTCTATACTACCAAAATTGTAGTTTCCACTCGCCAAAGAAAAAGTCTGCGAAAGCTTGTACACATTCGGATCCGTGCCGACAATCTTGGCGCCATTTATATTTACTGTTCCACCATTTATTGAAGAACAAGTTTGGTTTAATGATTCTACATTTAGTGTCGCCAAACGATCTATGCTAAAACTTATTTCTGTCACATTTTGGCTCACTACATTGGATGGCGGTTTTAGAGGATTCGGATTATCAACCGATGACACTACGGATGAGTCTGTGGAATAACCAGCTTTGGTAACCGTAATATTATAACTTAATGTACCAGTAGGAGTATCCACCAGTCTCAACATACCATCGTTATCCGTCACATCATCAATAATTAGATTCGGGGAAACCGCCGAATTTACTATATGCACATTTGCACTTGAGACAGCCTGTCCGTCTGCATCAAAAACGTGAATAAACAATGCACCATTGGTACTTTGTCCTTCTAAATTTTTTGGGGCTACCGTTGTGCTCAAACTTACCGGATTTTTTTGGCTACAACTATCACAAATTACTGAAATTTCTACCAGTTTAAAATCGGCTGGAGAAGTATCGTTGGGCGTGCCACCAATTACCCCATCAAAAGGGTCGTCGATATTGCGAACCGTTGTTACCAAATTAAATTTTATATCATTTCTATACACTGATTTGGTGTGAGACAGCAAACCAAGTGGCGAACCGTTCAAAATACCCACATCTTCATAAGGTAAATTTCTTACAATTTCCAATTCCTCACTGAGCACAGCTGTTTCCAAAATTTTCACGCGCGATTGATAAACAACCTTAAAAACCATACTAATAGATCCATACACTCCCACCGCAAAAATCAAAAACACGGCCGTAGCGACTACGACTTCCACTAAAGTAAAACCTCTGTGACCTCCCAACTTTTGCATAATGATATTATACCAGAAAAATACTAAATTGGCTTGCCACTTTTCCATGCCATATTAAAAAGAGTGCGATAAGTTTCTGCAATACCCGCTGATTCAATAGTAGTAGCAAACATTTGTTCTTTCACCGAAAAAATTACTAAATTATTTCCATATAACATGTTGTCTGTTTGAAAAAATTTTCCTTCATTGCGAATTAGACGAATCTCATGACGCGGATTTATTTTATTTGATGCGCGAAAATATTTTCTGGTTTCAAAATCATCATTACCAATCTCACGCACTGGATTTTTTGTCTTGGCCACCGATTCATAGAAAAAATCTAGCACTTGTGATTCAAAATTCGCTAACGCATCTTTTAACGATCCAAAAATAAGCAGTTCTTCTTGCGGGTGAAGGGATAGGTAACTAAATATATTTCGATATGTGTTTTTTACACCTTGCATACCATCACTAATTTTTATATTTGGTTTAGCTGGATCTAAATTATAAATAGCGTTCAACGACGGCAAAATATCTCGTGCCATTTCTTCTTTCAAACGCAAATCATTAACAATAAATTTCGGATCTTCGGCTTTGTATAATGTTTTATGTTCATTTACCACTTTACTAACCAACCCTAGATTTTCTAAATTTTCTAAAATCAAATATACCGTCGGACGTTTGAGTTCGGCAAAATGGGCTATGCTGGCGACAGTATCAATACCAAGTTGCAAACAAGCCAAATACACCTTCGATTCTTTTTCAGAAAGGCCAATCTTAATCAATTTTTTGGATAAATCCATATCACATTGTCATTCCCAACCCAAAAGTGTCATTCCCGCGAAAGCGGGAATCTATACTCATCATAATACACACAGACCATTTTGTCAATTTTATTGACAACATAATACTTATATTTTTGCTAATTATAAACCAATATTTATTATTAATTAATCATAATGAAAGTTGTATTGACATTGTTTTCCAGACTCAATAGGGTTAGAACAGCCCTCTGACAATCCAAACCTGCGTACATATGCAAAGGATATTAGCATGAAGTTCAAGCACCTCGACCCATTCTACTGGTACATGGCCTTGGCCCACCGCCGCCTGCTCAAGGCCAGGCTGAAAGAGGAAGATCAATCCTTCGTCACCACGAACATGAACAAGCATCGGCTTGTACAGTGGATCAATCTCGTGGCGGCCGTCTGCATCTTTCTGTCACTGCGCGAAGTGCCGACCGATCAGCTCGGACTGGTCATCACGGCGCTGATTGCGCCTGTGATGGTCATGGGTGCGGCGTGGTTCGCTATCAGCTTCGGTGCTATTCCAGCCCATCTCATCGAATGTTCAATCGAGGTTACCTTCTGGATGTACACGGCCTTCAAGTTGAGCTTCACCACTATGTTTCTAGCTATTGGGTTCGTGACGCCGACGACTCTGTGGCCGGTGCTCGTGGTGATCTACATCGCCGTGGACTTCAGTTGCGCGCAGTACGACACTTCAGACGGACTGAAGGCCGGCCTCGATGATGCTCTACTGAAGCACTCCCGCGCGGCGCTATTGTTTTACCAGAGACAAGGCATCACCGCGTCGGATGCGGACAACAGCCCTCACCAGGAGTAACGCATACCGACTAAGGCGGAGCTTGGGTTCTCGGATCCTCGCTCTCGCTGTCTGAATATTAAAATAGTATTTGGACAACGCGAGCGATTCGAGATAAATAAATAAAAATAATCCCAATTCAAATGGGGTTATTTTTTTATTAAATATTTTTACCTATTATACACAGGCCATAAAATCAAAAATGTGCTATAATAGGTTTACAAAAATTTATGGTCAGAGTGCATCGTCATTATCAAAAACGGCCGGGCCGAGAAAAAGTACGAGTAAACCTAAACCCAGAGGTTAGTCAGGGTCTTTTGGCGATCTTGTTATTTATTATCGCCGGTCTTTCTATACTTAGTTTCTTCTCTATGGCGGGAGTGGCTGGGATTTTTATTGATTCCACATTGGCTTTGATTTTTGGACAGGTACGTTATGTCTTTCCTATAGTAACCATAGTTATTGCGACCTTGCTTATCAAAGATCTTGAATATAATTATCGCAATACTCATACTTTGGGTGCATTTTTATTTTTCTTGAGCTTCAATGGGCTGGTACATATTCAAAACACATTGGATACTATGTACAGCCAGGCAACTCTAGGTTTTGGAGGTGGTTTTGTAGGTATCGCTTTGTCTTGGCCACTTTTAAAATACGTTGGTTATTGGGGCGGCACCCTTATTATACTTGGGTTGCTTTTAGTTTCTTTTGTATTTTTGTTTAATACCTCTCTAGCTCAAATGGTAAACCTCAACAAAAAGTTTTTTATGATGTTGGGTTGGTTGGGAAATCAGATAATCGCTTTTTTTGCTAAATTTAAAAAAACAGGTGTCGGATCTGCTTCGGTTAAATTTAGTATAAAAGGCGAATACGAACCCAAATCAGTACCAAACAATGAAAATGAAATCGAGGAAGAAGACGAAAAAAGAATTTTCCATAAAAAATCTATTCAAGATACAACTGGCGAAGGAGACGAAGAAGTGGAAACAACTGAAATAAAAAATGACTCATTAGAAAAAATTGAGGAGGTAGTTGAAGAAAAACCAGACTATACCAATTATAAATTACCACCAGTCAGTTTGTTGTTTACTTCCAAATCCAAACCAACCTCAGGTGATATCAAAGGCAACGCTGAAACCATCAAAGATACCTTTCAAAATTTTGGTATTGAAGTTGATATGGGTGAGGTGCGCGTCGGTCCGACAGTTACCCAATATTCTCTCAAACCAGCCAAGGGTATCAAGCTCACCCGCATCACTACACTATGTAATGATTTATCTCTGGCTTTGGCCGCTCATCCGATTCGTATTGAAGCTCCAATTCCTGGTCAATCTTTGGTGGGTATCGAAGTGCCAAACGAAAAAGTAGCCATGGTGACATTAAAGGAATTGCTCGAGAGCAAAGAATTTTCAGAACGCCCACACAACATGCACATCGCTCTAGGAAAAGATGTGGCTGGCAAAGTATGGTTCGCAGATTTACTCAAAATGCCTCACCTTTTAATAGCTGGCGCTACTGGCTCTGGAAAAACAGTTTGCATCAATACAGTAATTCTCAGTTTGCTTTATCAAAATTCTCCAGAAATTCTACGTTTTATTTTTGTCGATCCAAAACGTGTTGAACTTACTTTATATAATGGTATTCCTCACCTATTAACTCCGGTAATCACTGACGCCGCCAAAACAGTCAACGCTTTGAAATGGACTATAGCTGAAATGGAAAGACGTTTTACCGTTTTAGCCGCCGCCGGCAAACGCGACATTCAATCATACAACAAAGTAGCCAATGAAAAATTGCCTTACATCGTGTTTGTTATTGATGAGCTAGCCGACCTGATGGCTTCGGCGGCCAGTGAAGTGGAAGCGGGTATTATTCGTATTGCTCAGATGGCGCGTGCCGTTGGTATCCATTTGATTGTAGCTACTCAACGTCCGAGCGTGGAAGTTATCACCGGTTTGATGAAAGCAAACATACCAGCTCGTATCGCTTTTTCCGTTGCCTCATTAGTTGACTCTCGTACTATTTTGGATTGCCAAGGTGCAGAAAAACTTTTGGGTCGTGGCGACATGTTATTTTTAACAGCCGACTTATCCAAACCAAAACGTGTCCAGGGTGCATTCGTATCCGAAGAAGAAATGAAACGCGTGGTAAATAATATTAAAAATGACGAGCCACCTCAATATGATGACGCCGTCGTTTCAAAAAATGCTAGTTCAAATGGTGGAACGGTAAACTTGTTTGGTGGAGCAAATGATGACCAAGATTCATTATTTGATGAAGCCAAAAGAGTGGTGGTAGAATCTGGAAAAGCCAGCGCCTCCCTACTTCAGCGCCGTCTTCGTGTTGGTTATGCTCGTGCCGCTCGCTTGCTTGACGAACTAGAGGAAGCTGGTATAGTAGGACCTGCAGACGGAGCCAAACCACGCGAACTTTTTACTGAACATTTATCCGCTCAAGGAGGATTTGTTCGTCCCAAAGAGGAAGAAGAAATTCCGGTAGACGAACAAACACTAGATTCCGGCGGCACCGTTTTCAATGACCTTGCTGAAAAAGAATAATTAACACCGGTGAAATTGATTATGTCAATTTTCTGCTATAAAAAAATAGACACTTCAAAAAACTTGGGATGGGAATTAAAAACTGCTAGAGAAAATAAACTTCTATCATTGGAAGATGTAGCTAAAAAAACCCACGTCCCATTAAAATACTTGGAAGCGTTTGAAAACAATCGCTTTTTTGTGCTTCCAAAATCAAAGTCCCACCGTCAGGCATACATGCGCGAACTTTGTGATCTTTATGATTTAAGTTTTGAAACAATTACCTACAAATTTAACTGCGAAGGTGGTTTGAAATTTTTTACCAAACAATACTTAGCAAAGATTGACCCAAACAATTTTCAACCTTTTTCGTTAATCATAAAAAATATTGCATTAATCAGTTTCGTTTTATTTTTTGTTATCTATTTAGGCTGGCAAATACACGGCATCATTACACCTCCAAAATTGATTGTTTATTCTCCAATCGAGGGACAAGTTTCCAATCGGGCAGAAACAAGTATACAAGGTGAAACAGATAAAGAAAGTCAACTAAAAGTAAACGGCAAAGATATAAAAGTGAATGAACAAGGGAAATTCAGCGATGTAATCATATTATCCAACGGTGTGAATACAATCACCTTGTCGACTACCAAAAAACATGGTAAAACTACTACTGTCATTCGTCATGTTGTCGTGACGGTAAAAGAACCTGTCCGAGCAAGTGTCAATAAGGACTTGGGAACTGAGGCTGGTCAGCCTTAATTCTTAATTTCTTATAAGCTAACTATGGCAAAACATAATAGTGAGGAGATAAAACAGAAACTCAAGGCCGCCGCCAGCGCAATCGAGCAGATCAAAACCAAATTTGGCGAAGGGGCTATCATGACTTTTGGAGAGTCCAAAACCATGCAAGTGGACGCTGTACCAACTGGTTGTTTGTCGTTGGATATTGCCTTGGGCGTTCGAGGTGTGCCACGCGGACGTGTTATCGAAATCTATGGACCTGAGTCTAGTGGTAAAACTACTCTGGCTCAACACATCGTAGCTGAGGTACAAAAATTGGGTGGCATCGCCGCTTTCGTGGACGCCGAACATGCTCTTGACCCAGACTATGCCAAAAAAATTGGTGTTAAAATCGATGAACTGTTGATTTCACAGCCTGATACCGGTGAACAAGCTTTGGATATTGTGGAGACATTGGTACGATCCAATGCGGTAGATATCATAGTAATCGACTCAGTAGCCGCACTCGTCCCTAGGGCCGAAATTGAGGGTGATATGGGTGATTCACACATGGGTTTACATGCTCGTTTGATGAGTCAGGCATTACGCAAATTGACTGCTATTATTAGCAAATCCAAAACCGTAGTAATCTTCATCAATCAGACTCGTATGAAGATCGGCATCGTATTCGGCAACCCAGAAACCACTACTGGTGGTATGGCCTTGAAGTTTTATTCTTCTGTGCGTATCGAAGTACGCCGTGCCGCTCAAATAAAACAAGGTGATAAAATTATTGGCAACCGTGTAAAAGTAAAAGTGGTAAAAAATAAAGTAGCTGCTCCATTTCGTACTTGTGAATTTGATATTATGTACAATGAAGGTATCTCATTATCTGGCGATGCCTTGGATGCCGCTATCTTATATAAAATTATCGATAAAAAAGGTGTCACATACACTTTTGGAGAAGAAAAACTTGGGGTAGGCAGAGAGGCCGCCAAAAGATCTCTAAAAGAAAACCCACAAATGTTGAAACGAATAGTTTCTGCTGTGTGGGAGGCGGTTGAAAAAGGCGAAGCGCCAGAAGAGGAAGAACCAGCCAAAGAAAACGGCGATGAAGTGCCACCACCAATCGAAGAATAATCATTTACCCCGCTTAATAGCGGGGTTTTTGTTTGTGTCTTATTAACTTATACTAATCTAGTATGTTATCCACTTGACGTTTTAATAATAAACATTGTATTATACATACGTTAAATAATTTAATTAATAAGAATATATATGTCAAACCCAATCAATACATACAACTTACTTCCAAAAATTGGAAGCCCAATTGCTGATTTTGAACTCAACTCTTTCCAGAATGGAAAAATTGGAAAAGTAAAGTTGCCAGACTATCGTGGCAAATGGCTAGTTCTGTTTTTTTATCCTGCCGATTTTACTTTTGTATGTCCTACGGAACTTGAAGAAATGGCAGACAATTACGACGAATTTGTAAAATTAAATACTGAAATTGTTAGTGTTAGTACCGATACCGCCTTTGTACACAAAGCTTGGCACGATACTTCCCCAGCCATTAAAAAGATAAAATTCCCAATGGCCGCTGACCCAACAGGTGATTTGTGTAAAGAAGTTGGTGTCTATATAGATGGTGAAGGTTTGGCACTTCGTGGCACTTTTGTTTTCGATCCTGAAGGCAAGTTGGTGGCAATGGAAATTAACGAAAATAGTGTGGGACGCAATGTACAAGAATTGTTGAGAAAATTACAAGCCGTTCAATATGTCTACAGCCACAATGGTGAAGTTTGTCCAGCTAGCTGGAAACCAGGTTCTAAAACGCTGACCCCAAACGAAGAACTAATCGGAAAAATTTAACTGTCATTCCCGCGAAAGCGGGAATCCAGTCACTTTATTTAAGAGATTCCCGCTTTCGCGGGAATGACAATAATAAATATATGTTCACATTACCAAAATTAAATTATGCCTATGATGCGCTCGAACCATTTATCGATGCCACCACTATGGAAATTCACCACAGCAAACACCATCAGACATATTTAAATAATTTTAATGCGGTATTAGAAAAATATCCTGCTCTATCCAATTTATCTGCCGAAGAATTGTTAAAAAATTTGAACACTTTTGAAGTGTCCGAAGAGGATCGAAAAAAAATTAAAAATCATGGCGGTGGTTTTTTTAACCACAATCTATTTTGGGAAGTAATGGGACCAAAAAAAGAAGTTGGTGACAAATTGGTTTCTGATATCAACGCCGAATTTGGTTCTATAGAAAAATTCAAAGAGACTTTCACACAATCTGCTATCGGACAATTTGGGAGTGGTTGGGCCTGGCTTGTTTATGATGAAAATGATAAACTAAAAATCTATTCTTTACCAAACCAAGACTCCCCGCTCACTATCGGGCACAAGCCAGTATTTTGTCTGGATGTCTGGGAACACGCTTATTATCTCAAATATCAAAACCGTCGCGCCGATTATATAAATAATTGGTGGAACGTGCTAAAACTTGTCTAAATTATGTCTATTGACGAAATATCTCTAAGGTTGCATAAAAAATTAAAAGGTAAACTGGAAACCCGCAGTAAAGTAAAAATCAATAACAAAAAAATACTCTCCGCTGTCTATACTCCAGGTGTGGCGGCCGTTAGCAAAGCTATCGCCGCTGATTCAACACTGGCCAAACAATATACTTTGAAAGCAAACACCATCGCCGTAATCAGCGATGGTTCTGCCGTTTTGGGCCTGGGTAACATCGGACCATTAGCGGCATTGCCGGTCATGGAAGGCAAAGCGGCTTTATTCAAAGAGTTCGCTGGCCTTAATGCTTTCCCTATTTGTTTGGACACTCAAGACACTGAAGAAATTATTAGAACGATAAAAAATATTGCTCCAGTTTTTGGTGGTATCAATCTCGAGGACATTTCTGCTCCTCGTTGTTTTGAAATTGAAAAAAGACTGATGAGCGAATTGTCTATTCCAGTCATGCATGATGACCAACGTGGTACGGCCACGGTAGTACTGGCCGCGCTTATCAATGCTTTTAAAATAAAAAAAATAAAATTCAGTCAAGCTAAAATTGTGATCAACGGTGCCGGGGCGGCTGGCACTGCAGTGACCAAAGCTCTTCATTCTTACGGTGGCACACACATTGTTGTTTGTGATAGTCACGGCGTGATTAAATTAGAGCGACCAGACTTAACCACCGAGAAAAAAATTATCGCTAGTTGGCTTCAGGCGGATATGAAAAATGTCTCCACCTTAGAAGACGCATTAAAAAATGCCGACGTTTTCATCGGTGTAAGCAAAGGCAATCTTCTCACTCCAGCGATGATAAAAACCATGGCCAAAAAACCAATTATTTTTGCACTAGCTAACCCCACACCAGAAATTATGCCAGAGACCGCTTTAAAAGCCGGCGCATACATTGTCGCTACTGGCCGAAGCGATTATCCAAATCAAATAAATAATGTTTTGGCTTTCCCAGGAATATTTCGTGGAGTCATAGACAACCAAGTCGCGACTATCACCGACAAAATGTTGGTAAAGGCCGCAGAAAATTTGGCTGCCTGTGTAAAAAAACCAACTACTAAAAAAATACTACCGGATCCATTCGATAAAAAAATTGTCAAAGCCGTTTCCAAAGCGATCAAAAATTAATTTATTTATTATGTCCACAGAAACTCAAACTCCACCCAAACATATAGCCATAATGATGGACGGAAATCGCCGTTGGGCAGTAGAACACCATTTACCAAAATTAATGGGACATACTGAGGGCGGAAAAAATTTAAAAAGAATTTTAAAAGCGATGTTGGATCGTGAAATTTCTTTTCTCACAGTCTGGGCATTGTCCACAGAAAATTTGGCCAATCGAAGTCCAGAAGAATTGGCTCACCTTTTTTCTTTATTTGAAAAATTGGTTGACCAAATAGAAGATCTGACAAAAAATAATATTCGGGTAAATATTATCGGCGATATTACCAAACTGCCAGCCTCCACCCAAGAAAAATTAAAAGCTGTGGCCGAAAAAACCAAAACAAATTCAAAACTTACTTTTAATCTAGCTGTAAATTACGGCGGACGAGATGAATTAATACGAGCTGTCCGCAAAATCATCGACGCTAAAATTGATTCTAAAGATATTAACGAAGATACCATCACCAGCTTTTTAGATACAGCCCATATTCCAGAGCCAGACCTCGTAATTCGCACAGCCGGCGATCAACGTTTGTCCGGATTTCTTCCATGGCAGAGCACTTACAGCGAATTATATTTTACTCCTGTAAAATGGCCTGCCTTTTCGGAAGAAGATTTGGATAAAGCCATTGTTTGGTTTCAGCAACAAAAAAGAAATCGCGGAAAATAAAATTATTTACAGATAAGTCGTTTTCTTGTATAGTGGATAGATGATAAACACACTAAAAAAATATAAGAAAAATATACTAATAACCACATTAACGCTGTTAATTGTGGTTTTTGTTTGTTTGTTCACTAACCAATTCCCTGTTACCGCTGAAACCAGTGCCGATGACCGCACCCAACTGGAAAACCAACTAAAAAATATCGAGGAGCAAATTGCACAATATGAAAAAGAACTAAAAACAACCCAAACGGAGAAAAAAAGTTTAACAGCCAAAATAAATTCTTTAAAAAATACTCAAGCAGCCCTAAAATTACAAATCAAAAAAACTACACTGGTCATCAATGAGCTTGATGGCAAAATTACATTAACCGAAAAACAAATTACTCAAACCAAAAATAAAACTGACCGCCTAAAAGATAACATCGGCACTCTCATTAACCTGATTGATCAAAAAGACAAAACTTTATTGATAGAAATTTTGACGACAGAAAATAATTTGGCAGAATTTTATAGTCAGGTTTATAGTTACAATCTACTTTCACAAACGATTGGTGACATGTTAGACACACTACGAACAACTCAAAAACAATTGTCTGATAAGCAAGTAGTACTAGAAGATCAACAAGACGACGCCAAAAATTTATTATCTTTAAAAACATTACAACAACAACAGTTGCTCGGTACTATTTCCGAACAAGCAGATTTATTAAAAACTACTCAAGGCAAAGAAACTGAATACCAAAAATCAATTAGTGATACAAAAAAATTAGCGGCTGAAATAAAAAATCGTATTTATGAAATGATCGGTGGCAGTAAACAGATAAATTTTGGTGAAGCCGTGGATTTGGCCAATTGGGTCAACCAACAAACCGGCGTGCGGACTGCGTTTTTACTGGCGATTTTAACTCAAGAATCTAGTTTGGGCAAAAACATCGGTACCTGCAATCGCCCAAATGATCCACCAGAAAAAGGTTGGCGCGTTATTATGAAACCAACCCGTGACCAAGAGCCGTTTCAAACTATTACTGGCGAACTCGGAAAAGATACAGATATAACTCCTGTTTCATGCCCAATGAAAGACAGCAAAGGTAAACAAGTTGGTTGGGGTGGAGCAATGGGACCAGCTCAATTTATTCCTTCGACTTGGATGGGTTATCGCAATAAAGTCACGGCTATCACTGGCAACTCTGTCGCTAGTCCGTGGGACAATCGTGACGCTTTTTTGGCCTCAGCACTATTACTAAAAGCCAACGGTGCGGACGGCACCGAAAATGGCGAATGGAAAGCAGCGATGCGTTATTTTTCTGGTGGCACCAATGTGGCCTATCGTTTTTATGGAGACAATGTTATAAAAACTACTAATAAATATATCGCAGATATTGCAAATCTGAATAAATAATAAAACTTAAAAAATCATCCCATTTAGTGGGATGATTTTTATTTATACCAAGATCGCCCTCGTTATAACCACCAATTATGGTGATAATAACGAGATGAGGCGGCCTTGGAGTTGACCGTCACACCTCGTGGAGCGAACGGCCGGCGGCTACTCGACCGTGACGCCGATGAACGGCATGTTCCGGAAGAATCCCTTGTGATCGAGCCCCCACCCCACCACAAAGGCACTGGAAGGAACGGAGAACCCGACGATGTCGGGCTGGATGACACGCGGCTCCCCGGGGATGTCCTTCTCCAACAGACAAACCACCCGCACTCGCGTAGCTCCCTTGAGCTTGAGGTATTCCACCGCGAACCGCAGGGTACGGCCCGTCTCGATGATGTCTTCCACCAAGACGACGTCCTTCCCCTTGACCGAGCAAGAGAGGTCGTTCGTGACGCTCGGGTCGTGTTCGGGGGTGCGCAAGTTCCCATACGACGAGACGCCGACGAAACCGATCTGGTGGGGAATCGCCAAGGACTCGCTGATGGTGACGGCGACATAGACTCCGCCATTCAGCACACCTACGACGACCGGAGGAACTTCCCCCGACGTCGCGGCGAGTTCGCGCGCCATCTCTTGGATGCACTTCCTCACATCCTGTTCGGCGATCAGCACCTGGAACGCAGTTCCGTCGTAGACAACGATCGGGCACCCATCCAGAGTGACCGTCCGAGTCTTATATCGCGGAGTATCCATTGACGATCTCCCGTGTGGGTGTTACCAGTTGCCTAGCGACTAGGTACAACTACATAACACGGTTGGTTACAAACACCATAATACAATTTCAATAATAAGTCAAAAATGTGTTTCTCTAAAGATATTTACTAGTGGAACAATAGCGTGTACACTAGATATATTCTAGGAAATAATTCACTTTCACCTATTGATATGAAAAATAGATTACTTTTAATTGCCTTCGTCGTCGCTCTTCTCCTTGCTCTTTTTGTCGGTTACCGCCTGGGAAAACCAACATCTCCTGGCGAACAAACAAGCTCACAATCTATTATACAAGCTCTCAAACATGAAGGGTTTTTAGTGACCGAAACATATATTATTACTCAGCAGATTAAAATTGATCGCTCCACCGGCAGTGCTTTTAAAGATTTCTTTTGGGGACAAGACATCATCGCATTTGGCACGATGAAAGCAAGTCTGGGAGTGGATTTGAATAAATTATCTCTGGATGATATCAGTATTGGCACCCATACAATTTCTATAATCGTGCCCGCGCTTGAAGATCATGGTGTAGAACTATTAGGCGATATTACCCTGCAAAATAACCAAGGTATATTAAAGAAAGTTTTTGATAATGATGACGGCTATAATGCCGCTTACGCCAAATTAAGAGAAACAGCACTTGCGGCGGCAAAAAGCGATCTGGTCAAAAAGGAAGCGGAAGAAAATACCAAAAAGGAAATTGAGCGTCTGGTACGATTGATGGCTGGCGACCGGAAAGTGGAAATTATTTATAAATAATAGCAAGAAATAAAATGGCGCTTAACAAAAAAACAGAGCTTTACTCTGTTTTTTTCTATATCAAGATTGTGGGACTACGTCGGAACTTATTTACTTAATTTTTGCTAATAACCTTAAGGTCGCTTCTACCGATGGATTATCTGTATGCAATAATTTCACTCTACTACTATAAGTATCTAAAATCGGGGTGATAAATTCATCTGCCCACGACGGTGTGAAAGTTATCACTCCTTCAAAATCTATCTCAATCTCTTCGTTGTTAGATACAGTTTGAAGTGTTGAAAGAAAAGCATTGTAAGCCTCTTTGCCGTCTTGCCTTGACGTTAAAGTCGTACCAAATTTATTTAATTCAATAATCATAATGTTAAATTAAAATTTAATCAAAGATATGCAACCCGGAAAAGTTATATCACTTTTTTTAATATTCAAATCTTCTGACCCATGACAAATAAATAATTTAGCGCTACCTGAATAGAACTCAATACTAAATAAATTATTATCCGAAATAACTTGCCTTACGAACTTCAATCCATTCCCCCGAGCTTCTGGCGCCCTACTAGAAACAATCTCAGTAAAAGCTACTTCCAAAGCTTCTTCGTCGTTTTTTAATTCAGGTCTAACTTTTCTTAAAGTTTTTAAAATACCTTGACCACGGTCCGCCAAAGCAATTTGTTTTTTGTTAATATCATAAGCAAAAAAGGTTCCTCTTATATCCGGCCAATTGCCAAGATTATGATCATAAGAATTATTTCCAATCTCACCGACTATCGCGGTAATCAAAGGAAATATATTTTTGACTTCATCTATTTTTGACAAATCATGTTCCAATCTATTTAGGCGAGTCTTGAACACAAGCGAATCGGGACAATAACATTCTGACTCTGGTAAAACCGGCGGACTACTGACCACCCATTTTTTAGCAACAGCAAAAATATCCTTAAGATACAATTCAATCATTTCTTTGGAATAAAAACGATACCCATCTTTTTGCTGTCTCACCGCCTTTAATTTCCCATTTTCATCCCAACGGCGCAATGTGTCAATTGATACACCCAAGAGCTTGGCCGCCTCGTTTATGGTTAGATAACTTGAGTTCATATTTAAATTTTTAAACCTATGCATAATTACTCTCAACCTATGCAAATATTATACCATAATATCACAATCTATGCAAGTTTATCCACAACCTATGCAAAAATGGCAAGTTAAAACAAAAAACCTCATTTCTAGAAGGGAATCTCGCAGTGTCGAGATTGTGGGACGACGTCGGAACGTATATGGGTTTTTTATTATGAAAGAGAAATAACTAATTTAACATCCAATTGCTGACTATTTTTCACTTCTTCCCTACCCCTCGTAATTTTTTTACCGCTTTTTTAACATCTTTGATATGTTTTTCCAACGGCAAATGCTCCGGCATAACACCGCCGATTTTTCTAATGGTATCGCGTACTTGCTCGCCCACCATGCGGTGCGTCTGCGTCGCTACATCCTCACCATCAATTCTGTCAATTTTTAACTTTTCATCCGTCTGAGTGATGCGAAATAAATTTGCCGCTAATTCGGTTGCACTCGCCCGATCTAACAGTTCGCCTTTACGAACATTTTTATGGTGCTCTAAATCAGCAATACCCATACCATACAAACCAACATAACCGGCATTGTTAAATTTACCAAAATTGCTAACACCTGAGGCGCGGGCGGTTTTAAATAATTTTTTATTTTGCGTACTTACTTCATCGCGGATAAATAGACGCTTATCAGCCGCTTCTAATTGCTTGGATATCTCTTGATGACGCGTCTGCACGGCAAAATATGTTTGGGCTAAAGCAATTTCCTGTTTGCGCGGATCACCGTTTTGCGCTATTAAATAACAAGCATAACGCGATAACCAAAAATCTTTGATTTCTCGCTTAGCTTCTTTTGCCGTATTTTTAGCCAAAATTATCATTTTGCCGACGTCAGGAAAATGATCGTAGACTTCCTGCCCACTCAATAAACAGGCGGCTTTGGCTTTCTCAATTACTTTTACAAAATTTTCCCATTTATCATACCCCAATAACGGCACCAACTCACGCGCCTCCCAATATTCAACGCCATTTTCATCAACTTTTTTTATACTTTCAAAATCTTTATTCAATGATAATACTGATATTTCGTTGGTCATATTTTAAAAAATTAAAAAAACTCCACTCACAAAATATAGTATAACAAAAATCGCCAAATTTGGCGACTGTGTTTTGTCGGGGCTGGTCGGCTATTTCAGACATTTAAATATTTCCTAACTTTTTTAAAACTGGTTTCACATCTATTCTTAAAATCTACATCTGATATATGAAGACCGATTTCATTACCATTGTTTTTTATAAAGTTATCATGATCATTCCAAAATTTATCAAGTACATTTAATGAATTACTATATCCTTTTACCTTATATAACTTGATCAAAAATTGTTTACTCAGATCTAAACTAATTATAAACCAGCGATATTTATTTTTTACCAACAGTTTCTTCAACATTTTCCATTCCCTATCCACACTCAAATCGCAAATAAAAGAAATTCCACTTTTAGTTATTTCCTTTAATCTTTTATTACGTCTTTTAATATGTTCTACCGAATCAAATTTACCCAGATCTTCTGTAACTTCGGTGCGAACTGCATCGTTGTTAAATACTGGCAAATTTAACTTAACGCTCAAATAATTGGCTATTGGAGTTTTGGAACTTCCGATTGCTCCCGCGAAAGTGATACAAATTCTTTTAGACATAATAATAATTTTTTACGTA
>Ga0172379_10002699_pt1 | contig 30613 bp, 26 predicted proteins | sample GrowelOW334metaG_FD_119756 | JGI IMG/M metagenome (GOLD analysis project Ga0172379, IMG submission 119756) | Groundwater microbial communities from an aquifer near a municipal landfill in Southern Ontario, Canada - Groundwater well OW334 metaG | ecosystem: Environmental > Aquatic > Deep...
CCAAGAGATAAAGAGTCAAGAATAAACCAAAAAATACCACTGAATGCAGACTAACCAAGGGGATGATTCCCAGCCAAAGGCCAGTTTTTAGCGCTCGCCCGAGCGTCGGCTCGCGGAAAAACTTTTGCGCCGAAATGATTGCCCAAGGCATGAACGCATAGCCCAGAAGCAAAAAGACTTGTCCGGCGGCCAAGCGTTCATAAAAAAACGGATTGAAAATATAGAGAATACCGGCGAAATATCGCGGCCACTCGCTCTCGGTCTTGACCAGGCGATACATACCCGCGCCGGAAAGGATTACTATGACAAAAAGCAGGGCTTTCTCTATTATCGAAGAAGGAAAAACAAAATTTAAGAAATAAAAAAATGACCTCAAAATAAAGTCATTGAAAAGCCAAGTTGGCATTCGGAGTTCCGGCACAAAGACAAGATCCAGGGCAAAAACAAAGCCTGATTTCAGAAGAGGATAAAAAATAAATAAAGCCAGGACAAAAAATTCCAAAAAAACATGCATTTTTTTGGCACGCCACCAAGTACCGATCCTTTTAATGCCCATTTTTAACATATTTATTTTTTGTTTTCATCCAAAAAGAATCTAATTTTTGCTGCGCATAAAAAATCAATTCCAATAAAACACTCATCAAAAGAAAATAGTAAGCATAATCGGCAAATTTTTGCACTCTTTCGGCTTCTTGATAAAAAATCAAATAAAAAGGAGAGATAAATAAAAAAAATAAGCCAAAAAAAACAAGGATTCTGTTATCAATCTTCAGAAAAAGAAAAATTAAAAATAAAGTCCAAAAAAATACTCCCTCAAAAGACCAAGTATCGACCAAAACAAAATACAGAATAATAGCTAAGATCACCAGATGTGGCCTTTGTCTCACATTAGCCGCTATTCGTTCAAATCCATTTTTTAATTTTTCTATATAATTACTAATCCTATCTTTCATTTGAATTTATTTGGCTTCGTATTTAAAATCGTCAAAAAACCCATAACCTCGGTCCCAGACAGCAACACCAATACCGCCTTTCAGATATTCGCCATCTTTCACGCTAGCCAGCTTTTCATAATTTGACCCATCGAGAGAAACATAAAGAGTAATAACATCTTTGTTTACATCAACTTTAAGCCAATAAAAATTTTCTTTCTTGAAAGTATTGTTGGCGATATCACCCTTTATTAAATCGACCCATTTGCTTTCCTCCCGACTCATCTTTTTCAATTCCCAAGAATTACTGTCAGCGCCTTCAATCATAAAATAATAGCCAAAACCATTTTTGAAATCACCGCGAAAAATCATACCCATTCTAGTACTAGTTTGAGGCGAAATTTTGAAACTATAAGAAAAATCTTTCACTCCAGGCAAACTAGATAGCGTCACCACATCGTTGGAAGCAATGGAACGCACAAGCAAATGAACTTTATCATCTTTTTTATCCAAAGCTACTTCACTGGAATTAACTGTATTCCAATCTTCAAGAAAAGTATCGTCATTTTCAATCAGCAGTTGGTCAATATTAACTAAAATAAATGTATCAGGCCGAGAAACAATTTCTAAGACAACTTTTTTAACTTTTGATAAATTAAAACTCTTATCCAGACCTTCTATGTAAAACTGATCTATCGGAATTCTGACAAAATTCCAATCTTTTTGAGTAATATTGGTAACATTATAAAAATAAAAATTTTTTGCGTCTTGGTCCGCCAGTTTTACCGCAAAGCTTTCTCTGGCGCCGATATCATTGATTTTCAAATAAAAATCGAGAAATTTTACTTTTGAAAAATCAGTCGCTTTGCCGAATTCATAATAAGCCGAGGCTACCTCGTGATTACGGCTAATAATACCAAGGCTGCTCTCGCCTTCAAGAACATTGCCCCGATCCCAAAAACCATTGCCCTGCCAATTCTCACCCGGATCCATATTGAATCTAGCCAATACTCCATTTGGCCTAGTTTTACTATAGCTCAAATCAATTTTGTTGCCGCCGAAAAGAAAACTGCTTAAAAGTCCTTTTTTATTTAATTCGGTATAAATTTCTTTAGTATCGCCATTATTAACAATAATGCTACTTTCTGAATTTTCTCTATTCAATCGGCCGGAAAAGAAGAGAAAACCAAGCATGACTATAATGCCGGCCAAAATTCCTCCTCCGATAGTTAACACAAAACTGGTTCTTTTTGACATAAAAATTATAATTAGATTACTTATCAATATTAAGTATAGCACTTTTTGCTTTACGGCAAAACAATAGATAGTATATCAGATAACCAAGAAAAAAGATAAAAGTCAGACCGGGAACAAGGAGGGATAAATAAAATATCCTTTGCGGATAAAAATCAATTACCAGCTCAAAATCCATACTGCCGTCCGGATTATCTTTGTAATTTTTTATTTTTGATATTTGATTTTTGATTTGCTCCAGGTCCACCCACCAAGCATTGGCGTAAGTATTAACCAGAAAATGCTTGTCTCGGAAAAGCGGCTCATTTTTGTATACTTCATAAAATCTTCCATCACTCAGGCCTTGATTCTCTCTTGAGCCAATAATCTCTTCATCACGATAATTATTAATAACATTCGATTGGTTCTGCCTCAAATAAACTCGCCAACCATCATGGAAAGTTTCATTCAATACAAGAAAGAATGGATTCTTGGCGCCGAGCACCTTTACCGCGTACTTGGTCTGATTAATTTTTTTGAACTCTATCTTGGGCTTTTCCGCCGTCTTTTTACTATTTTCTACAAAAAACATCAGATCACCCTTGGCTAAAATATTTAATTTTTCCTTGGCGTTATCAATAGAAATCTTGTATTCCCCTGCCTTCAGATATATTTTATCAAGTAAAATATAATCGTCGGTAATTTTATTTTCGCTTTTATTCTTTTTCACGCACTGATTATTGAAACACAGACTGCTTGTCGCCAGATTATTCATGAGCACACTATCTTTCCTCGCCATAATCCAATATTCACCGCTTTGCGGCAAGTCCATCCTATAGTCATCCAAAAATAAATATTTTTTATATATCTCCAACTTTTGCCCCAGCGCTTCAAGCGTCCCCGGGTCAGCGACAAAAAACATTTTATTGTACAGATCTTCAGTCTCTTTTGTGCTGATAGAGGGCGCTAAAAGAAAATATTTGACTCTATCAATCATAAAATCATTTCTTTTGTTGATCTCAAAAAATTCCAGAGCATCCGCCTGGTATTGCGACAAGGACGCCACGCTGGCCAATTGGTCCATATCGCCCTGAAAATAAAAAACATTATTGGTGGCATAAATATGCGGACGGAAAAAAGAATCTTTTATTTTATAAATTGAAAAATCTTCAAATTCTTTCAGTTTATTGCCGATAGTATTAAGCAATTCTTCATACTTTGGTTTGAATCCGGCGTTTTGCCAAAACCAAACATAATTGCTTTTTATGAAATCATAATCCATTTCATGGCGATCCAAAAGTCCGTTATTAAAAATTAAGTAACGGATATTGAGCAGGCCTAACAATTTTTTCAATGGTTCATACTGCTCGCGAGTAATAGTATTATACATTGTCGCAGGGAAGGATGGATTGAAGTAATTTGAAAAACTCATAAAAGAATTAAAATCGCTTTTGTTCGCCAAAATTCTGAATGGACTGCTCCCAAGATACAGGCCACGTGAATTATCGCCTTGAATCAAGCTCCATGAGGCAACAACGAGAGGGAAAGTCATTACTCTATTATCTTCGTTCAAATTATTAAAAAAATCGACTACCTCAAAATATGATTTGGGAAATTTTACATTAAAATATAACTGATGTTCACTCGCAATCGGCCGGTTAAAACTTTTCCCAAAAATAAACGGCAGTGAAGGGATAAAAATTATTAAAAATAAAACAACCGCAATTATTATTTTAATTATCTTTTTCTTGATGCTATTGATCAAAACATACACCCCCAAACCAACGCCCAGGGCATAAAAAATACTAAAAGTAGGAGCGGTCTTGATAAAAAACCATCTCATAGAATAAAACCCCGGCACATGCAAAATCAACCAAGCAAACATCTTTATGCCCCACTTGCCGATATTTACCGTCTCAAGAAAAGTCAAACTTAAAAGTACAAACAAAATAATCGACAAATACTTTTTCTCTTTCTCGAGCCCCGCCCTTCTGAAAAGAAGGGTGCTAAAAATAAAAATTATCAACAACAAGCCAAAATCAATTTTAACAAAACAAAAATATTTATCAAACTTGCTGCTGGTAAAGCTAAAACACGATTCACTCACTTGACCGGCAAAATGATTGATTAACGCCTGGGATCCAACCAAAGAATCCAGCACGCCGCTGCTGACCAAACCCCCAACTTGATCAACATTGAATGCGCCCATGGAAAAAGTATTGCCGGCAAAAATAGAATAAAAGTATGGCAAAATAAAAAAAGAATTTACCAATAAAATCAAAAGGACATAAATGATTATATACTTCAAAAAACCAAACCTATTTTTTTCAATTAGTAAAAAATAAAGAAAGAAAAAAATAAAAAATCCAATTGAAAAAGGATATAGGGTCGGGGGGCTCATGAGCGCCATGCTCAAAATGCCGGTTACTATTGACCCCCAAATAAGCGGATAAATTTTTCTAACTTCCAATGCCTGCAAAAAAAACAAAATAATCAACGGATAGAGAATTGCAACATAAAAATAACTGATAGGATTATGCAAGGAAAGACCCACTGAAAGCGGCAAAAAAACATATGTCAGCCCGCCGGCGACACAGGCAAGAAAGCATTGCCAGCTATTTTTATTTTGGATAAAAATTTTAACTATAAAATATATTGAGGAAAAAGAAATGCCCAATACTAAGCCATAAACAACCCTTTCATGATTCAAAAATGGCAATAAAGATTTTATTGCCGTCACTGCTAAATTAAAAGGGATATAAAAACCCTGTGGATTGTGCGCTCCGAAACCGCCGACAAAGCCCGAAAGCCAGCTGGAAGAAGCGATATTCTTGAACCATTCCCATGGCGCATACAAATATAGACGAGAATCATCACCGCCGATTTTGTAAGCATCCAGCGGCGCCCAGAAAAACGGCAAACTAAAAAGAAAAAAATTTATCAACCAAAAAAATATTTTTCGCCATTTTTCTCCACCAAAATTATTCAAAAAAATAAATACCCTCCGCAACCAAGAAAAGCGCTGGCGTATAAATAATACTATTTTATTGCCAAACTTTAAAAGCATAAAAAATTATTTGTTTCTTTCTGTCTTCTTTGCCCTCCTTAATTTATCCTCAAAATATGAAATAATTTGTCCAATAATGCCAAAAAATAAAAAATAATAACCATAAGTGGTATAAACATCAACTTCTTTGAGTGTCATTTTGAGAAGAAAAACCGGAGAAGCAAAAACAAAAATCAAACCCAAGCCTAGTAATATTTTAGTATCCCACCGAAAAAACAAAATCAAAAAAAATAAGGCGAGATATAATGCTACCTCAAACCCCCAGGCATAATCAACAAAATAAAAAATAAAAATTACGGCTAATGTCCTAAATGGATGCTCGCTGAGATCGTCTACTAAGCCAAAAAAATAATTGTTTATTTTTTTAATAACTTCAACAACGGTCGTAAAAATTATTGAGAGCGAAAATACAAACTTCATATTTTTAATTTTTTAACAATCTTTTCAATTAATTTTTGCTTTTATGCCATTCTTGATATCCAGCAAGGCTTTTTTCAATTCTAGCAGTCCGTTATAAAATAAGCTGAAATTATTAGCTATCTTTATTTCATAAATTGACAGGGCGGTATCATTGTAGCCAGAAACAATCTCAAAGCGATAATAATGGAAAAAATCTTTATTGCTAATATCAAAATTTTTCCAATTACTGTCAGCGGTTGGATTTTCTCCCTCATAGATCACCTTCCAGATTTTTTCATCATCACTGGCTAAAAGCTTGAACTCTTTTGGTGAATACGCCCCAAACCCCCTAAAAGCCAAACGATTAACAATCTTTGCTTTACTATAATATACCTGCAACCACTCTCCTTTCAGGGCTTTGCCTGATCCTGGATGCCAACGAGTATTTTCGTCGTTATCAAAAGCTTTTTGGGCATCAAAATTAACGCCATAATTAGACGATGAACTTACTATCGTAGTTGGATGGACTTTGGCCAAATAAATACGAAAAAATATAGCGGCCGCGACAACTAAAATAATTAAAACTTTGTATATTTTTTTAGACATATTTTATTTTTTTGCTACTAATAATATATCTGCAGACAAGCTGGGAAAAAATTTGAACAATCGGTCAAAAATTTTCATATATCTCGGCAAATAATAAACCGCCGACCCTCTCACTAAAATAATTTTGAATCCATAGAAAAGAACAATTTCCCGCAAAGCCTTCAGGGTAAAACATCTAATATGCCCAACCGGCTGCCGATTGGGTGTCAGCCGGCGGGTAAAACTAAGCCCGATTGTCTTATCCACCGTACTCACTTCGGCAAAAAACGGCTGATAGCCAAAAAGAAAAATTATTCTATTAAACCAAGCTCCCAGGTTGGGCGTAGTAAGGACGAGGTAGCCGCTCGGCTTTAATAATCTATGTGCTTCTCGCAATAAATTATCAGGATTTACGACATGTTCAATGATCTCTGCTCCAATAATAACATCAAAAGAGGAATCAAGGTATGGCCAAGGCCCATCCAGGTCTCCTTTGGTTGCCTCCAGTCCATTTTCTCTAGCCCGACTAATTGCTATTTCATTCCTATCTATCCCGGCAACCCTGGATCCAAATTGTCGCCCAATCTCACGACCCAGTTCACCACTGCCGCAGCCTACATCAAGAACCGTGCTTTCCTTCTGAAAACAATTCAATCCTTTTATCTTTCGCAACAAACCCTTCGCATCTTTTTCCCTTTGCGCCAACCAAGCCGAATCATTATATTTTTCATTATAAAAATTGTCACCCTGATGATTGCTCATAAAAAATTAATTACTCTTAATCTAAAAAATCCTAAATTATTTTGAAAATTTCGCTGAATTTCTTGCGCTGGAAAATAAAATATTCCAGGATAATACTTTTGGGGTAAAGCGGATAAACGCTTTTTATTTTTTTATTACTATCCCCGTTTTTAATCTTTCTTTGTTTCAAAATCCTTGGCCATAAAACAAAAAAACTGAAATAAGCCCTAATAATGCTTAAACTGTTCAAAGGATAAGTATACAAATAATACCAGAAAGCGACAAAATCAAGTATAATCCTTGTGGGGAAAAATCTCAACAATTGATAGCCGGAATAATTCTTAAAAAGCAGGATGAGGCCATTGCGGTGCAAATAAAATATTTTTTGATAACTGCTATTTTTCTCCATTGTGCCCATGCCATAATGATAGACGACCGACCCGGGAATAAAAACCAGCCTATATCCGGCGCGATTCATCCTCCAGCACAAATCCGCTTCCTCGCCGTACATAAAGAAAGTTTCGTCAAAATATCCCACTTTGTCCAAAATTTCTTTTTTGGTCACCAAGGCCGTGCCCGAACACCAAACCAAGTCAACAATACTATCATATTGTCCTCTATCTTCTTCCACAGTATAAAAAATTCTTCCTCGGCAAAAAGGATAGCCATAAACATCCATATAGCCTCCGGCTGCGCCGGCGTATTCAAAATAATTTTTTTTTCTCAAATCCAAAAGCTTGGGCTGGCAGGCGCCGACATCTTGGTGCGCCTCCATATAGCTGATAATCGGCTCCAACCATCCCCTGGCTACTTCCGTATCATTATTCAAAAAAACCACATACCCTTCTTTTACTTCTTCTGCGCCCAAATTGCATCCTCCGCCAAAACCAAGATTGACTTCCGAGCGGACAAATTTTATTTTAGGGTTACTCTTGTATTGATCAAAAAATTCTTGATAAATACTCTCTTCCGATCCATTATCAACTAATATAATTTCTATATTTTCATAAGTGCTCTGGAATAATGACGCCAAACATTTCCTCGTAAAATCATAAAAATTGTAGGTCACAATAATAATATTCACCTTGGGCAAATTAATAGCCATCTATTCTTGTTTACTTTTTAATTTAGCCTTTCTTGAAATATAAAACGCGCGGAAAATTAAGTACAGGACGCAAATAATAATGCTCAAAATAGAGATCGCCCCGGCCAAAACGGCCACTCTTTGCCCCCGAAACTCAATAATCAAATTAATTGAACCATCAGTGTTTTTTTGGTTGATTTCCGCTGGGTCTATTCGCCAAGCATTGGCATAAGTATTCACCAAATAATGATCATTTTCCAATATCGGATTTTGCCAATAGGTCTCATAAAATTTCTCAGTCGGCAAACCATCGTTTTGAATTGAATTTTGTATTTCTGAATCTTTATAGAGATCATTATAACTTACCCCGCTTTCTTGATCCAAGAAAAGCTTCCATTGGTCATGATAGAGCTCGTTGAAAACCAAGATGAACGGCATTTTGGCGTTCTTTATTTTGACTTTATATTTTACCGGGCTAATTTTTTTGAATTCAATCTTGGGTACGACTTCCATCTGAGCCAAGTCTCCGCTTTCCAAGATAATATCGCCCGCCTTTATTTCTTTTACCAAACCTTCGCCTGAATAAATATTTATTTTGTAATCCCTTTTTTCAAGCTCCAGGTCACCAGCATAAAAATAATTATTGCCGGCATCTTCCTTTTTTTTTGCCAAACAGTCATCGTTAAAACAAACTTTTAAATTTTGCCTATCAAAATCTTTTGCCAGCCGGCTGTCTTTTGATACCAGAATATTATATCTGCCCTGTTTTGGAATTTTTAATTCAAATTTATCAAGGAATATAATTTCTTTCAATTTCCTTATTTTACTAAGAAGCAATTCATGGGTACCCGGGTCGGCAACAAAATACATTTTTTGATAAAGATCATCTATCTCCTTTGAATAATTATAGGGGATAATGAACATTTTTTGGGCCAGGCCGATAATTATATTTTTATTAGCTTCTGATAAATTTTTTTCGTAAACTATTATATTGGATTTTTTATAATTCTTCAAAGTAACGAGTTGATCAAAAAAATCAATATCTCCCGCTAAATAAACGATATCATTTGAGGGATAAATATGAGGCAAGAAATTTTCATCCTTGGTCTGGTACAAATGAAATTGCCCAAAACTTCGCTCTTTCGTGGCCAGTGTCTCGAGCAATCCTTCTATTTTTTCTTTCTCTTCCTCTTTTTCTCCGTACCACAGATAACTTTTTTTAAGTTTGTTCAGGTCTTGATAATGACTATCAATCAAATCTTGATTATACTCAATGTAACGAATATTCAAAATTCCAAGCATTTTTTCCAAAAAAACAAAGTCCTTATTTTTAATAGCTACAATTATCTTATTTGGCAAAGACGCATAATAAGGCTGCAAAAAACCCATGAACGAAGAAAATTCTACTTTGCCGGCCAGTGAGGTTAGGATCGGACTGCCAATATAAACCCCTTTTTGGTCGGCGCTCGTGACCATATTCCATGATCCTAGAGCCAGGGGCAGAGTCAATATTTTGTTATCACCTGTTTCTTGTCGTAAATAATCAACCAGTTCTAAATAATCAGAAGGTAATTGAACATTATAAGTAATCTCTCCAGAAGCAGGATTAACGGCACGATTGAAATGCCGGCCTAAAATAAAAGGCAAAGAAAATCCTCCAATAAAAAATATAATAATAAAAACAACTGCAAATCTGACTACTCTATTTTTTGTTTGCTCTAAAAATAAATAAAAAGCCAAACCAAGGCTGACGGAAAAAAATAATGCATAAACAACAATGGTTTTGTAATAAAAATTTCGCAAGACGCCAAATCCGGGCAAATGTATCATCAACCAGGACATCGCACTTACCCCCCAGTCGCCAATATTTACGGTCAAAAGAAACAAAGAGATTAAGACAACAAAAGAAGCAATAACCAGCGCTTTATATGTCCGAGAAAATTTATCTTTAACAAAAAAAATGGTTAGAAAGATAAAAAATAACAAAAATAGAGGACTATGGCTTTGGCGAAAGATATAATCATAAGCGCTAGCCAATGGACCACCGCTAAAAACATTAAGCATGCCCGCGTGAAATAAGAGTGACATATTAGTCGTCAAGCTTTCATAGCCCGCCAAAATAGAAATAATATTTCTCATCCCCTCGTTTGAATGAAGACTAAGGGCCAAATCAGACATTACATTGCCGGCAAAGAAAGAATGAATAAAGGGTATGACATAAAAAGAACTCAGAAGTAAAATTAAAAATAAATATAAACCAAGATATTTTACAAATCGCCATTTATCAATTTCAACAAGAAAAAAATACAATATCAGAAATATGGCGCTACAAATAAGGAAAGGTAATATTATTGGCGGATGCATTATTGAAATGCTGAAGACCACGCTCGTAAAAGCTCCAAGAATCAAGGGATAAACCTTTTTGATATTCAACGCCTTGATAAAAAAATAAAGCAGCAGAGGCAGCACGGCAACCAAATAAAAATAACTCACCGGGTTGGGCCAAAAATTGGTATAAAGCATCGGCAGAAAAACGTACAATAGCCCCCCTCCCAATCCAGCATAAAAGCTATTCTTGTTATTTTTATAATTTATTAATTCAACAATCAATAAATAGACTCCGGAAAAGGCCAAGGCTATGGTCAGGCCGTAAATAATCCTTTCATGGTTCAGAAAAAAGAAAATACTCTTCAAGAGGCCGGCAATAATATTAAATGGAATTTGCGAAGTTTCAGGATAATAAGTGCCAAAACTATACATATCCGTAAACCAGGCATAGGAAGAAATATTCCTGAGCCATTCCCAGGGAGCATAAAGATAAAGTCGCGTATCATCTCCGCCGATCTTGTAGACATTTTGCTTCGCCCAAAAAAAAGGCAAACCAAACAAAAACAAATTAATTGCTAAAAGAATTATTTTGCGCCACCCTCGGCTGTTTTCTTTAAAAATGTTTTTTTTAAACCAAGCTAACAACATATCCTATATAAAAAAATTACCATACCAAACAAAAAGGTTACTCAATAATCTTATCTTTATATTCAGCAGCTGACAAAATATTAAAAAAGGCTAGATAATACAAAAAATTGGGATTCTTTTTAATTATTGGAAACAATTTTTTGTCGGACACCTTTCTGATATTTTTTTGAATATAAGCTCTTTTTGTCCAAGTTTTTCTAATATTCGCAATATTCCAAATCAAAGCCCGGGCAATATTAAAAGTATACTTGAATTGCCCCTTAAATAAAAAAAGGATGCTGATCACAAAACAAACAAATATGTGCAAGGGTAAAATTTTTATCAACCTTAAAAAACCCAAATTCTTTATCAAAGAACAAACACGATTTTTGTATGAATGAAAGCCGATCAGGGAGGCGAGCCCTTCTTCCGACCTGCCCGCCGTACCGCCAATTTTGTGATAGACTACTGACTCGGGCAAATAAATCACTTCGTATCCAGCCAACCAAACGCGCCAACAAAGATCACTTTCTTCAAAATAATTAAAAAAGTCTTCATCAAAGAGGCCAACAATTTCCAAAACTTTTCGACTAAAAAGCAAAGCCGCGCCCTTACCGGAAAAAATTTTCCGCGGTTTATTGTAAATTTCCTTATTTTTGTCTTTCAAAAAACCATAATGATAGAAAATTCCCAAATCAGTCAAATACGAACCGGCTGAATCTAGTGTTTGTTTATCAAATCTGACTAATTTTGGCTGAACAGAACCGATTTTTTCGTCTTTTTCCACCGCTTTCACCAAAAGTGATAAAAAATTATTTTCAACAAAAGTGTCATTATTCAAAAATAAAATATATTTGCCTTTTGCATACTTATAGCCTTCATTATTTCCGCCGACGAAACCCAAATTATTCTTATTCTGTATAATTATAGTTTCCGGAAAATTTTCTTTTACAAATTTAACCGAATCGTCGACCGAACCGTTATCAACAAAAATAATTTCGTAATTTGGGTAATCGTTTTTTTCAAGCGAACAAAAACAATCCCTTAGATATTCCAATCCATTCCAATTAACAATAATTATTGAAACTAGGGGCTGGTTACTCATAAAATTTAATCGCGTTTTTGCAAAAATACTTCCATGCAATCTCCTATTTTAAAAAAATTAAACAAATAAGCGATTGGCAAAAGAATGATAGCAAAAAAATAACTAAAAAAACCGTAATCCTTGATAGGATTTTTTTTGAATATCTTTTTTTCTATCAAAAAATAAATACTGCTCGATATTAATGCCGGCGGAAGGTAGAATCTGATTCTTTTTAGCTTAAAGTCATATTTATCGGCAATTTTATAAAATAAACTTGATGAAAAAAGAAATAAGTGGCGCGGAGTGTCCAACGGCATCCAATATTTTTTGAACAATTTGAATAGTGCAGAATCTGTTGTTGGCAGGCTAATTATTAAGATGCCGCCTGGCTTCAATATCCTCCTAGCCTCAATTAATGTGCTAAAAGGATCGGGGAGGTGTTCAAAAACATGGCTGAGTCTAATAACATCAAAAAAATTATCATTAAATTTTGCCTGTTCTAGAAAGCACTTTTTTATATTCAGTGAAATAGCTCTTGGCGAAATCACTTCGGCCGGATCCAAGTTTGGCTCTACGCCATAAACATCCATGCCCAAAATTTTCATTCTTGCCAAAAATTCCCCTTCGCCGCAACCAACATCCAAAACTTTCCCGCCCCTGGTAATCTCTGTGTAGCTCAAAAATGGAGCCAACGGTAAAAATAAAAATCCATACCACTTGTCTTGGCACTTATAATGCATTAAATTAAAAAATCGACCGAGCCGGTTAAAAAAATTTTCTTGCGCGCGAAAAGAACAATATTCTTTTTTAGGATAGTATCGCTCTAGCTCTTCAGGACTTGGCTGAGGATTAACAAAAATTAATTTGCAAGCTGAACATCGACAAATATGAAATGCTTCTTCATTGTCATAAATCCGATCATGATTATCAAACAAATATTCAATTTTTTCTTGCCCGCAGAATGGACAATTTCGCATGTTTTTCATTTGATTTTAAATTAAATTCTTTGCATTCCCCAAATAAAACCTTTAATAAAATAAATTGAATACAAAGTCAAACTAATAAAATTAACAAAAGGTAATAAAACTATTCTGGGATCTTTGTAGCATTTCAAATAAACTAATTTTGTATAAAAAAATACAAACAAGAGAAGAGCAAAAAAAGATAATACATTAATAAAGAAAAAATTAATAAACAGACCAACCAAGATCAACGGTCGAGCTACCAGCAATACAATATCCTTGATGCTGGTTTTGAAAAAATATCTTTTGAAATTAACTCCATAACATTCGGCCAGCTGCATTTCTTTCTTTTCCAATCGCTTAAACGAAAAATTCTTGTCTCGACTATGTATATGTGTCACCCCCAATGAAGCGGATTCTACCAAACCAAATGATTTGCATTTATTTTCAAAATCAAAATCTTCTCCCGCGGTATAGAAAGTTTTTTCATCATATCTCAAGCCGTCAATTTTTTTTATACAATCAAATTTTCCGGCAAATTTCGGAAATCTTGTATCAACGTGCCGACTAAATAAAACTTTTTGCCAAAAATTATAATTCTCCCAAATAACATAAGGATGAAGAAGCGTTGGATAAGCAGCAACCACTTTTTCGTTTTTTAAAAACGGTTCGGTTATTTTTTTGAACGAATCATCGTCCTGCAAAACAATATCTTGGTGCATAGTAATAAAAAAATCGCTCTTGGATAAAGCAACTCCTTCATTGTAAGTCGCTGCCAGGCCGATAGCTTTTGCATGCATCACCAATTTAGTCTTATAGCTTGATACTTTTTGATACTCGGCTATCAAATTGCTGCTATTATCGTTAGAACCATCGTCCAAAAAGATTATCTCTTCTATTATTTCTTTGTTTTTTTGCCTCTCCAACGAATCAATGACCTCTTTCAAGGTGGTCGTACCGTTGTTTATTGGCATTATAATCGCTGCTCTCATATTTAAATAAAAATTATTTGTAAGCGCTAATAACGAAGGAATCGCCTCGTCGCATTGAATTAAATATTATATCAATAAACAAAAAAAGCGGAGTAAAATAAATTTTTTGAAAAACTTTTAATAAATGGGCCTGAATTACGCCTACTGAGTAATGTTTTATTTTTATATTTTTAAAGCCTGTAGACGAAAGAAGTATTGACAAATTTCTTTTATTGAAATGAAAAAGATGTCTTGGTATATCTAAGGCTTGAGGGAATATCTTGTAAGCCAAACCAAGAAAGTTTGGCACCTTGATTATTATCTTTCCTCCCGGTTTCAATATGCGTTGCACTTCCCGGATAGTCGCTCGCGGATCGGTCGTATGTTCAAGAACATGAGACAAATGCACAACATCAAAACTATTGTCTTTATATTTTGCTTCAACAAGCTCGCCGCCAAAAACACTCAATCCTCTTTGACTAGCAAATACTGCTGCTCCACTTTCTAGCTCCACTCCGGCCACCTCCCAACCCAATCCTCTCACCATTTCAAGAAAAAATCCATCACCCGCCCCAATATCCAAAATTTTTCCTTTCTTTCCTATTCTTTCCGACAACGGACCAAATCTGCTCTTTAGAAAAAAAAGGGATAATCTCTCCCACAAACCTATCTCGCCCCATCCGCCAAAATAATAACGAATGAATATTTTTCTTGCTTCTAAGCGCCAACCACTAGCTTTGTCTTTGACGTCGGAAGACAATTCATTGAAAGAATAATAATCAGAATCATAGCTATTTTTTATTTCTTCTGCTTCCGGCAGAGGATTAATACAAGCCAGGCCACAATTGGCGCACTTTACCAATCGATATGTCTTCCCCTTCGTAATAACTTCTTTTGCACTTACGCTATTGTTTTTTCCGCAAATGTTACAATTATTCACAAAATTATTTATTTTACGCAAACACCGCCGTAATTTAATCTCTGGCTTCTATTCTACCAAAATAAATCTAATTTTACCACCTTTCCCTGCACACCGGCTACTTCACGCAAACACAGGAGTAATTTAGGGTATATTTCCTTTTTTTGTCAAAAAAATCAAATTTCACCAAAATCAGCCTGGCAAAAACTACGCCCAAAAATAAAGCCAAAGTAATGGGAAATAATATTATTTTATATATTTTTTTGGGTAAAACATCGTTCAAATTTTCAATTAAAACTAAACGATGAGACAAATAATGTAGGGCTCCACCATTGGGCTTAATTGATTCAATTCTGAACCCAGCTTTCGTAAAAAGATACCGCAAGCCAAAACTCGTAAATCTAAAATAATCGTGCGGCTGCTGATGTTCCCCCCAGCCCTGTGGCGCGGTCAGAAATAATTTGCCATTCTTCTTTAGCAAACGACAAAGCTCCTTAATTACCAAAAAGGGCTCTGCAACATGCTCCAGTACCTGGGTGCAAACTATATAATCAACGCTGGCGTCAGCTAAAGGTATTTTTGTCAGATCGGAATTGATATCAATACCCGAATAATTCCAATCTTTGTCTCCCTGACAAAAATCTTGGGCAATATACTGGCAATGAGAAAAATATTTTTTGAACCGGCATTCACCGGCACCGGCGTCAAGAACTATTGCTCCAGCCGGAATACTTTTGGCGCTAACTTTGACAAAATTTTCAATAACTTTGTTCTCAAAGTTTAAATAAATATTTATTTTATTATAGAGATTGCCTAAAATCATATTTTTTGTTTAAAAAATATCTCTCTGTCTTTTAATTTTCTCTTTTGCTGAACTTTCTTTCTCTCAACTATAAGCCTGGGCAGCAGATAAAAAAAACCAATTGTTCCTTTTAGTTTAAAATATATTTGGCGCCAGCTGCAAGACAAAATAAAAGCCATTGCTATTCTGGCTAGTACTAATAAGGGGAAAAAATTTATTAAATTAAAACCATTTAAATTTTTATAATATGTTGCCAAACGATTTTTCTCCGCCCAATAATGAAAATAATCATTTTGACCGGAAGTGCCGCCGCCATAATGGAAAACCTTTGATCGCGGAGTAGCTATGACGCCATAGCCGGCCAATCTGGCCCGCCAGGACAAATCGATATCTTCAAAATAAGCAAAATAATTGTCGTCAAACAACCCAATTTCTTTTATTACTGCCTGCTTCACGAGCATAGCGCAACCGGAAGCATAAAAAACGACCTGCTTTTCTTTTGGCAAATCTTCAATTTTTATCCCTTTCAAATATCCGTTATTGGTGCCAATCTTGAAGTGAGGCATGAACCCGCCAACGCCTTCCACAAGTTTTGTCTTGGCGTTTATTATTGAGGAGCCCACTAGGCCGACTCTTTCGTCCTTGGCTGCCAATACTAATTCTTCCAGCCACTTCTGATCCACCCAGGTATCATTATTCAACAAAACAAAATAATTATAATCATTTATAAGCTGTTTGACGGCAAAATTATATCCCCCGGCATAGCCCAGATTTTTGGCTAGACTAATAATTTTGATTGTCGGAAAATTTTTCCCAATAAACTCAACGCTATCATCTGAAGAATTATTATCAACCAAAAAAACATCATAATCTTTATAGCTTTGATCCAAAACAGAATTTAAACACTCTTCTAAAAATTTCTTTCCATTATAATTTAGTATTAGAACGGCTGTCGATTTTTTCATTTATTTTATTTTTACCGCTTTAATAAAATAATTGCGCGGCATAATCTGGGCAAAAAGAGCGTCTACGAATTTCACTAGGGGGTTGTTGGCTACTTTTTGATAAATACCATAGCTCACTGTAATTAAATTTGGTTTCTCAATCAAAAATCTTCCGCTTTGCTCTTCCATGGGTATCTTCTTCCAAGCACGATATATTTGCTGCAAGGCGCCGAGGAACATTCTTTTTTTGTAATATATTATTTTAAAATTATTATTTTTCAGTATTAATTTTAAAAAAATTGGATTAATAATACGTACGTGCCCCCTCATAATAGGATCCTGTGGATCAATCCATGAAATAATTTTTTGAGATACAGGATGCGGTATAGAGAGATACATCTCTCCGCCGACCTTGAGCATTCTGATTAAATTATTTATTGACTTGTCAAAATCATCTACGTGCTCCAAAACATCATTACAATGTATTTGATCAAAAAAATTATCAGGAAAGTCGGCTTCCTCTACTTTCTTAACTTCAAAATGGCAATTGGAAAAATTGTTTAATTGACGGGCATCAGCAACGAAAACCGGCGAGACATCTACCCCATAAAACTCGTCTTCTGAATTATAAAGTTTTTTAATTAAACCTCCACGGCCGGAGCCGGCATCAAAAATTTTCATACATTTTAAATAATATTTAGATCTTTTGCTCTTTCTTCTAATATCTTCATAATATCATATTCCCGCGCTAAATTCACTGCCCCGTCTTTCAACTTCTGATAATAGTCCTTATCGCCAAATATCTTGTCAACCAGGCCAAAAAAATCTTCAGCTGTAAAATCTCTGGCCAGCAATTCTCCCGCGCCAGCTTCGGAGACCAACCGCGCGTTCTCCGGTATATCATTGATAATCACCGGCAAGCCGGCAGCCAAATAATCCCAGGCTTTCTTGGCATCGCCGTAAAAATTCCAATCGCTTTTTCCCGAATAGATCGCGAGGCCAAGACCACATTGCGGCAAAATATTAATTACCTCGTCATAGCTCTTTCGCCCCATAAAAATCACTGCTTTCCCGAGACCATATTTTGCAACTTCTTTTTTGAAAATCTCTTCATAATCGCCACTACCCAGAACCAAAAGCCTGGTATCGGGATATTTGGCTACAATTTTACCCAAGCCCTCAAAAAATGCCGGCCCATAGTCAAGCGATTTGGTCAGATTGCTGGCTAAAACCATATCATGTTTTTTAATTTGATCAAAGGGCAATCTCTTAAACCGTTCAAAATCCGCCGAATTTGGTATATAAAAATTTTTTTCTTTGGGCACCCCTTGTTTAATTCTTTCCCCTGTAATTCTCCTTGAAGCATTCCAGACAAAATCGGAATTTCTGAGGTCAAACCTATCCACCAAATGATATATTTTATTCAAAATAACTGACGCAAATCTTCTCTTGGAAAAGTCGGGAGTAAAATAAACAACCGTTTTGACTAATTTCAATTTGCGAAGAATTACACCGGCCAAGGCATTCAGCGGATCTACTCCGATATAGACATCAACCGACGCTATCTTGTATGCAAAAAATAAAGTTACTACCACTTCTCTTGCTAAACGAAAAAAGGAGGTCTGCGCCCTCCTTCCCTTTTTCCTTATCTCTATTTTCTCCGGAGCAAAACCAAAAAATTCTATTTCTGTTTTACTTTTGCCGTCCAGGGCATGCTTGATAAAATAAAAACTAACCTTTTTTTTCCGCAAAAAATCAGCCAGGACATGAGCCGAGCCATGCATCTCCCCCCCTTCTTTTATAAACACTGCGTGTGACGCCAGTACAATTTTTTTCATCATTGTTCTCAAAATTAAATATTTGTTTGCCAAAAATTATCTTTTTACTAACGACAAGAAAATTTCCGCTATCTTTTCGGGAATAAATTCTTTCAACAATTCACTGCTGTCCTGGGGTTCGGCAAACTTTTCCATAATTTTGGCGGCTAATAGATCGGGCCGACTCTTGGGTATGAGGCAATCTTCAGGCAAAATATCCCGCAAATAATCAAACTGGGTAGAAACGATCTGACAGCCAAAAGACATCGCCTCCATAATAGTGAAGGGTAAGGGCGGGCAATACTCAAAATCATTGAAGGGTAGCGTATAGACCCAGGCGCGGGAATATTCTTCATCAATATTTGGTATCAGGCCCTTGAATTCGACGTTGGAGTCAAGCCCTAGGCTCTTGGCCATTTTGATAAACTTGTTTTGCGGATCAGCAAAATAATTGTATTTATTGAGGGCAATAAGCTTTACTTCGGGATATTTTTTTTTAATTACAACCAAGGCTTCCAAAAGATCGCCCAACCCCCGCTTCTCGTCATTGAAGCTGCCGCCAAAAAGTATTGATGGCTGGCCGGATTTCACGAATTTTTTTCCAAAATTTTGATTGAACTTTATCAGACAAGGCTTCAGAACCGGCAAGTCAATACCCAGTTTAAGAAAAAAATACTTCTTTTGCGTCTCGCTCATGGCGAATGGTCTAACCATTTTTAATTTGTATAAAATCTTAAAAATAACTTTGCCTAATTTATTTTCCGTTATCGGTTCAATCTTGGCGTCAAAAACAGAAAAATAAAAAGGGTTTAGCTTGATAAAAGAAAATAACAAGCAAAGCAAACCATGATAGCGCCTGGGACTTGAACCATAGATAACATCGAATTTTCTAAACAACGCCTTGTGAACGGGGAGATGAAAATTATCACCAGGAAAATCGTTATCCTTCATTAAATATAAAATAGTCACTTCATGCCCTTGTTTTCTTAATTCACTGGCCAAGGCTTCGCCATGGATATCAATGGTTTCGTAAAAAATATTGCCGTATTTTCTGATAATAATAGCTATTTTCATATTTTCTTTTTGCTTAAACAAATTAAATATCTTTGTGGCGGATAAATATACGAGGCCAGCCTATCAAGCGCATATAATGCCGGAAAAAATAACTTGGCCAAACTGGAAGGAATAAAATTCAGCCAAAGCTGAGGCAGAACATCCAGGGGGTATATTTTTTTTACTTCCCAACCGGCCGTCTTTGACCAAAGAATAAATTTATCTAGATTCATGGCAAAAGTTTCCTCGTTGGCAAGAGAAAAAGTATTTGGCTTCAACCAAAAATATATCCCGCGTAAAAATGATAACAATTTATTGTTGATATGGCGGTCATTAGTAATATCTATAATAATTTTATTTTTCGTCACTCTGGCTAATTCCCGAAGCGCTAATTGCTGTTTTTCTTCACTCATCAGGTGCCAAATAACACGGAGAGAGAAAGTGGCATCAAAACTATTGTCAGCAAAAGGCAAATTGGTGATATCGGCGATTTGCGGCTGAACACCGGGAATATTCTTCTTAAAGATCTCAAGCATGGCCGCTGAATAATCAGTTGGCGTAATCCTAAATCCTCGCTCTAATAATTCTTTTGTCAATCTTCCCGTTCCCGAGCCAACTTCAATAATATTTTCTTTTGGCTCTAGAGAAACCAACAATAGCTTTGTTTCATAATAATGCTTGTATCTCCTAAAATTTGTATTCAACCTGTCTTGGTCATAATCCTTGGCTACTTCGGGATTTTGATAAAAATTTTTCTTTTCCATATTAATTATTTTCTGGCTATCAAAAGCTTAATTGTATTTAAAAAATAGCTTAAGCCGGGATTTTTTTTAATTATTGGGAATAATTTAGCATCTGATATTTTTCTAATTTCCTTTTGGACAATCTTTCTTTTTCGCAATGTTTTTCCAATATTCAGTATATTCCAACCCATGGCCCGCCAAACAGCAAAAAAATTTCTACTCATGCCCTTATATAGAAGATCGAAAGAGACAAAGATGCAAATAAATATATGCACGGGGAAAATTATTATAAAATTGAACCAGCTTAAATTTTTTATTAAACTGGAAATTCTATTTTTAAAAGAATGAAAACAAATTAAAGAATTAACAAAATCCATATCATTTTCCGTTGTGCCGCCTGCCTTGTGATAGACAACGCTAGCCGGTACATAAAAAATTTCGTAACCGGCGAGCCAAACCCTCCAACATAAATCTGTTTCCTCAAAATAAGCAAAATAATCCGGATCAAAGAGCCCGACTTTTTCCAATACTTCTCTTTTGAACATCATCGCTGCCCCTTTGACTGAAAAAATTTTTTTCCCTTGCTTGAATTTTTGACCGTCCTTTTCTCTATAGCCATAATGGTACAAGAAGCCGTAATTAGTCAAATACGATCCGGCTCCATCAATAGTTTCTTGATCAAACTTTAATAATTTTGGTTGTACTCCCCCGATTTTGTCGCTGGACTCAATTTTTGCTACTAACGCGTCAAGAAAATCTTTTTCTACCAAAGTATCATTATTCAAAAATAAAATATATTCCCCACGGCAATATTTATAACCTTCATTATTACCACCAACAAAACCAATATTGCTATTATTTTCAATTAATTTGGCATGAGGATAATACTCCCGAGCAAACTCCACTGAACCATCCGTGGAGCCATTATCAAAAATTACTATCTCGTAATTAGAATAATCTATTTTAGCGATCGTTAGCAAACAATTTTTTAAATAATCAAGTCCATTCCAATTTACGATCAAAATAGAAACTAATTTCTTTTCAGGCATATTATTGAATCTTCTTGGCTTTAATAAAAATATTGACTATTCCCTTTCTCTCGCCCATATACTCTTCATACCTTTTCGCGTCAAACCATTTTTTTGCCGGTATTTCACGATTAAAAAGCCAAGTAAACGGGTAAAAAATTATCATAGAAAAGAGCTCGTAAAAAGAACCTTTTATCTCAGTTTTGATGATTTCAAAACCTGCTCTCTCCAATAAATCATATAGCTTTTCTCGAGAATAATGGCGATGCCCCAAATACCAAATTGGATCCAGCAAATTAGTAAAAAGATTATTAAACACCGTGGACATAACCAGTTCCCCTTTTGGTTTCAATACTCGGATAATTTCTCTTAAGGCTTGCTCTTCGGTATTCCTGGGCAAATGTTCAATAACTTCAAACATTACTACTTTGTCAAAAGTAGCGTCAGTATAAGGTATCTGGAGAGCTGAGCCAAGCTTGAATTCTGCCCCAGGCAATCGTTCCCTGGCGCCATAAAAATCTCTTTCTTTTACTTCAATGCCGCAAACCTTTAAACATTTTCCCTGGACCACTTCCTCAAGCCAACCAACGGAGCAACCAATATCTAAAATAGTCTGATTTTGGATATCTCCAGCAAATTCCAAACTTTTGTAGAGCCGACCAGTTATTCTTTCGGAAAGATTGTCATTGCTAAATTTTTTTGGCATTATGTTTTTTATTAATTGATTTAACAAACCCAAAATGGCGCTTGTGTATACTAGCACCTTCATTGCCAATAAGCCAACGGCATGAATCGGATCTTTTATCAATATTTTCCAGTTGCGCGGATAAAAAGGCTTAAAAAAATTGTACTGTCTTTGATAATCGCTTTTATTTTTCTTAATATAAGAATTAAAGGTCTGGCCATACCAAAAGCTTTTTTTCAGCTGTCTTTTGAAAGACGCCAGCTCATGATGATGGATAAACCCAGCCACTCGGCCAATCCGATAGCCGGCCTTTCTGATTCTGAGCGACAAATCAAAATCCTCTCCCGCAGTCAGCTCCTCGTCCATACCGCCGACCCGCTCAAAAATTTCTTTTTTCATAAAACGATTGGCGGCTTCACGATCCTCGTCGCCAAGAACAGTTTCTTTCTCCAACGCCCGGCAACGGCCCCAAAAATTATAAGCCACTGATCTTTCCGGCACAACCAGGGCGTCATAATTATTTTCTACTGCCAAATAGACGCATCTGGCCACCAAGTCCGGCTCAAGTTCCATGTCAGAATCAATATGAAAAACGAAATAACCCTTGGCCATCTTATTTCCGGCATTTCGCGCCTGAGCCATACCCCGATTCTCGTGTACGAGTTTGACGCTCGGAAAATTTTTTATTTCCCTTACCGTCCCGTCAGTGCTGGGGCCGTTTCTATTGCCATCATTGACTATAATTTCAATATTGGAATAAGTTTGAGCAACCAAAGAACCTAGGCATTTGGAAATAATGCCAACATTATTGTAGGTCGGAATAATTATAGATACTAAAGGATTTTTATTTTCTATCTCCATATTATCCTTTCTTACGAATAATTAATAAAATTTGTTAATAATTTCCCAAAATCTATCAGCTGTCCTGTCCCAGGTTAAAGTCTTTGACCATTCCCAAGCATTGAACTGCAATTTTTTGTATAATTCTTTATTCTTTAATAACTCAATTATGTTTTCTGCGAGGCACGCTGGAATATTCTCTTGGCAAACAATCCCCGTAACACCATCTTGAACTGCATCTCTTAGACCGCTGACGTTATAGACCACGGCCGGCGTACCTAGAGCATTGGCTTCGGTGACTATGAGGCCCCAGCCCTCCTTGATTGAAGTCACCGCTATCAAATGCGCTTGGCTCATTATCTTCTTTTTTTCTTCCACCCCTACTCTCCCCTGGAAAATAACATTATCTCCCAAATCATATTTCCAAACAAGTTTCTTTAGCCTTGCTAAATCTTTTTTACTACCCTTGCCGACAATCTGCAATCTAATATTGGTTATAGTTTTTTTTATCAAAGGCAGGGCTTTTATAATCTCTTCTGGTCTTTTCATTGGGCGAAGAGAGCCAAAATACAAAATGGTCGGATCTTTGGCCTTGGCTATTTCCTCCAGTGATTCTACGGGCTGAAAATCAATGGCCATGGGGATTATTTCTATCATTTCTTTCTTAAAGCCGATATTTACCAAATCTTGCTTGGAGGATTCAGAAATTGTTATAGTAATGATTTTCCTATATAGTCTCAGATATATTGGTTCTAGTAAATAGCCGATCAAATTCAAAGGAAAAAACAATTGATACCACCAAACCTCCCGAGCCAGCTGATTAATATACATTACTACTTTTTCTTGCACATAAAAAGGGGTAAAAAATGGTATGGTATTTATCTCATCAATAACCAAGTCAACCCGGCCTTTAAAATATTTTTTGTAATATCTATATGCCCAAAAATGCACGGTCCATTCCCGACCCCGCCTGATTATCTTCACGCCGTCAATAGTCTCTTCTTTTGCTCCTCCGGGAAAAGCTGAGGTAAAGAGTGTGACTTCCTGGCCCCGGCGAACCAGCCTTTTGGCCACTTCCTGGGTGACAATCTCCGCTCCTCCGCCTCTCGGGTTTCTAATATCCCGCCAGCTTGAAATTAATATTTTCATAATATTATTTCTTATCTTCTTCCGGCTTCTGCTGATAATGCTTCAAAATCCTAAAACGATAAATCACGGCCATCGTGTCCCAGATGAGCGGCCAGCCGACCCGGAAGGTGTGCGCTAAATTTTTTAATAAGCTTCTTTTCTGATTGACGGAAAAATCCAGCCGGATCGGCGCTTCAATGATTTTTGAATACCCTAAATGATTGGCCACCACCAAAAGCTCAAGGTCAAAAGCGTATTTTTTCACGAGTACTCTCGGCAAAGTATCGGCCAAGACATTCCGGCGGAATAGCTTCAGCCCCACTTGGGTATCTTTCACATTGACTTTCAATAGCAACCTAATCAGCAATTGATAAATCCGGCTTAAAATTCTCCGGTGCAGAGGATAATTGACATCGGATTGCGGATGGCGCTTGGAGCCGATAATCATGTCCGCGCCATAAATATCCATCAAACCGAGAAAAACTTTGATATCCTGCGGATGGAGCTCCAGCCCGCCGTCAATAAAAATAACATAGTCGCCGATAGATTTTGAAAAACCGTACTTCAAAGCAAAACCCTTGCCGATATTTTCCTGATAGTGAAAAATTTTTACTTTATCTGACTCATACGACTGTGCTGCCATATAAGTATTGTCCCGGCTGCCATCGGAAACAACAATAATTTCATAATTATCAAAATATTGGGCCAGCTCCTCTTCCAAAATCCGCAGATTGCGCAAAATATTAACCTCCTCATTGAAAGTCGGCAAAATCACGGAAATCTTCTTATCTTTATACAAATTAAGTATTTTGTGTATCATTTCTTTGGGATAAAAAGTAAAAAGCCAGGAGAGCCAAGAAGATCGAGCCCATAGCGATATTCATTACCCAGATAATCTGGACCAAGCTGGAATGAAAAATAAACAGCAGACTAATCTGGGCCACGACGCCGAACAAAATTATATAAATAAAATTCATCTTCTTGATTGACAAAAAATATTGACTGAGAGCATTGATGAGGGAAAAAATCGACATGGCAATGGCAAACCAGCCGACATATCCGGCGATGGGCAAAAATTTTTCTCCCACCAAAATTTTTATCAAAAATTCGGGAAAAATAAAATACAAGAGCACGGTCAAAAGGGAGCCCAGGAAAATAAAACAGAGGGCATTTTCCAAAATCTTCCTGTGATTATCGTTTTTCCTATGAGCCTCGGCCACCATGGGGAACATCACGCCGACGATCGCTCCGGAAGCGAAATAAATCACCCGCCCCAAGATCGCCATGGCGCTATACTGGCCGGCGATTTCCGGAGAAAAAAATTTCTTGACCAAAATCAAATCAATGTTATAAAGCAAAGTCAGGCCCAGGAGCGCGAAAAAGGTGGGAAGAAAATACTTGAACATGCTGGGCAACTTTATCTCCTCGCTCTCTTCGTGTTTGAAAATATGCTTGATCGCCCAGAGCAAAATCAAATAACCCAGCGCCGAAGAGACGACGATTGAGAGCATTACTCCGCTGACCGACAGGGCCAGCTTCACGAAAATCACGGCCAGAACGATCTTCAAAAAAATCGCTGCCGTGCTGAGAGAACATAATTCTTTGAATTTCTGCAGTCCGGTGATAATGCCCGTGATAATACCATTCAAAAAAACCAAAATTATAATCAACCCCAGTATCAGCACCGGCGCAATGCTTTCTATCCGCAAAAAATCAGCAATAAAAGAGCTGAACAAGCTGAAGACCAAAAATAAAATAAAACCCAAATACAAAAAATCTTGCGTCAAGACTTTGTACAAATTGCGTATTTTGCCCTCGCTGCTCTCGGCCTTGTATTCTGCCGTGTACTTGGTCGTGACAAGAGTGATGGCGCCGGACGGGACCGTAATAATATACATGAGCGCTATCAAGGCCTCAAACTCGCCAAACTCCTCTACCGTGAGCATTCGGCCCATGAGCAGATGAAAAATATAATTCCCCGCTCCAATCAAGATTGAGCCAACTAAAAAAATTACGCTGTTTCTGATTAACTTATTGTCCGCTATTTTCCTATAGATTCTTTTTACCATATTTTATTATAGAACACGGATTTAACAGATTTGTACGGATTAAAACGGATAACGGATCCGAATGCTTATACCACAATGCTCACCAATCGTCCCTTCACATAAATAACCTTTTTGGGCTCCCGGCCAGCTAACCACTGCTTTATTTTTTCACTAGCCAAAACCAATTTTTTTATTTCTTCCTCACTAATATCCGGACTCACCCTTACTTTTTCCCGCACCTTGCCGTTGATCTGGACCACTACTTCCACTTCCTTATCTTTAATCAAATCTGGGTCATACTCTGGCCACTTTTCCTTGAATATTGATACTTTATGGCCAAGTTCGGCCCATAATTCTTCTGCCAAATGCGGAGCAAAAGGCGCTAATAAAATCAAAAAATTGTTCAATGCCTCCAGGTCACAGCTGTATCCATTTTTTGTCTCTTCAATTTTCGGCCGCCAATCTGGCCTGCTATCTACACCATTAAATTGAATCATTAAAGCGGAAATAGCAGTATTAAAACGAAAATTTTCTATATCTTCAGAAACCTTTTTAATGGTTTTGTGTATCAACCTTGATTTTTGATTTTTGATTTTTGATTTTTTTATATCTTTACTAATTGAAAAAACAACTGCAAAAATTCTTTCTAAAAATCTTTCTACTCCTTTAATATTTCTTGTACTCCACGGCTTCGTATCCGCAAATGGGCCCATGAACATTTCGTAAAGCCGAAGTGCATCCGCGCCAGAATTTTTTACCACTTCATCGGGGTTAATCACATTGCCCCGCGACTTTGACATCTTCTCGCCGTCTTCGCCGAGTATCATTCCTTGATTTCGAAGTTTGTAAAACGGCTCATCGGATAATTTGCCACTGGCTAATTTGACCTTGGGCACGGCGCCGATATCGCACAAAAATTTGTTCCAAAATCTGGCATACAAAAGATGGAGTACGGCATGCTCCGCTCCGCCGACATAGAGATCTACGGGCAGCCAATGCTTTAATTTTTCTTTGTCCGCCAACTCTCGGCTATTCTCGGGATCAATGAAGCGCAGCCAATACCAAGAAGAACCGGCCCATTGCGGCATAGTATTGGTCTCGCGCTTGGCCGCCTCGCCGCACTTGGGACACTTCACTTCCACCCATTTTTTGATTCCCGCCAAAGGCGACTCTCCCGTGCCCGTGGGCTCATATTTCTTGACCTTGGGCAACTTCAAAGGCAGATCTTTTTCTTCCAGAGGCACATTGCCGCACTTAACGCATTTTATAATGGGAATCGGCTCACCCCAATAACGCTGGCGAGAAAACACCCAGTCGCGGAGATGATAATTGGCTTTCATCTCCCCGCCAACAAATTTGGTAATTTCTTTTTTGGCCTTTTCCGAATCCAGGCCGTCAAACTTGCCGGAGTTGGCCACGACCCCGTCTCCGGTATACACAACATGGCCTTCATTCAAATTCTTCCAAGAAAATTTATGAGAGTCGGGCAACCGAAATTTTTCTACCTCTTCTTTCGTAAGCCAAACAACTTCATGATTATTTTTTTCTTCCTCTGAAATTTCAACCCTATCTCCATTAGTTAATTCGAGATATAACACATGAAAATGCGCGAATCGATTTTGCTTTTTTGGCACGTGATAAAATTTTGAATGGGCGTGTAGCAGGGTTTTCACAAGCCGCGGATTTTGATAGCCGGTTTCCTCGCGAATCTCGGCAATTGCTGCTTCCTCCGGCGTTTGGCCTTTTTCCACTCCGCCCGTTATAAATGTATCCCAATCAACTTTTTTCCATTTCAAACCAAGATATTTGTCTTCTTCCCAATGTTTAACAATCGCCGTGATGGCCTCGCGCTCAACAAATGGCTCGCCTTCTCTTACCTTGCCGGGCTCAACCTTTTGCACAAATACTGGCTCAATTACTGTTTTAATAGGCAATCCAAATTTCTTCGCAAACTCAAAATCTCTTTCATCATGAGCCGGCACAGCCATAATCGCGCCCGTGCCATAAGTTGCGAGCACATAGTCTGCCACCCAAACAGGAATCTCTTCGCCATTGGCCGGATTGATCGCTTTGATGCCTTTTAATTCAACTCCCGTCTTCGCCTTAGCCAAATCAGTTCGCTCTAAGTCAGATTTCTTTTTTGTTTCTTCTTGATATTTTTTAACTTCCTCTAAATTCTTAATTCTAGATTCTAAATTCTTAATCACCAAGTGTTCCGGCGCTACTACCATATAGGTCGCACCAAAAAGCGTGTCCGGACGAGTGGTAAAAATCTTAATTCCTGATTCATAATTCTTAATTCTAAAATCCACCTCCGCTCCTTCCGATCTGCCAATCCAATTCCTCTGCATTTCTTTAATTCTTTCTTCCCAATCAAGATCATCCAAATCTTTTAACAAGCGATCGGCATAGGCCGTGATTTTTAACATCCATTGTTTCATGTCTTTTTTCATTGTCTCCGTACCGCAACGATCGCACTCGCCGGCCACCACTTCTTCATTGGCCAGTCCGGTTTTACAGGACGGGCACCAGTTGATTGGCGCCACGGCTTCATAGGCCAGGCCTTTTTTAAAAAGCTGTAAAAAAATCCACTGGGTCCATTTGTAATATTTTGGGTCGGTCGTATTGATCTCCCGCGACCAATCATAGGCAAAGCCCAGGCTTTTGATCTGGCGTTTGATATTTTTGATATTTTTGGCTGTAGAAATTGCCGGCTGGATTCCGGTCTTGATCGCATAATTTTCCGCGGGCAAGCCAAAAGCGTCAAAACCCATGGGGTGGAGGACATCAAAGCCCTTCATCATCAAAAATCGGCTGACAATATCAGTAGCCGTGTATCCTTCGGGATGGCCCACATGGAGGCCTTGGGCTGAAGGATACGGAAACATATCCAGAGCATAATACTTGGGTTTTGAGTTGGAATCCTTGACCTCGTATAATTTCTCTTTTTCCCACTTCTTCTGCCAATGTTTATCCCTTCTTTTGTGGTTGTATTTAAGCATAAATAAAAAATCTTAAGCAAGATTATGATAATATTCTACTCTTTTTGGTCTTTTTTCGCAAGATTAAATAAAAAAACCGGCTGTATTATACAGCCGGTATGATTAAATTCATTTTTTGAATAAATTGACCGCCTTAATAATATCATTGATATCAGCCATGGCCCCCACTCCTTCATCGCCGCAAGCTAGCCGTTTGGCCACTGGATTTACTAGTTTTAGCTTATACCAGCCGGGCGATCGTAGGATGGCCAGGTGTTTCTGCGTTACTGGATGGTTCCACATTTTGGTATTCATTGCCGGTGCCGCTACTACCGGCTTTCCCAAATCCCAGGCCCGCACAACTGAAGTCAGAAGGTTGTCACAAAGGCCATTGGCCATTTTGACCAAAGTATTGGCCGAGAGTGGCGCAATGAGCAAAAGATCGGCCCAATCCCGCAGCTTAATATGCCCTACTGACTCATCTCGCATATACCGCTTGTTTGGCCATTCGTCTTTTTCCAGCCAAACTTTTACCCCCGTTTCTTTGACGCGGAAAAAGTATAAGGCTTTCTCCGTGGCGATGATCTGGACTTCATGCTTCGCTGCTTTGAGTTGTTTCACTATCTTGGGCGTTAGAGTCGCAGCGACGCTCCCCGTCACTCCGAGTATCACTTTCACAGCAGCCTCTTCGCCAGCTCACGTGGCAGATCTTCTCTCGAGACTTTGGCTGGAATTCCGGCCGCGTCAATTACATAGGCGTAATGTTTGGACCATTCCAGACAATTGGCAACTATCATATCTGCCTGCGAAGCGGCGCAGCTTTCCCTGGCAATTTCTATTAATTTTTTATCGGTTTTCCCCACTTCCAGCTTGAATTTCACGAGCTTGCCTGTGAACCTCCATGGATAACGAACGAGATTGATTAACTTTTCTGTAGGCAAAAGTTTCAAATAAAGCTCTTGATGGCTCGAAGAAACTTTTTTTGACGCATCTATGGACACAAGCTGGCCGCCTACATCAAGGACGCAGACGCCGGCCACCCGATAATCGCTCACTGCCGCCGAATGGATGATAATATCAAAATCGTTGTGCACTATTTGTTTCTTCATCTGGGACGCCAGATCTTCAAATGTCCGATAGGGCCAAACCTCAAGTCTTTTGCTTTTTTTCTCCCCGACGAGCCGAGGATTGGAAGTTATCAAAGTCACCTCAGCGCCACACTCCAGCAAATGAAGCGCAATATTCGTGCCGGTCCGACCCTGAAAAATGTTGGAAATCACCCGAACCTGATCAATCGGTATATTTGTCGCTCCGGCAGTAACCAATACTCTTGCTCTCTGTTTCATGTTTCCTCCTTTAATTTTAGAATTTTCATGGCATTAGAAGAAAAAATCTTTTCTTCTCCCTCATGACCTAGCCCTAATGACTTCACGAGCTCAATGGAATACTCATACGATTGAATGGGAAAATCAGAAGCAAAAAGGATCCTATCTATTCCCGAAGGCAACATAAGAAATTTTTCCAATTCTCCTTTCACTTCTTTGCGGTATTCGGGATTATCTTCTTCGCTTCCCGAAACCAGTTGGCCTGAAATATCAGTATAAGCATTGGA
>Ga0172379_10002700_pt1 | contig 30610 bp, 24 predicted proteins | sample GrowelOW334metaG_FD_119756 | JGI IMG/M metagenome (GOLD analysis project Ga0172379, IMG submission 119756) | Groundwater microbial communities from an aquifer near a municipal landfill in Southern Ontario, Canada - Groundwater well OW334 metaG | ecosystem: Environmental > Aquatic > Deep...
ATTTTTTTAAATTCAGTCATAATATCGGCCGCAGCTGCAGTGGGAAATTTTATAATAATAGATTCAATGGGAATTGGTTTATTAACAGGTCGGTTGTAGTTATTGCTGAAATAATTTTTTTCACTAGGCGCCATTGCTTTTATTATTTCATAAGCCTCGCTGGGTGTACTTATAATTTGTATGTTTTGAGCAATAATACTTTTTTGTTCATTACGTTCAGTAACGCGTCCGCGTATAGCCACCACCACATCAGTAAGTAGTTTGTCTTTATAAGTACGATAGGTTTCGGGAAAACATACTATCTCTATTGAACCATCTAAATCCTCTATAGTAGCAAAACACATAGCCTCACCTTTTTTAGTGGTGATAGGTTTTATTTGATTTATCAAACCAGCAGTGACAATAGAAGTATCGCTACTTAGATTTTTTAGATTGTTTATTGGTGTGGTTATACTGGTTAGTGTAGTGGCATAATTTGAAAATGGATGGGCTGTAACATAAAGTCCAAGCAACTCTTTTTCCCAGGTTAATTTTTCTTGTTGAGTGGTAGCCGGGCTCGCAGGAAGTGATAATTTTAGTTGACTGCCAGATGTTTGCCCACCAAACAAACTTGATTGTTGGGCGGCTTTAGCTCGGGCTATATCACGGGCAAAAGATAGTAAGGTTTCTATGGCGTCAATTAATTGTCGTCGTTCTGGATGTAAACTATCTAAACAGCCGCCTTTAATTAAGCTCTCTAGAGATTTTTTGGTTATTTCTTTGCCAGCATTACGAGCTAGAAAATTTTCCAAAGAAGTAAAGGGGCCATTTAATTTTCTTTCATTAATAATAGCTTCAGACACTTGTTCTCCTAAATTTTTAATAGCATTCATGCCGAATCTGATTTTATGGTCTTCTACTACAGTAAAGTTAGATAGACTCTCATTAATATCAGGTGGCATTACTTCTATCCCTAGGCGTTTGCTTTCAGCTACAGCTTGCGCAATAGTTTCCGCATCTCCAGCTTCGGCTGTCATTAAAGCAGCCATAAATTCAGTAGTGAAATTGGCTTTGAGGTAAGCCGTTTCGTAAGCCACAATAGCGTAAGAAGCAGCATGGGCTTTATTAAAACCATAGGCTGCGAAAGGTTCTATCAAACTCCAAAGTTCTCTAGCTTTATTTTCGCTCAGTTGGCCATGATTAATACAGCCCGATATGAATTTTTCTTTTTGGCGGGCCATTTCTTTTACAATTTTTTTACCCATAGCCTTGCGTAATTTGTCGGCCTCCTCCCAAGAATAGCCAGCTAACACAATGGCGGTTAACAAAACGTCATCTTGGTAGGTAATAATTCCATAAGAAGCGTTTAACACTTCCTTAAGTCGGGGATCTATATAAGTAATAAGTTTGGGATTGTGTTTGCGTTTTATAAAATCAGGAATAGAGTTCATTGGACCAGGGCGGAATAGGGCAACCATAGCCATAATATCGGTGATGGCTGAAGGCTTGAGCTCTTTTAAATAACGCGTCATACCACTGCCACCAAGCTGGAACATGCCCATAGTTTCTCCACGAGCCATTAGCTCGTAAGTTTTGTGGTCGTTGAGGGGAATAGTTTCCAAGTTTATTTTTATACCCTTGGTTTTTTCAATAATTTTTACAGCGCTGCCTAAGATAGATAAATTGCGAATGCCCAAAAAGTCCATTTTTACCAAACCCACATCTTCACAAGAACCCATTTCATATTGGGTGGTAATATGTTTACCTTCTACGTCGTATTGTAGAGGTGTATAGTCAGCGAGTGGAGTGGGGGATATTACTACACCAGCTGCGTGTACTGAGGCGTGTCGTACACAGCCTTCTACTTTTTGAGCTAGTTCAATTAGCCTTTTTACCTGCGGGTCGCTATCTACTATTTGTTTAAGTTCAGCTGATTCTTCTAGGGCCCTGGCAATAGTCATATGAAACCCTTGACTGCCCACAGGTATTAGTTTGGCAATGCGATCACATAAGCTATAAGGGTAACCCAGGGCGCGTCCAACATCGCGTACAGCGGCTCTGGCTGCCATGGTACCAAAAGTTACTATTTGGGCTACCCGATCTACTCCGTATTTGGCCGTAACATAAGCTATAACTTCGTCTCGTCTATTGTCAGCAAAATCCATATCAATATCAGGCGGAGAGGGGCGTTCTGGATTTAAGAAACGTTCAAAGGGTAGGCCATAGGCCAAAGGGTTGATGGTGGTAATACCAATAAGATAAGAAACTAAACTCCCAGCCGCACTGCCACGGGTGGTAGTGATAATACCTTGAGCACGCGCCCAGTTTACAAAATCGGCTACTACTAAAAAGTAGCTAGCATAACCTTTTTTCATTATTATACCGAGTTCATATTCTAAACGATTTCTAATTTCGTCTGTTATGCCGGTTGGAAAGCGTTTAAATAAACCTTGCTCGGTTAAAAGTCGCAAGTAAGCTTCAGGAGTTTCGCCAGCCGGAGTAGGGTAGCTGGGGAAGAATCTTTTACCCATTTCTAATTCAACTGTAAGTTCTTTGGCTAGGATGCCGGTTTGCTCAATAGCATCTAAATAATTGGGTAAGTCTTGTTTCATTTGGTCCTCTGTTTTTAAGGAAGTGTCTAAACCTCTCATATCAAGCCTTTTTTCATCGCTAACGGTTTTACCTGTTTGAATGCAGACTAAAATATCTTGTGCTTCTTGGTCTTCTGACAGCAAATAATGACTATCATTGGTGGCCACTAGAGGCAGTGATAATTGTTTGGATAATTCACGTAATTGTTCGTTCACTTTTATTTGATCGGGTAGTTCGGGATGGGCTTGTACCTCTAAATAAAAATTTCCTTCGCCAAACATAGCCCTATACCATTCGGCTAACTGTCTAGCCCCCTCCATATCACCGCGTAAAATAGCTTGTGGTATTTCGCCACCCAAACAAGCAGATAGTGCTACTATTCCTTCGTGATATTGAGCCAAGGCTTCTTTATCTACCCGAGGTTTGTAATAAAAACCTTGTAAGTGGGAAAGGGTTACTAACTTTAAAAGATTTTTATAACCAGTGAGATTACGCGCTAAAAGAATGAGATGAGATTGATCATCGTCTAATCGAACTTGCTTGTCAGTTAATTTTCTGGGAGCTACATAAGTTTCTACGCCCAAGATAGGCTTGATGTTTTGAGCAGTGCATTCTTTATAAAATTCCACAATGCCATACATATTGCCGTGGTCAGTGAGGGCCACTGCTTCCATATTGTTTTTTTTCACAAAGGAAACCAGGTCAGGTATTTTAGGTAACCCGTCTAGTAGTGAATAATGGGAGTGGACGTGGAGGGGGATAAACTTTGACATAATTTAGGGCAGTGCCTCGTGGTCCGCCAAGGCGGACTTTACGAGGGACGAAGTTGGACATATATATTAGCCACTAGTTCTTAGCCACTAGCCATTAGTTTTTGGCTATCAGCTAATTTGGCGGTTCAATTTTACCATTTAGTTTAAGGCTTGACAAAGTAGAAAAATATAACAAAAATACCAAACGTTTTTATATAGCGTGGCGTTAAATATTAAAAAAGCCCCGGAGCGGGGCTTAAGTTTATTCTTCGAATTTAACTTTTTTCTTTGCTTTACTACTAGCACCTGGACCACGTTTATTTATGAAGTAGCTTATTAATTCTTTAGCACCCAGTGCTAGTACAGAAAGGTAAGAGGCAGAGCTTTCTAATTTTTGTTTAACAGATACCAGAAAGTCGTCTATCCGGCGCATTCTTTCTTCAATACCAGAAAGTAACCTTATCATCTTGCGGATAATGAGCAGAAAATAAATCAAGATCCAGCCTAGTAAAAAGGCTAGGCCAAAAGCTGATACAGCTAGAGAAATATTTAGGATGTCTTTGCTGGTTTCTAAATAAGGCATAGTATTTATGTTAAAATTACTTTTCTATAATAGCATGTTTTTTAAAGTTGGGGGAGTAGTGGTATAATATAGATAACAAAATCCTAAGCACTAAATCCTAATTAATATATTATTAACTGGTGGCTAGTGGCTAAGAACCAGTGGCTAAAAAATATTATGTTTGATAAATTTTTAGACAAAGACGGCCAATCTTCCACACCCCCTTTTGAAATCTCCAATCAGGAATTAAAAGTAGGATATTGGTATGTTACTAATCGCGCCAAGATAAAGAGCATTGTTATTGGGGTGTTGATAGTCATTACAGTTGGTATTTGGATTTATACTAGCTGGCAGGCTGTTATATGGTTTAGTGGGCGTAAGGCTGAAGAGGAATTGTTAAATAGGCTATCAACCAATTATGTTAATTATGAAAGCTATCGGCAAAATAATGCCCCCATACAACTACAGGTTGGTAGTGCTACCATAGTGCCGTCTGGTAAGGATATTTATGATGTAGTGGCCGAAATAAAAAATACTAATAGTCGTTGGGCAGCTACTAGGGTGCCCTATACTTTTACTATTGATGAAAAGTCGGTGACAGGTGTTAGTTTTTTGCTACCAAGCGAGAATAAATATTTAGTAGCTTTCGGTATAGAGAGTACCACCGAACCAAAACAGGCAAGTGTTATTTTAGGTGAAACTAGTTGGCAGCGCATTAGAGACTTATCTATTTTTCCTAAACCAAAATTAATAATAAGTGAAGAAGCGGTGGATAGTTTGTCTTCGTTGGGGGCGGATAATATGGGTACTAGGTTAAAGTTTAAATTGACAAATGCCGGGGCTTATAGTTTTTGGCGAGTGATGACAACTGCTATTTTGAGTTTGGGTGGCAAGCCAGTGGCTGTAGCCCAGCAAGCCGTGCCTAATTTAAAGAGTGGTGAAGAACGTAAGGTGGAATTTTTATGGCCGCGTGGTTCTTGGTCGGCTGATAAAGTTATAATTTTTCCCGAAATTAATGTAATGGATAAATCGGTTTTTTGGTTGCCTAGCATCTAGTTTCGTATGTGGCGTAAATTAATGGAAATTATTCGCACTTGGGATGGTGTTTTGTTTGTACTGTCCTTTTTATTATTACTGGTGGGTTTAGCCGCCTTATATGCCAGCTCTAGAGTAAGACCAGAGGTTGTAACCCTGTTTAATCACCAATTAATTGGTGCTGGATTAGGTTTGATAGTTTTGGTGCTGGCGGCGGCTGTTGATTATCATACCTATAGATCCTGGTCTAAAGTGCTTTATGTTTTTGCTCTGGTTTTGTTGGTGCTGGTGTTATTATTTGGCCGAACTATAAATGGCACTACTGGTTGGTTTAGATTTAGTGGTATAAGTTTTCAGCCTGTGGAGCTAGTAAAATTTATTTGGATCTTAGTACTAGCTAATTATTTATCCCGCGTAGGTCCGCCTCTTAATTTGGGTAAGACCGTGGCAGTAGTACTTTTAGGATTGCCGCCGATTGGTTTAATTTTGTGGCAGCCAGATTTAGGCTCTGTTTTGATGATGGTAATCACTACAGCTGTATTGCTTTTTGCTATACCTAAACCCCGTCGTTGGTGGGCTGTAGTAGCGGCTGTTTTAATAGTAGTTGCCTTGGTTGGAACTTTTTTTCTTAAACCATATCAAAAAAACCGCATAGCTACTTTCTTGAATCCGCAGGCCGATCCTTTGGGTAGCGGGTATAATGTTACACAAAGTATTATTGCTGTGGGGGCTGGTGGTTGGTGGGGCAGAGGATTGGGTTTGGGTACACAAAGCCAGCTAAGTTTTTTACCAGAACAACATACTGATTTTATTTTTGCTTCTATAGCCGAAGAGTTAGGTGTAGTGGGAAGTTTATTAGTAATTGGCTTGTGGATTGGAGTTTTGGGTAGAATTTGGTGGCTGCTTAGAAGGTTGCGGGATGATTTTGCGGTTTTAATTGCTTTAGGAATTGGGGGATTATTATTAGTACAGGTAGTTCTTAATATTGGTATGAATTTAGGTTTGGCGCCGGTGGTTGGTATTACCTTACCGTTGGTAAGCTATGGCGGATCTTCTTTAATAGCTACTATGGGTGCTATTGGGATTTTGCAAAATTTGGCTCGTCACTATGGTCGTCGAGCGCCACAAGAGGTGGGGGCTTAGTAGAGCGGTCGCTTGACTGGTATAGTTATTAGTGTTATATTACTTCAGCTAGTACTTTTTATTCCCCTTTGTCCATTTTGAACAGGATTTCGGCGGAATAAAACAGATCAATTAGATATCTCGTGCTAAAGCACTAGACAACAAAGGTATTTTATATATGCAAGCCAAGAGAAAATCATCTCATCTTCCCAGCGATGGCCTAAAATTGCTGTCATATTGTCCTTTGTGTGACACTTCTTTTAACCCTTTGCGAGCTAGGGTATTAGAAGAACGCGATGATGCCCATTTGGTGCATATTCAATGTTCAAAATGTGGTAGTGCCATTGTGGCCTTGATTTTAAATTCAGTGGTAGGCATTACTTCAGTAGGTTTACTAACTGATTTAACTAGTGATGATGTAATGCATTTCAAAGACGAAAGTGCACTAACTTCTGATGAAGTACTGACTTTTCATAAAATTATTTATCCTGAGGAGGAAGTTTATTCCAATAATCTTTTATTATAATTATGCTTACACTTACAGTAAATAAGCGCTCAGACATTGGTCGAGCAGTAGACAAAGTTCGCCGCTCTGGTGCTATGCCGGGCGTAGTTTATGGTCATGGCGTTGAGACAATTCCAATAACCATTGATCGCACTGCTTTTGAAAAAGTTTATCGACAAGCAGGTGAGAACACTTTGATTGATTTGGTTTTGGGCGACGCCAAGCCAGTTAAGGCTTTGATACAAGAAGTTCAGCTTGACCCCGTAAAAGGTCATTTGCTTCATGTTGATTTTCATCAAATAAGAATGGATGAGAAGCTGATTACTGAAGTGCCTATTAAGTTATTAGGTGAGTCACCAGCTGTTAAAGAATTGGGTGGTATTTTGTTGAAGACTATAGACCACGTTAAGATTGAATGTTTGCCTCAAGATTTGGTACATGAATTTGACGTTGATTTATCGTCTTTGGTTAATTTGGACCAAAGCTTGCATATTAAAGATCTAAAATCACCCAAGGGGGTAAAGATACTAAATAACGAGGAAGAAATTATAGTTACAGTAACACCGCCTCGTTCTGAGGCAGAACTTGCTTCTTTGAAAGAAAAGGTAGAAATAGATGTTACTAAGGTAGAAAAGGTGGAAGATAAGAAGGCGGCTGAGGGTGAAGAAGCTGAAGGTGAAGACAAGAAAAAGGAAGATAAGAAAAAAGAATAAATTAGTATTTAAAAATCACCCCGTCAGACGGGGTGATTTTGTTTTGCACTAATAAGATATTTAGACTTTCAAAACCGTCCTCTTTAGGAGTTAAGACGGTTTAATTACTCTAGATTTTAAATCACTATAATTTTTTGACAGTGCCCTTATTAGCATCTACTTCAATAAGGTCTCTGTCATGAAAGATACTTGTCGCAATTTTTGTACCAACAACACATGGAATACCTAGTTCACGAGAAATAATGGCAGCATGAGACATTAATCCACCTTCATCTGTGACTACAGCTCGAGCTTTTCTCATGGCAACCACATATTCTGGCGCCGTCATTGAAGCAACTAGTATATCTCCTTTTCTAATTTTATTAAGCTTATCAAGATTAGTAATAACAAACGCATGACCTGTTACTCTCCCATTGTTTGCAGCAATACCTCTTAATTCTGTAGCTTCACTTTTTGGCAACAATACTTTCACAAATTTTTTTATCCTTCCCCCTGTTATTATTTCAAAGTCTTTCTGGTCACCCACCACAATATACCCCTTCATTCGTTGACGAATCACTGCCTTATCTAAAACATTTCGTCTCTTAATGGTACTTACGACTTCATTGGGTGTTAAATAACAAACCTCTTTTACACTAAGACCAACCTTACTCCCTATACGTTTGAAAAGAGGACTTACTCTACACATCCCTTCTCGCCGAACGTCATTCCTAAACTCCCTATAGAAAGAAATTTTATTAATAAACTTAATTAGCCGTTTGAGTTCTTTATTTTTTACTAGACTGACGATTTTATTGTATTGTTGAGTATCTTTCTTTTGTTTGGTGATAATTTTGCTTAATTCTTCTTTTGCATTTTTATAACTCATTTGTTCAATTTCTTTTTTATAGTGATCAATGGTATATGGTTTATCGCTTGGATTATAGCAAGGGAACCATCTCCATTTATTAGTATGCCTCACCAATAGCTCATGAATATCTTTACCTCGAGCTCTGTTAATTACCAATTTAAGTAATTCTATTCTTTCGTTAATAACCCCCGTTTTTTTCAGCGGTGTAGATATCACTTTAAAAAACTCATCATCAGTAATTGGAAGTTTCTCCTTTTGAAGAAGTGGCCTAAATTTCTTTGAGAATATAGGAGCAATAACCGCGTCGTTGAAAAATATGAACCAAATATGTGCCTGTGCCTTATTCAATAAATTTGTGAAATTGGTATAATCCTGTTCCAATTCTAGTATCGTAAAAGAGCGATTATTAGATGAGTACTTTTTTTCTAAAGTTTTGACCAATTTCAAGTGCCTTTGAAAACAATTCATCGCCTTCGCTTCAAAGTAATCGGAAAAATTTTTTATGTTCTCCATTCTCTTCATTATAATTTTTTCAATAAAATTCAGTTCATTTTTCAAACAATACGCACTGGCGAAATCGCCATCGGCATAAATCAAATGTTTTATTCCGAAACTATATATTTGGTGATGTGTTTTCATCCCAAAATGAACAAACAAAACAGCCGAAAACAGCGTGATACCCCTGCTGTAGAGTTTGATTATAGGTTCTGTCAAAAAAATAGAATTTTTTCTCTTCATAATTACATTATACCACTTGGGGTTATGAGGATTCTATATCAAAAAAATTATGACAAAAACACCCAATAAACATTGAGTATTTATTAGCAGATGTTGTGAAAGTTGAATTATATTATTTTATTTCAAGCCGTAGTACTCTAGGACGATTTGATAGGTCATTTGTTATCTCTAAAGCGCTGTTGGGAAAGATATTCACAATAAGTTGCTTTAATTCATTTAAAGTTGGCGGATGGATTTCTAAAAATATAGCCCTTGGTTTTATTTTCGATTCGCCGATTTGTTCTAGTAATTGCTTATAATGCTCAAGGCCATTTTCTCCACTGATTAATGCTAGTTGTGGCTCATATTTTAGTTCAGAAGAATATTCATTTGGTAGTAAGTAGGGAAGATTAGCAATAATAATTGAATTTTTAATTTCATTAGGAAAAAATGGTTCAAATAAATTTCCTTGCAGAAGGCGTATTTGTTTTTGGACCTTATGTAATTTGCAATTTTTTTCAGCAGTTTTAAGTGCGGCTTTAGAAATATCGCTGGCTAAAATTTTTAAATCAGGAAATTCTAACGCTAGTGTGATGGCTATACAGCCACTACCTGTACCTATATCTATTATTGTATCTATGGAACTATTCGCGCGAATAGTGCCTATAACCTGTTCAATTAGTGTTTCGGTTTCAGGACGGGGGATTAATACATTTTTATTCACTAAAAATTCACGCCCATAAAATTCACGTTTACCAATCAGATAGGCTATAGGCACACCTTGTTTTTTGCGCCAAATTAAATAAAAATAATAACAACATCGCCACCAAGCTATTTCTATTTCTGGGTGGGCCAATATAAAGCTTCGTGGTTGTTTGATAATAAAATTAAGCAAAACCTCAGCATCAATATGAGCTGAATCACTGGGTGAAAGAAATTTAATTCCCCACTTAAGAATCCGTGCTAGTTTCATGAATAGTATTTTTGAGTTCGTTAATTACCGGCTCAATATTGCCCTCCATAATACCAGGAAGATTATGCCAATTTACTTTAACCCGATGGTCGGTTAGTCGATCTTGTGGGAAATTATAAGTGCGAATTTTTTCTGAACGTTCTCCGGTACCTATTTGTGAACGGCGAGATGAGTCTCTTTCAGCTCGACGTTTTTCAGTTTCCAATTTCATCAGTCGGGCACGTAAAACAGCCAGAGCTTTTTCTTTGTTTTGTTTTTGGGAACGTTCATCTTGGCAAGTAACTACTAGGCCGGTGGGCAAGTGAACTATGCGAATAGCGGAATAGGTGGTGTTTACGCTTTGACCGCCAGCGCCGGAAGAGGTAGTAGCTTCTATTTTTAAATCTTCTGGTTTAAATACAACATCTATTTCATCGGCTTTTGGTAAGACTGCTACGGTGACAGTAGAAGTATGTACCCGGCCACTTTTTTCTGTAATCGGAATGCGCTGGACGCGGTGCACGCCACTCTCGTATTTTAGATGTGAATAAACGCGTTTACCATTTATTTCAAAAATAATTTCTTTATAACCACCCAAGTCTTGCCGACTTTCAGATAAGACATTCACTCGCCAACTCATTTTTTCAGCATAACGCGTGTACATACGAAAAAGTTCAGCTGCAAATAAAGAAGCTTCGTCGCCGCCAGTACCAGCTCGTATTTCTACTATAGTATCTTTGGCATCTTGCGGGTCTGATGGATTAAGTAGCTCTTTTAGTTCAGCTTGGCAGACAACTAGCTTATTTCTAACTTCTTCAAGTTCTGTCTCAGTCATTTGTCTAAGTTCAGGTTCTTGTTCCGTACGTAAATTTTGTAGCAAGTGATTGATTTCGTTTTCTAATTGTTTGCATTTTTTGTCCAAATCTAAAATATCGCTCAAATCATGATAAGCACGATTTATTTCGCCTAATTCTTTGGGGTTAGCCAAAACTTCTGGAAGTTGTAATTTATTTTCCAGTTCTTGGTGTTGGCTTCGAAGTTCAGAGAAGCGCGATAGACTAATATCGTCCATAAAATAAAAACCCCAGCGTCCTCGAGAGGCGCGCTGGGGATAAAGAAGTTACTTAGAGTCCTTAACAACAGTTTTTTTGCGAGCTAGCTTTTGTTTAACCTTTTCTTCACCTAAAGCAGAGCGTTTTTTGAATCTATCTACGCGTCCAGCACTGTCTAACACCTTTTGTTTACCTGTAAAGAAAGGGTGGCAATTGGAGCAAATTTCCACGTGTAATTCAGCCATGGTGGAGCCAGTGGTAAAACCGTGGCCACAGGCGCAAACCACTTTGGCTTGAGGATAATAAGTAGGATGGGTATCTTTTTTCATAGCTGAGGTAGTTTAACATAAACCTTAAAGCTTGACAAGAGGGGGGTTTTGGGTATAAGCTACAACATAATAAAAAAAGTAAATTCTATTTAACAAATTGAAAAACAAGTAAATTTGGGAGTTTGTTATGGAAACCAAAAGGTATTTAATAGGAAGATTGTTCATTATGTTATTCGTTGGTTATGGCCTGTTGTATTTATTTTACGAGGTTTGTTCAAGGCTAAAAGATAAGGGTGCGTATTTAGTTACGTCTAGTAAAGTGTCATATGCTGCACTGGCTGGATCGATAGATTCAATTAATACCCTTTTAGGTTCAGTGATGTATTTATTTGGCCTTGTTATGTTGATTGTTGTTGCATTTTGTGGATTGTTTATGATACCCAATATTGCTTGGGAATATATTAAAGACATTAAAAAAATGTCAAAACGACTTGGACATCCCCCTCTAACTTAGGGGGATTTTTTATATCACCTCTTATTTTTATTACCCCCTTTACAGAATTTTGAATATCTATTATACTAATTTTGTTTAATCTTAACCTATTATTTGTGGGTTGATCCTTGTCCGCCATTTGGCGAGATTCCTCAACCATATAAGCGCAAATAATAGATGGTTCGGCCAATAGGCTGGACGTAAAGGAGCAATTTTTTTATGCCACAAATTCCTACACTATTAGAGATGCTTAAGTCGGGCGTGCATTTTGGCCACCAAAAAGCCAAATGGCATCCCAAGATGCGTTCTTATATTTATACCTCTCGCCAAGGGGTACATATCTTAGATTTAGATAAAACTACCAAAGAGCTAGATAAGGCCCTTAATTTTATTCGTAATATAGCAGCTGGTGGTGGTACTGTGTTGTTTGTCAGCTTGAAGAAGCAGGCTCACTCTATAGTTCAAGAGGCAGCCACCAAGTGTAACATGCCTTATATTATAGATCGTTGGTTGGGCGGAGTTTTTACCAATTTTGGCGTAGTTTCCAAATTGTTACGTCGGCTGGATACTTTAGAGGGCGAGCGTAATCGAGGTGAATGGGAACAAAAATATTCCAAGCGTGAACAACTTGATTTGGAAAGAGATTATGAAAAACTTAATATGACAGTAGGAGGTATTCGTAATCTTACCAAATTGCCTCAGGTAGTATTTTTGATTGGTACACGCGAAGCCAAAAATGCTTTGCGGGAAGCTCATAATGTAAAAGTTCCAGTAGTGGCTGTGGTGGATACTAATACTAATCCTAGTTTGGTGGACTATATTATTCCAGCTAACGACGACGCCGTACGTTCTATTCAGATGATAGTCGGTTTGGTAACTGAGGCTGTGCTAGAAGGCCAAAAAGAAGCCAATACTGCCAAGACAGTTTAATATCGAATCTGCCCATGGCAGACAGGAATTTAAAATTTAGAACTTTCAATTATGTCTATTTCTACTCAAGACATACAAAAATTACGCACTGAAACTGGTGCTGGTATGATGGATGCAAAAAAGGCTTTGCAAGAAGCAGAAGGTGATTTTAATAAGGCTATAGATTTGTTACGCAAAAAAGGCCTGAAAGTAGCTTTAAGCAAGGGCGATCGTGCTACTAATCAGGGTTTGGTGGAATCTTATATACATGCTGGCGGGACTATGGGAGTGTTAGTAGAAGTAGCCTGTGAAACAGATTTTGTGGCTCGTACTGATACTTTCAAAAATTTAGTTCATGATTTGGCTATGCAGATAGCAGCTGCTAATCCTTTGTATTTGGCATCAGAAGATGTGCCAGCTGAAATTATAGAACGGGAGAAGCAAGTATATCGCGACCAGCTTAAAGAGCAGGGCAAACAGGGCCCTATGGTAGACAAGATAGTAGAAGGCAAGTTGGATAAATATTATCAAGAAGCGTGTTTGCTCAAACAGCCATTTTTTAAAGATGATACCCAAACAGTAGCTGATGTCATAACTAAGGCTATTTCCACATTGGGTGAAAATATTAAAGTCAGACGATTTGCTAGGTTTGCCTTAACTGGTGGTGCTAGTGTTTGTTCGGGTAAATAACCTGTCGCAATTATTAAATAAATTTAACTACTACCTGTGGCATACTACAGGTAGTAGTTTTGTATAGGAATATGGAGAATATGTTATACTAATAATATGAAACTTCAATATAAAAGAATCTTGCTTAAACTTTCTGGTGAGGCATTGGGGAGTAATGGTATAAGCCACAATAAATTGAATTTAGTAGTTAAACAATTACGGGCTTTGCATCTGTCAGGTGTAGAGCTCGCTGTTGTAATTGGCGGGGGTAATATTTGGCGCAAACGGAATCAGGGGCAGGGATTTAATCCGGTAGCAGCTGATTATTTGGGTATGATAGCTACCATTATGAATGCCTTAGCTTTAAAACAAGCCTTAGAAAAGGCAGGTGTTAAAACTCAAATCCAATCAGCTATAAATATTAAAGTACCGGGCACAGAAAAGGTTAATGCAGTAAAAGCTCAGTCAGCTTTAGCGCGTGGGCAAGTGGTTATTTTTGCTGGTGGTACTGGTAAACCATTTTTTACTACTGACACCGCAGCAGCTCTGCAGGCAGCTGCCATAAAAGCAGAAGTTATTATAAAAGCTAGTACTACTGATGGTGTTTATACGGCCGATCCAAAAAAATTTAAAAGCGCTAAGAAATTAGCACATATAACTATTAAGGAAGCTATTAAGAAAAATTTAGGCATCATGGACAAACAAGCTTTTAAAATATGTCAGCAAAGGAAGATTCCTATTGTAGTTTGTAAATGGGGGAGTAATTTGGTGTCTATAGTGCAAGGCAAGAAAATTGGTACCCATGTGTTGCCATAGTTTTTTGAGATTTGACTTAATTTTTAGCAGTGATAAGGTTTAGACAAACCAACATTGTCGTTTTAATGAATTGTCCCGCAACTGTAAGGCATTTATAGACCATAAAAGGAAAAAATAAACAATAGAGACCAGACCTAACTGGTCTTCGTACGAGGATTAGTGAACCTTTTATGATTTATAAGGAACATCTGCTTTATAGTTGCGGGTGTTTTTTGTTTATTTTTAAAATTTGACTATTTTTACGGCTGAGGTAAGATAGCCTTACTGTTTTAATATAGGCATTTCCACACCCAACATTCGGCTTATCCCGAATCTTCTCCAATTGGGTATACCATCGGTATATTAAGACAGTAAAACAAACACATAATTCACGCATTTTTCTCCAAATATACAAAAAGGAGAACGTATGAAAAAACATCAAAATGGCCACAGTAATAGTTTTGTGGCAAACCGCCACCTCCTCAATAATTTGGCGCGTAGCGGTCCGCATGCTAATTATGGCATCCACAGTCCGCCCTAATGTACCGAACTTCGGTACAGAACACAGGGATATTCCCAATTTGAATTTCCCTGAGTAAGGGAACCAAATACAAGGGATAACCCTTACGAGTTTTGTCCGACCAATCCGCGACACACGACATGGTGTAATATTTTATAGATCACAAATGATGAATAATAGTCAATCGTCGCGGATTGGCTTTTTTATTATAATTTGAAGCCCTTATTATAATCAGTCGCAGACTATTGCAAGTTTTTATTTTTTGGTATAAGTTATACTCAGCCGCACATGTTAATATTGTGTTGGCTGTAACAAAAGCGTACCTTACACAATACATAATTCACAATTCCAATCACAACAAAACAGAGGTTCTTATGAAACGATACCTGTTTATAATAGCTGTGATTTTATCATTCACAATCGCTGGAGTAGCGAGCGGGATGATACAAAACACGGCGAGCGCAACAACGTCCCCACCGGTCACGACGATTACAAACCAGTGGATGATGGAAAATGGGATTACAATGATCAATACCTGGCAACCGGCGTATACGGCTTCACCTCCTCAGGATTTTACGGAAGTGATTCTTATCGGCAGTCAGGTCCTCGGCGCGGCGATCACATCCTCACACGCAACCATGGATGCAGTTATCGCCAATAACACCAATCTCCGGAATACAAATACTGTTAACAGCACGACCAACAAACCGACTTCTTCGATTATGGTCAGCGGCGCACAACAGGTGGACAACACGACTACTGCAGAGGTTAAACAGAACATTATTTTATATACTTCCGGTTCTGCCGTTTCCTCCGTGGTTTGCGTGAACACCAATTCCCCTCCTGCCGACTCAAAGAGTTCTTATATCGTCGATACCAACATGCCGAGCACGATATTGGATATTTCTACCCCATCAGTTCCGGAGGTGACTGATTATCTCGCTGGAAGCATTCATTTCGTGAATTTCGATCAGATGGCGGTTCTCACTGCGAGCGATAACAATTGGATGATCATGTCCTAAGACCAAGAACAGGTCCATGTAGGACGCAATATTTATACGGGCGTTGGTTATAGACCAATGCCCGCTTTTTATTTTCTTTTCAAAACAAGGTATAATAAAGATGCTTAATTTTTATATTGGTAATTTATGTCTAATATTCCTTTAACTAAAATAGCTATTAATGGTTTTGGCCGTATTGGCCGAGCGGCTTTTAAAGTGGCCTTAACTAAGCCCAATATCAAAGTGGTGGCTATTAATGATCTTATGCCGCCAGAAACTTTGGCTCATCTTTTGAAATACGATACAGTTTTTGGGCAATACAATCATAAAGTAGATTTTGATAGTAAGAATCTAATAGTTGACGGGCAAAAGTATCAAGTGCTGGCAGAAAAAGATCCAATGGTTTTACCTTGGAAAAAATTAGGAGTAGAGGTAGTGCTGGAATGCACTGGTCGTTTTACTAAAAAACAAGACGCAGCCCTACATTTAAAAGCCGGAGCTAAGAAGGTAGTACTCTCAGCGCCAGCCAAAGGAGGCGGTGTGCCAACTTATATTTTAGGAGTGAATACTGATAAGAAAATTTTAGATAGCGTTGTGTCTAATGCTTCTTGCACTACAAATTGTATTTCGCCCATAGCTCAGGTGATGGTAGCAGCTTTTGGTGTAGAGAAAGCTATGATGACGACCATACACTCTTACACCGCCGAACAAAATTTGGTAGATGGTCCGCCACCACACATGCATCATGATATGCGTCGCGCGCGAGCCGCTGCTCAAAATATTGTTCCCACGACCACTGGTGCTGCCATAGCTACTACCGAAGTAGTGCCACAGCTTAAAGGTTTGTTTGATGGTTTAGCTATTCGTGTGCCTACTCCTTGTGTATCACTATCAGATTTTACTTTTGTACTTAAGCGTAAGAAAGTTACTAAAGCACAAGTGAATTCCGCCATACGCAAAGCCGCTCGTAGTAAAAAATATAAAGGCATAATGCAAGTAACTATTGAACCGCTGGTTTCTTCCGATTTTATTGGCAACTCAGCTTCAGTTATAGTTGATCTTTCCTTAACCCAAGTGGTGGGAGGGAATTTAGTAAAGGTAGTAGGTTGGTATGATAATGAATGGGGTTATGCTAATAGGTTAGTGGAAATAGTTGGGCAAATGATATAGTTTAGGTTATTAAAATACGGGCCCTTACAGAGGCCCGTTTTTTAATTGAGGGGTTCTTTTTTATCTAGTTTTAGCTTATAATAATAGTAATGGCTAATAGCATAAAATTAAGACTAATTTCTGAAGTTAAGAAACTTCACAACAAGGTTGTGTTAGTTAGAATTTCAGCTGATGTTCCTTTACAAGGTAACAAAATTTTAGATGATAGTCGTTTGTGCGAGGCCTTACCCACTATTCGTTTTTTGGAAAGACATGGAGCTAAGATTATTTTAGTGGGGCATTTAGGTAGGCCAGAGGGTAGAGTGGTGCCTAAACTATCGCTCAAGCCAGTAGGCTATGCTTTTGGCAAACTTTTACGTCAGCCAGTGAAGGTATTACCTTTGAGTGTAGGGCGTACTGGTTTGCGAGCGGCAGCCAAGCAAGGCATAGTGCTTTTAGAAAATATTAGATTTGAACGAGGTGAAGAAGAGAATACCAGTACTTTGTCTAGGAAGTTGGCCTCGATAGCTGATTTGTATGTGAATGAGTCTTTGGCTACTAGTCATCGCCAAGCCGCTTCTATAGTTGGTGTGACTAGATTTTTACCAAGCTATGCTGGACTTGCTTTAGCTCATGAAGTGCATTCTTTGGAACATATTAGACAGGGCGGCAAAAAACCCATGGTAGCCATAATAGGTGGAGCTAAAATTTCTGATAAATTACCAGTGATCAAAAAATTATTACCCAAATTTTCTAATATTTTGGTAGGTGGGGCAGTGGCTAATACTTTGCTCATGGCTAAGAAAAATAAAGTCGGCCAGTCTTTAGTAGAGTTAGATATGCTGCCACAAGCTATAAAATTACTTACTCAAGCTAAATCTAAAATATTACTACCGGTTGATGTAGTGGTTTTAAGTGGCTCAGGTAAAAAAGCCGTAGTAAGAAAAATGCGTGAAGTAGCGCAAAACGATAAAATATTTGATCTTGGCCCTAAAACTATAGCTTTATATAGTAAGGTACTAAAAAAAGCCAAAACTATTTTTTGGGGAGGGCCGATTGGTTTAGTAGAAGACAAAAGGTTTTCTGCGGGCACCTTAGAGTTAGCTAAAGTAGTATCAACTCAGTCTCATAATTCCGTTTTTGTTTTAGTGGGTGGTGGTGATACAGCAAGTTTTTTTCATAAGCAAGGCATGCGAGTGAATCATATTTCTTTAGCCGGTGGGGCTATGTTGGAATTTTTAGCTGGCGAGGAATTGCCTGGTTTGAGAGTTTTAGAAACAAGGAAATAATCTATGTCTAAATTTACTATACACAATATACACGCTCGGGAAATTTTAGACTCCAGAGGTAATCCCACAGTAGAGGCTACAGTTTTTACAGCTGGCGATATATCAGCCTTAGCTTCGGTGCCTTCGGGCGCTTCTACTGGCAAATATGAAGCAGTAGAATTACGAGATGGTGATAGCGAACGTTATGAAGGTAAGGGTGTTTTACAAGCGGTAGCTAACATAGAAGGCGAGATTAGAGATCGGCTAAAAGGATTGTCTTTATTAGATCAGGTGGCTATAGACAACACCTTGATTGAGTTGGATGGCACTCCTAATAAAAGTCGTTTAGGGGCTAACGCTATTTTAGCTGTTTCGTTGGCGTGTGCGCGGGCGGCCAGCAAAGTTAGCCATGAGCCACTTTATAAATATTTACATAAAGTTTTTAAATTTGAACATAGTAAATTTATTTTACCGCTGCCGATGATGAATGTAGTAAACGGTGGTCGGCATGCTAATAATAAATTGTCTGTGCAGGAATTTATGATAGTGCCTAAAATTTTAAAAGCCGGTAAGGTGAGCATGGAAGAGTGCGTTAGGGCTGGTTCAGAAATTTATCATACTATTGGCGAAATATTAAAAGAGCGCGGCGAAGAAACAGAGGTAGGCGATGAAGGCGGTTATGCGCCGCAGATAACTTCAACTACTAAAGTACTTGATACCATCATGGAAGGTGTGGGGCGGGCTGGTTATGAGCCAGGCAAACAAATTAATTTAGCCTTGGATGTAGCGGCTTCTGAATTTTATCAAACAAATAAGTATGATTTTGAGGGACAGCCTTGTAGTAGTGAAGATTTGGTGAGGTTTTACAATAATTGGAGTAATAACTACCCGCTAGTTTCTATAGAAGATGGTTTGGCTGAAGACGATTGGGAAGGGTGGAGTGCATTAACCAATAGTTTGGGCAATAAGCTTATGTTGGTGGGTGATGATTTATTTGTTACTAATAAACAAAGATTGCAGCAAGGTATTACTAAAAAAGTGGCTAATGCTATTATTATTAAATTAAATCAAATAGGTACCTTATCTGAAACTATAGAAACCATAAAGTTAGCGCAGGCTAATAATTATCAACCTATAGTGTCACATCGTTCAGGCGACACAATAGATACTTTTATAGTTGATTTAGCAGTGGCTGTGGGTGCGCCTTTTATTAAGGCTGGGCCAACTTCACGGGGAGAACGAGTAGTCAAAGACAATAGGTTAATGGCCATTGAACAAGAATTAGAAGGCAATAATAGTAAATAGTTATGAAAACTAAGATCAAAAAGACAACTAAAAAATATCAGCCATTGGTGTTGGCTATATTGGATGGATGGGGAAGGGCGCCGGTTAAACGGCCAGATAATCCTATTGCCATAGCTAAAACGCCTTTTTTGCGCGACCTAGAAAAACATTATCCTTTTGCCCTACTTGGTGCCAGCGGTCAAAACGTTGGCTTACCTCACGGGCAAGATGGCAATTCAGAAGCGGGTCATTTAAATTTGGGTGCTGGTAGAATTGTGGAGCAAGATGCCGTTTATATTTCCAATAGTATAAAAGACGGAACTTTTTTTAAGAATTCGGCTTTTATTACAGCCATTGATCATGCTCGCAAATATAAATCAAGTTTGCATTTAATGGGTTTATTGTCCAATTATAATAGTGGTCATGCTTCGCCTGATCATCTACACGCCTTACTTAAATTAGCTGAACAACAAGGTGTGAAGAAAATTTTTATTCATTTATTTACCGATGGTCGCGATTCGCCCAAATATGATGCAGTGAAATTTTTAGAAGAATTAAAAAAGCGTTTTAGAAATGGTGAGGTTATAGCCACTATTGTAGGACGTTTTTATGCCATGGATCGTAAAAAATATTGGGCGCATACGGAAAAAGCTTACAATTTATTAACCCGAGGGCTGGGATTAAAAGAGCAGCAGCCAGAGGTAGCTTTGCGCCATGCTTACAATAGAGGTGAAAGTGATGAATATATTAAACCTATGGTTATGGTGGATAAACATAACAAACCTGTGGGATTGATTAGTGACAACGATGCTGTAATATTTTTTAATTTAAGATCTGATAGGGCCCGTCAGCTTGCTAAACCTTTTGTGCAAAAACATTTTGAGAAACTTAACAAGGGTTCTTTTAAGCGTTGGAAGGTTCTTAAAAATTTGTGTACGGTTGCTTTAACAGACTTTGGTCCAGATTTGGGTCATATTCACACGGCTTATCCTAGCCGCGACGAAAAAGAGACTTTACCTATGGCCTTAGTCGGACAACGACAATTGTATATAGCCGAGAGTGAAAAATTTGCCCATGTTACTTATTTTTTTAATGGCGGTTATGATCATCTGGTAGCCGGGGAAGATAGAGTAGTAGTACCTTCGCCGGATTTAGAAAGTTATGACAGAAAGCCAGATATGTCAGCCCACCAGATTACTAAAATAATTTTACGTAGCTTAAAGCAAAAAAAATATGATTTTATTACTGTGAATTTTGCTAACGCTGATATGGTGGGGCATACTGGCAATTTTAAAGCTTGTTTGCAGGCCGTGGAAACCATAGATAAGTGTTTAGGGCAAATAGGTCAGGCTTTATTTAGGGTAGGTGGTTTACTCATGGTAGTGGCTGATCATGGTAATGTAGAAGAAACAGTCAATAATAAAACAGGTGAAATAGATACTGAACATTCAACCAATCCAGTGCCTTGCTACCTTTATGGTAAAGTCTATAAGGGTAAGCATTTTACTCGTCGTAGGGGTATTTTGGGTGATGTAGCGCCGACTATTTTGGATATTCTAAATATACCCAAACCTAAATTAATGACTAGAAAGAGCTTATTTAAGCGTTAGACAAAATTTAGAGTGTTTTATTATTTATTGTTTTTATGTTTGCCCAAAGGCCAAAACCAGTAGTGTTAGCTATACTTGATGGTTGGGGAGTAGCTGCGCCATCGCGCGGTAATGCTATTACTCAAGCTAAGACACCAGTTTTTCATAAGTTAATTACTACTTACCCCACTTTTACTTTGCAAGCCGCTGGTGAGGCAGTGGGGTTACCATGGGGCGAAATGGGTAACAGCGAGGTAGGACACCTGACCCTTGGTTCGGGCAAGATTCTTTATCAAAATTTACCGCGCATTACCAAATCTATAATGGATGGCAGATTTTTTAAGAACGAGGTGTTACTTAAGGCTTGCCAGTTAGCTCGAGAGCGGGGGAGTAATCTGCATTTGATTGGTTTGGTAAGTAATGGCGGTGTGCACAGCTCAATAGACCACCTTTATGCTTTATTAGAGTTAGCTAAGACACAAGGGTTGGATAAATTTTATGTGCACGCTATTTTAGATGGGCGCGATACGTCTTTTGATTCTGGTAAGGGTTTTATTAAAGACTTAGAAAGTAAATTAAAAAAAATAAAAGCTGGAAAAATAGCCACTGTGATGGGTAGATTTTATGCTATGGACAGAGACAACCACTGGGACCGCATACAAGCGGCTTACGATTCTATGGTTCAAGGTAAGGGCAAGCCAGTTGGGTCGGGGCTGGAAGCAGTTACTAGCTCTTATGAAGCGCGAGTATTTGATGAAGAATTAGTGCCAACCGTTGTAACTAATGAGGGCAAACCAGTAACTACTATACAAGACGGCGATGTGATTATTCATTTTAATTTTCGACCAGACAGAGCTAGACAATTGACCCAGAGTTTAGTTTTGCCCAATTTTGATAAATTTACTAGGCCAGCTTTGCAGAATTTACACATGGTTACCATGACTGAATATGAGAAAGAGTTGCCGGTAGAGGTAGCCTTTCCGCCAGAAGTTGTGGATATGCCCTTAGCGCGAATTATTTCCGAGGCTGGTTTAAAGCAAATGCATTTAGCAGAAACAGAAAAATATGCTCACGTAACCTATTTTTTTAATGGCGGTCGCGAGCAGGCTTATGATAAAGAAGATCATACTCTTATCCCTTCGCCTATAGTCTCATCTTATGATCAAAAGCCAGCTATGTCGGCTCGAGGCATTACTGATCGTTTATTAAAAGAAATACGTAGTGGTACATATGATTTTTATGTAGTAAATTTTGCTAACGCTGATATGGTGGGGCATACTGGTAATTTAGCAGCCACCGTCAAGGCAGTTGAGTTTATAGACCAGTGTTTAGGTGAAGTGGTATCAGCTACCCTGGAGTTTGGCGGCGTGGTGCTAGTGACAGCTGATCATGGTAATGCCGAGGGTTTAATTAATATGCAAACTGGCAATATAGATAAAGAACACTCCAATACTCCGGTACCTCTTATTATAATAGCCAAGGAGCTAGAACAAAAAACTGTTAGTGGTAGCCCCATAACTGATGATTTGAGCCGTTTGACTTCAGCTGGTGTATTAGCTGATGTGGCACCAACTATACTGAAAATTATGGGTATAGCCAAACCGAGTATCATGACAGGGCAAAGCCTATTGTAAAATCCGAAATCCTAATATCTAAATCCTAAATTTAGATATTAGAAATTAGGATTTAGAATTTTTATTTTATGCCAGAACTTCCAGAAGTGGAGACAATTAAAAGGGATTTATCTAATGTATTGATTGGACGGCGAGTGAGCCGTTTTTTAGTTTCTAAAACTAGATTGTTAAAAAGTTCTAAAAAATTATTCATTAGTAAACTAGTCGGTAGTAAGATATTGTCGGTTGATCGTCGGGCTAAATTATTGTTACTTAATTTATCATCTGGTTATACAGTACTCATTCACCTAAAAATGACTGGGCAATTAGTTTATCAACGAGCTTCAGGTAAATTAAAAGTGGGTGGGCATCCTATTGTTGGAGTGGACAAGATTCCTAATAAGTACACTTATATCACTTTATCATTAGACAATAAAGCTAAACTATTTTTTAATGACGTTAGGCAGTTTGGTTATTGGCAAATAATAGATAGCAAAGAGTTGGATAATAAATTATCACATTTCGGTCCGGAGCCATTGTCTAAAAATTTTACAGCAGAAGCGTTTTATAAGCGTTTACAATCCAGACGACGTACAAGTATTAAGGCGGCCATATTGGATCAGAAGATTGTATCTGGTATAGGTAATATTTATGCTGACGAAAGTTTGTTTGTGGCTCGTTTGTATCCTGGGCGTTTGGTGGGTAGCCTTACCAGTAAAGAGACAAGAGCTCTTTTTTTGTCTATTAAGCAGGTTTTACGTAAAAGTATAAATGCTAGAGGGACTTCTTTTAATAGTTATCGTGATGGTTTGGGCCGCACAGGTACTTATTGGGAAAAGCGTTTAGTATATGGCCGAACAAGCCAAGCCTGCCCCAGATGTGGTAAAATTATAAAGAAGTTGCATATAGCTGGTCGGGGAACGCATTTTTGCCCTAATTGTCAAAAATAATATTTTTTAACTTTTTTATTTTATGTCAGTTGATCTAAATATTTTTTATAGTTTTTATAATTTAGCTAGTACTAATGTATTTTGGCATTGGCTAGCTGTATTTTGCGCTACTTATCTTATTTGGTTTTTATTTGCTTGGTTTTTAATAGCGTTTGTGTGGCACAAGCGAGCGGGACTCAAGGAATTTTTAATTTTTGCCATTGGCGGCGGTTTAATATATATTTTAAGTTATATAATAGAATTATTTTGGTTTAGACTTCGTCCTTTTGCAGCGGAGCATTTAATTCCTTTAATTGAAAAGTCAGTTACTAGCAAATCTTTTCCATCGGATCACACGGCGGCTGCTTTTTTTGTGGTTACTTTGTTGGTGGCCCATCGTAAATCTTGGTGGTGGGCTCTGGTGTTAGCTAGTTTAGTTGGTTTGAGTAGAATAGCAGTTGGAGTTCATTATCCTTCAGATGTATTAGTGGGGGCGGGTTTGGGTGTAACTCTAGCTGTGGTAGCATTAAAAGTAGAAAAAATATTGATAACGAAGAAATAATTTTTTTGTTTTTAATTAAATACAACGCGGGCACCTTAAATGCTCGTGTTTTTGCGTCCGAATAACTAAATTGTTCAACATTATCATTGTTCCAGCTTGTTGGGTAAGGTAAGATTCATATATGAAACTTCTCATCTTGGCTGGGGGCACTGGCACTAGACTGTGGCCATTGTCACGTGCCTCTAAACCAAAACAAGTTCAACCTTTTTTGAACAATTTAACTTTGTTACAGCATACTTGGCAAAGGCTGAGAACGTCTTTTTCAGCCAATGATATTTTTGTATCAACTTCTCAGGCTCATCTTAAAGAAATTTTAGTACAACTGCCTGAGTTAAAAAAAAGTCACCTTATAGTAGAACCAATAGCTCGCAATACAGCGCCGGCTATTGGTTTGGCTGCTAAAGTAATTTATAAATTATTTCCACACGAAGCAGTAGCTACTATTAATAGTGATCAATACATTAAAGAAGTTTCATTTTTTATTAAAACTTTAAAAATTTGTGAGAATGTCATAAAGCATAGCCCAAACTCTCTAGTGTTAATGGGTATTAAACCAAGTTATGCTGAAACGGGCTATGGTTATATAAAACTGGGTCGTAAATTAAAAAGTGGCAGAAAGTCGGATTCTGTTTATAAGGTGTTGAATTTTACTGAAAAACCGTCTTTGGCTTTGGCTAAACGCTTAGTGATCAGTAAAAATCATTTGTGGAATTCAGGCATGTTTGTTTTTTATCCTGCTAGTTTGTTTAAAATGTATCGGGTTCATGCAGCTGGTTTAGCAAATAAATTGGAAAAGCTAAAAATAAAGCAATTTAAAAACAAAGTTTGGTCAGTAGATTTAAAACAGTTCAGTAAATTAACCCCCATATCTATTGATTATGCTTTGGTGGAAAGAGCTAAGAATGAATTAATAGTTGTTCCAGCTAACTTTGGTTGGAGCGATGTAGGGCACTGGCGAACTATTTATAGTATTTTATCAGCCAATTTGGGAAAGAATATAGTGCGTGGTAACTATTTACCTTTTAATTCTAAAGGTAATTTGGTTTATACTGATAAAAATAAGCTAGTAGCTACAGTTGGTATGGATGCTTTTATTGTGGTGGATACACCAGATGCTTTGTTGATTTGCCCCCAAAGTCAGGCTCAAGAGGTAAAAGGTGTGGTAGAAGAATTAAAAAAACGCGGTTGGCATAAGTATATCTAGAAACATTTTATATGGCTAAGTTTTGTTCTAGATTTTTTTTACCAGCAATATCTTTTAAACATTGGTTAAAGATAGGCCTGTCTTTAGTGTTGGTTATTTTTTTGATTGGTTTAGCGGTCAGTTGGTATTTGATAGTGCCAGTTAGTAGTAACAGTAAATTGGTTAAAGTAAACATTGTAGCTGGGCAAGGTGTGAAACAAATTAGTAGTAGTTTAAAAAAAGCCGAATTAATTCGTAGCTCCAATTGGTTTGAATTTTGGGTGTGGTTAACTGGCAAAGAGAAAAGTTTAGTAGCGGGGGAGTATTATTTGCCGCAGAATATTAATTTAATCAATTTGGTAAATATGATTGCGGGTGGAGTAACACCATCTAGCGAAGTAACTATTAGATTCCCTGAAGGTTGGACCTTGGTGCAAATGGGGGAGTATTTAGAAAAAAATGGTATAGTGAGTAGTAAAGATTTTACACGTTCTGCCACATCGCCAAATATATTTAGCAAATTTTTACCCGAAGCATTAAAAAAAGATTTATTTAATGGATCAATACCTGCTTCTTTGGAAGGATATTTATTTCCAGATACTTATAGAGTTTATCGTGATGTAACGTCGTTTGACTTGATACGAAAATTATTATCTAATTTTGATAAAAAATTTAAACCAGACTGGCTTACAGAATTAAATCAAAGAAGCATTTCCCTAAAACAAGCAGTCATATTGGCTAGTATAGTTGAGCGTGAGGTAACTGGATCGACTGATAGAAAGATAGTAGCTGATATATTTTGGCGCAGACTACAGGCGGGTCGGGGCTTAGAAGCAGATTCAACTATCAATTATATAACAGGTAAGAATACTCCAGCGGTTTCAGGTAAAGATTTGTCTGTTGATTCGCCATACAATACTTACCGATATAGGGGATTGCCACCAGGCCCAATATCTAATCCTGGGGAGAGCGCTTTAGAGGCAGTGGTTTATCCGCAACCGAATGCTTATTGGTATTTTTTAACTACTCCAGAGGGTAAGGTTATTTATTCTAAAACCTTTGATGAGCATAAGATAGCTAAGCAGAAATTTTTGAAATAATTTTAATAATTATTTTAGTATCGGATAGTGTATCGGATGCTTTTTTGTGTTGAGAATTTTTTATGATTTTTCATTGACAAAAGTCATTTTATATGCTATCATAGTAGTAACGATATGATATCGGATACGATATCGGAGGCTAAAATAAGCCAAAAATAAATAACAAAAATAAAACCCCTAAATAAAAATCAAAAAAGGGGTAAAAAATATGAACCCCACAAATACGGGCGATGAGCCAAAAATTTTAAGCTCTAAAGCCCAAGACAATTTACCGCCTGATTCAGAACTCATTTCTTTAGCTGAAGCTTCAGGTCTTACTCCTTATAGCCAGGAGTATATTTCCCTGTTAGCTCGCAAAGGAAAGTTGGCGGCTTGGAAAAAAGGTAGGAACTGGATGACCACTAAACAGGCTGTACTTGATTATGTGGCCAAGCAAGCTAAAGAGGCTAAAGAAGATTTTGAGCGTAAGACATCTTTTACCCCCCAGGTGAAACAACCTGAGGCTGATTTTTCTTCCCAAACTTTGGCTTCTGTGGCGGCTGCTATGGGTGAGAAATTAGGAGAAAAAATTGGCGAGAAAATAAGTGACAAAATTGGTGAACAGTTGAGGGGCGTACAGGCTAGTCTGGAACAAGTAAATGAAAAAGTAAATCTTGGTGTAGTGCCTCCACCAGAAGAGTCAGACGTGACTACTATACCGCAGGCGTTTGAGCCACCCAAAGAAGGTCGCCCTAGGATATTTTATTTTCTTATTTTGCTTATTATCCTGCCGCTTTTGTTTTGGGGGTTCACCCAAGGTTTAGCTGATGACTTACCATTTAGACTTTTTACTTCTTTGAAAAATGCCTGGACGCTTGATGGTCATAAAGCGGGTACGAATGCTAATGAAGTTTTGATTTTAAATGAAGCCGGAAATATTTCTATTAAAGGTCATATTGAAACTCAAGGACAATTGCGTTCTTATGCGCGTGATGGCATAGCACCTATTGTGATAGATTCCACTACCAAAGTAGAAAATTTAAATGCTGATACAGTAGATGGATTTTCGCCTGAACAATTTACTTTAGCTTTTGTTACAAAGAATGGCAACGTTACTACTGATGATGTTTATTTGAAAGGAAATGTAGAAGCCGGACAAATGTTGCAAGTTAAAGGTGCTACTAAATTATTGGATGCCTTATTGGTAGATGGAAATTTGGGTGTTTGGGGCGAGGCTTTTTTCCATAAAGATGTGGCTATTGATGGCAGCTTAGATTTGAAAGAGCAATTAAAAGTTGGCAAGAGTGCCGACGTAAAAGAAACTTTGCAAGTTGGTGGAGATGCCAAGGTTACTCAAAATTTAGATGTCGGCGGTAATGTGTCAGCTAAAGATTTAGTTACCACAGGTATGATTAATGCGGGCGGTAATATATCTTCCAGTGGTGGCATTACATCAGTTGGTAGTATTGCTTCGGGTGGCAATATTACCTCAGTTGGTGGTATTACCTCTGGTGGTGATATTTTAACTAGCGGACATAATTTAGTTTTAGGTGCTGGTACTATTCAAACAGACAACAGAGAAGTAGTAAGGAATTTGAATGCTGAATTGTGGAATGGTATGGAGTCAGCCGAATTTAATTTAGATTATGTCACTAGCAAAGGTGCTACTACTAACAACCCAATTACCGTAGGTGGCTTAAGTACCAGTGGTAGGTCGCTTTTTTCTGGTGATGCCCAGTTTATGGGTAAGACAGATTTGTTGGGCGAAACCACTATTGGCAATTTGCAATCTTTAACTGTTAATGGCACTTCTAATTTAAAAAACACTAATATCAATGGGACACTGGTAACATCTGGGCATGGCTTGTTTAATAGTTTAGGTGTAGCTGGTACGGCCGGCGTTATTAATTTGTCATCTAAAGAACTTTCTACTACTAATGCTATAGTTGGAGGCTCTTCCTCTGATAGTCTTAAAGTTTCAGCTTCATCTACTTTCAGCAGTCCAGTAACTGTGTCTAGTAGTATTAGTTTAACTTCAACTACCCCCACTATTAGTACATCTAATGGTGATTTGAATTTGCAAATTTCAGGCGCCAGCACTGGTAATGTAAGAATAGGCAATAGTGCGGTTGGTTCAGCCACACCCGATCTTTTAGTGGTAGACTCAGGTACTGGTGACCCAACTGGAACAGCTGGTGCTATGTATTACAATACTACCACTAGCAAATTTCGTTGTTATGAAAATGGCGCCTGGGCCGATTGTGTTGGCTCTGGGTCATTAAGTTTGCAAGCAGCCTACAATGGTGGAAATAGTATTACTACCACGGACGCTCATGATATTGGTTTTAATTTAGCCAAAGGTACAACTGTCGATAGTAATTTTGTAACTACTATTGCCGATAATTCCACTTCTACAGTTAAGATAGTACGCGCTGATGGCACAGGAACTAATAATCCTAGCCAATTATTATTACTAGATAATTTGGATACCAACCAATCAATAGCCGACGGGCTAAAGATTCAATCAGCTGCCGGGTTAATCAGCGATGGTATAGATGTTTCCGATGCAGAGTTAGTTAATTCAATTAATGTAGGTGATAATGATATTGTTGGTACTACACCTTTAATTAATTTTACTAATTTTGATGTTTCAGCCTCTGGTAATATCACAGTAGCTGCGGGACAAGGTTTAGATACTAATGCAGCTGGTAGTTTGGCACTCGGTGCAACTTCGGCTACTACCGTGGATATTGCTGGCGGATCAGCTAGCACGGGTTGTACCATTACAAACGCTACTGGAGATTTAGTTTGTGCTGGTAATATTACAGGTGCCAATGTTGGTACCATTGGTTATTGGACCAGGACAGGCACTACTTTGTCACCAACTACAGCCGGTGATGCTCTAACTACTTCAGGTAATATTTCAACTTCAGCTACTGGTACCATCACTTCGGCTGGTCTTCTGACTGCTTCTAATGGTTTTACTCAAACAACCGGAGCCTTAAATTTGACAGCCACTTCCGGAGCCCTGGCTTTGTCTGGCTTATCGGCCTCTTCTATTAATACCGGAGCAGCCGCTCTTACTTTTACTTCATCAAACTTTAATACCACTGCTACTGGTATAAATTCCACTGCTATTGGTGCCACTACTCCCAGCACTGGCGCGTTTACTTCTTTAGGTTCCTCTGGCGCTACCACCTTAGGCAACAACACTTCTACTGTAGCGGTTGATTCAACCAATTGGGATATAACAGCTGCCGGCGGTGCTTCTGGGTTAACAGGTTTAAGTTCTTCTGGCACAATCGCATTTTCCGGTTTGTCGGCTAATGGTCCGGTGTTTACTTCGGGTGGCACTGGCACTTTAAATAGTGAAGCTCAATTAGCTATTGCTCGCGGCGGTACTAATGGAACTGCTACACCAACTGCTGGAGCTATAGCTTATGGTACAGGTACGGCTTATGCTTTTAATGCAGCAGGAAACATTGGTCAAGTTTTGGTTTCAGGCGGTGCTGGTACTCCAACTTGGGCAGATGCCTCGGGTATAGCTACTTCTTTTACTGCCATTACTTCTGGCACTAACATTCAGGCGGCAATGGTTGTGGGCACTGGAGCTTCGCTTGATTATACCGGCACGGGCACTATTAATGCCTCTACTTTGCAGGGTTCTACTTGGGCAGCGCCTGGCACTATTGGTTCTGGCACGCCAAGTTCTGCCGCCTTCACTACTCTAAGCGCTGCTCCCACTGGTACTAATGATATTACCTTCACTACTGATGCAGATTCCACAGTGGTTGTTTCTGGTTTGCAAACTGCTGCTGGCGATGGCTTGTGTATTGACGCCTCTAACAACCTAGTAGTTTGTTCAACTGGTTCATCACCAGCTACTCTGCAATCAGCCTATGCTAAAGGAAATACTATCACTACCACCACCGGTCGCGACATCATCTTTACCCTCGACGATACAGCAGCTGATGCCAACTTTGCTATTGGTATAGCCACTGGTTCCACTTCAACTACCAGTATCACCAGAGCCGATGGCGCCGGTGCAGCTGATCCGGCCCAGCTATTACTCTTAGACAACGCTGACACCAACCGTATTCTGCCAGTTGGCCTTAAAGTCACAGCCTCAGGTGGAGCTTCCGGTGGCGTGACCACAGCTTTAGATTTAACTGACGCTAATATCACCAATGCTTTATTAGCTGGCGCTAATGATCTTAGTGGTACTAATTGGTCTATTACTGGTGCAACTGGCGCTGCTTCTTTTGTGGGTGTTAATTCTGGCACTGGTTTAATACAAGGTACGGGTGGTCTTACACTCACCGGTACTACTAATATCAATACTTCTGGTTCAGCTGCTACTAATGTTGGTACTGGCACTTACACTGGCACCTTAACCTTAGGGAATGCTAGTGCTGATGTAGCTATTACTGATGGCCAATGGTCTATTACTGGTGCTGGTCTTATTAC
>Ga0172379_10002701_pt1 | contig 30597 bp, 27 predicted proteins | sample GrowelOW334metaG_FD_119756 | JGI IMG/M metagenome (GOLD analysis project Ga0172379, IMG submission 119756) | Groundwater microbial communities from an aquifer near a municipal landfill in Southern Ontario, Canada - Groundwater well OW334 metaG | ecosystem: Environmental > Aquatic > Deep...
CACGATCGTCGGTCAATTTTTCGCCCGGTAACCCGTCCTACCGGAAAAGGTCAAGCGTTTCAATACAGTATCCATGAAGTACACACACTTAAGCGAATCGGTGGTCGTCAAAAAGGTCTCTGAAGAGGGGGTGATCGGCGTTTTCCATATTGAAGGTCTCTACACCGGATATGGGAACACAATGGGAAATGCGCTCCGGCGGGCGCTCCTTTCGTCCTTGCCTGGTGCCGCTATCACGCAGATCAAGATCAAAGGAATTGACCACGAATTCTCGACGCTCCCGGGTATGGTGGAGGATATCGTTGAGTTCACGCTGAACCTGAAGCGGGTCCGTTTCCACTTCTTCGCGGAAGAGCCCCAAGTACTGACCCTGAAAGTGAAAGGTGAAGCGGAGGTGACGGCGGCGGATATTCAGTCAACACCGCTCGTGAAGGTCATCAACGGCGACCTGCACCTTGCGACGCTCACGAAGAAGAACGCGGACCTCGACATGGAGATCACGATCGAGAAGGGATTGGGCTATGTTCCGTCCGAGGCGCGTCGCCTTGAGCGGTTGCCGGTGGGTACCGTCGTGCTCGATGCGATATTCTCCCCAATGGTCCGTGTTGCGTTCTCCGTCGAGAACATGCGTGTTGGTGATAGGACTGATTTCAACCGTCTCATGATGGAGATCGAGACCGATGGTTCCATCACGCCGTCAGAGGCGTTCCACAAAGCAGGGAACATTTTGAAGGACCACTTCGATAAGGTTGCCGCGATCGAGGTGACGAAGACCGAGGTTCCTGCGGAGGAAAAGAAGAAAAAGAAGAAGTAAACACTATGCGCCACCTCAACAAAGGACGAAAGTTCGGCTTAAAGCGCGGCCCACGCCGTTCGTTCCTGTCCGTTCTCACAACGAATTTCATTCAACACGGAAGGATCGTGACGACCGAAGCGCGCGCCAAAGAGATCCGTCCGATCGTTGAGCGGCTCGTTTCGCACGCCAAGAAGCAGAACGTGGCTGCGCTCCGGCTCCTTATGCAGCGACTCCCGAAAGTAGCGGCGTACAAGCTCTACCACGAGATAGCGCCGAAGTACCTCGAACGAAAAGGTGGATACACGCGTATCGTGAAGCGCGCAAAGCCCCGGAAGCACGACGCATCCCGGATGGCAATGATCGAGTTCGTCTAGAACCATGGAACACACTATCGACGCAAAGAATAAAGCAGTCGGCCGCCTCGCCTCGGAGATCGCTCGTATCCTCCAGGGGAAGCATCGCGCGACGTACAATCCACGGCTCCCCGGAACCGATTCCGTTCGTGTGACGAACATCAAAGAGCTGCGATTCACACAGAAGCAGTTGACCCAGAAGGTCTACTACCGTCACGCCGGACAGCTCGGTCACTTGAAGGAGAATAAGTTGAAGGACGTGTTCGCGAAGAAGCCTGACTGGGTGCTCCGGAACGCCGTCCGACTCATGCTTCCGAAGAATCGTTTGCGTGCGGTCCGCTTGCGGAGACTCACTGTCGGATAAATCGTATGCCAACCATAAAGAAAAACACCACAACCGAAAAGGTACACAAAGCGCCGAAAGTGAAGCGGCAGTATACCGAAGCAGTCGGTCGCCGGAAGACGGCTGTCGTTCGCGTCCGCATTTATGACCCGAAGAACGGAGAAGGAGCGCCGGGCGTCACCGTGAACGACAAGAAGCTTGCCGCGTATTTCCCGCTCCGCCGCGAACAGCACATCGCCATCGCGCCGTTCCTCGCGCTCTCGTTCAAGGAAGATACGTACGCCGTGAGCGCGCATGCGAAAGGAGGAGGCATAAATGCACAGGCGGAAGCCCTCTGTCTCGGTATCGCGCGCGTTCTCATCATTCTTGATCCGACCGCACGTCCGAAGCTGAAGGCTCTGGGGTACCTGAAGCGCGACCCTCGCGCAGTCGAACGGAAGAAGTTCGGTTCCCGCAAAGCCCGCAGACCGCAACAGTGGAGGAAGCGCTAGCGCGCTCCACTGTTGCGAGGGGGATGGTCGAAGGGGGCACCGTTCGTGCCCCCTTTGTGTAGGAGACTATTCAGAACCGTGGGTTCTGAAGGAGGTCGCTTTAAGCGACCGACACAGCACTGGAGAAAGAGGTAGTCTGAAAACCCCCGAAAGGGGGTTTTCTCTTTCTCCATGCTGAGAGGAAAGGGGTCGGGGAAGGACGGGGATTGAGTCCTTCCCCGTGTTGGAGAACCCAGCTGCAAGCTGGGAATTAGGAACCGAGGGTTCCTAAAACAGTCGCCTATGGCGACTGTTGCAGCACTGGAGGAAGCGTTAGAGCGCTCCACTGTTGCTCCTTCCCTTATTCCGCTACCTCGAATGAAACGATATCACCGTCGGTTCGCAGGCCGAAGACCTGCGATTCATAGACCGCCGACGAGAGTCCGTCCATGAGGAGCGTCGCCTGTTGCGGCGGACGCGTATCGGCTTCGAGCGTCGCCAGGCGGCCATTACCGAAGATGAGGAGGTAGGTCGAGAAACCCCGCATCCAATCGAGTGATTCGATAACGTCGATACCGGGGGCTTTTCCGAGCGGAACGCGTGAGCCAGCCCTCTCTCGCGTGTCGCTCATGTACGCATCGAGGAAGACAAGTTCAAGTGAACCATCGCGAGACGCGAGCGCGAGTCGCTTCTCCTCGGGGGAGATAGCGAATCGAATGACATCACGGGCAAGTAGTTGGGTCTTCGCTTCTGGACGATCGTACTGGTAGAGCGTTCCGTCGTCCGTGCGCGCGAATATCGTCTCGTTGTCTGCGGTTGTGCCGATCTCGCGAACAACCCCGGGTATATCGAGTGTCGTGGTCGCGGTGGTCCGTACGAAGAGGTTCATGGTCGTGAGCGTACTCGAGGCATCGAGTGCAAGGAGGGTGTTTCCGACGAGGGTTGCCGTCATGTACGGGGCCGTCGTGGACGCGAGTGTTTCAAGCTCCACCTTTCGCGTATCGAGCGCATAGAGGCTCGTTTTCGTGCGGAGGATGACCTTCCCGCGGGTGAATGGGTGCCAGAATGCTTGCTGTATCGACTCTGCGGCCAGCCGTTTCCCGGTGCGTGCCGTAAGTGACGAGAGGAGCGCGGAGAGGTTCAGAGACCCTTCAGGGGACTCAAGGTCGGTGTAAAAGTACGAACCACCGTCTTCGGTAACGACCGCTGTCGAATTTGGATCGGAAAGGACAACGGTCGTGCCCTTGATGAGCGTGTCTCCCATTCGGAGCGTGTCGCGCTCCGTTTGCACGACGAGTCCCACGCTCGTGAACCAGAATGCTTTGTTCCCGGAGAGGAGTGTGGTCATCTGCGGAGCGAGTGGCCAGAGTGTAACGTGACTCGCGGCCGCAACTTCGCCCGACTGAACCGTGAGTCGTTTTTCCCACGTCGAGAATCCGGGTTTTGTGATAGCCACGGAGTATGAGCCAGGAGCAAGTTTCGGTATCAGCGTGCCGGAGGTGAGGATACTATCGTTCCGTTCGACGGGGGCACCATCGAGCGTGATGAGCGCATCGGTCGGTTCGAATTTCAGGAAAATGGCGCCGGTCTCGACGATACGGAGTCGTTTGAAGTCGGGGACCCATCCGCCGGTGAGTGTGACGAGGTAGGCCCCGACGACGAGGAAAACGGTGACAAGGGTATAGAAAATGAATTGTCGGAGATAGGTATGCATATGGATGCGTTCACACCATAGTACGTCGCCGAAAGTATCTGCGCAAGAAATTATCGCGTCGTGCCCTTCGAGCGCCGGTCAGGGTTGAATTTAGCCCCCACCCACGGTAGAGTAAGGGGGTTCAACGGGAGCGAAAAAATACCATGTTCATACGAAAAATAGGGATCGACCTCGGGACCACTAATACGCTCGTTTTCTTGCCGGACCGCGGCATCGTCATCAATGAACCGACGGTTGTCGCACTCCGGAAACCCGACAACACCGTGCTCGCTGTCGGTGTCGAAGCGAAAGAGATGGTCGGTCGCACGCCGGACGATATCGTGACGTACCGCCCTCTGAAGGATGGCGTTATCGCCGAGTACTACGTGACGCGCGCGATGCTGAAGTACTTCATCGCGAAGGCGATCGGTTCGTTCAACGTGTTCCGTCCGGAGGTCGTCATCTCGGTCCCTGCGGGTATTACCTCCACCGAGTATCGCGCGGTGATGAATGCGGCAAAGGAAGCGGGCGCTCGTGAGGTCTACCTCGTGAAGGAACCGCTCCTCGCGTCACTTGGCGCGGGTATTCCCATCCACTCTGCGGAGGGGAACATGATCGTGAACATTGGCGGCGGTACCACCGAGGTGGCGGTCATCTCCTTGGGCGGTATCGTGACCTGGGCGTCCCTGCGCGTCGCCGGGAACCGATTTGACCAGTCTATTTCTGACTATATTCGCAAGAAGTACGGCCTCGCGATAGGCGATACGACCGCCGAGAACATCAAGATCTCCATTGGAACCGCCCTCCCGAACCGCGTGAAAACGGAGATGAAGATACGCGGACGCGACCTTCCATCGGGACTCCCGAAGGACCTCATGGTCTCTTCGAATGAGGTGGCCGAGGCCATCAATCCGCACCTCGTGGACATCATGAACTCGGTCCAGTCGGTTTTCAACGTGACGCCGCCGGAACTCGCTGCCGACATCATGGAGAAGGGTATCATCCTTTCCGGGGGTTCGGCGCAACTCCGCGATATCCAGGAGTTCTTCAAACGTTCACTCGGGGTTTCGGCGTACGTTGCCGAGGAAGCGATCCTCTGCGTCGCAAAGGGTACCGCGACCATTTTAAATCACCTCGATGTCTACAAGAGAACGCTCCTCAGTAAAAAGTAACGGATCATCCGCACTCGTTGGGTACGAGCGGTACGTTGCTGCATTCACGAAGGTCGTTCGTGAGGGGTCACTCGGACACGCGTACCTCTTCTTTGGCGACGCCGAAACGGGCAAGCACGCATTCGCCCGTCGCCTTGGGTCATTCCTTGAAACGGGGGAGTGGCAGGACGATGGCCACATACTCGTGGACGTGATATCCGTTGGTCCCGACGAGAAGGGGACGATCGGCATCGACGCCGCGCGGGAGCTCAAGAAATTCCTCTGGCAAACGCCACTGGTATCGTCGCGCCGGACCGCCATCATCGATTCCGCGGAAGCATTGACCGACGAAGCACAGAGCGCGCTCCTGAAGCTCGTTGAGGAGCCCTCCCCGCACGCCCTGCTCCTCTTCACGACCTACGAGCCGTCGGTGCTCTTTCCACCGCTCCGTTCGCGTCTCACGAAGATATACGTTCCGCGGCTTCCGAAGAGCGTCGTGCGGGACTTTCTTGTGTCGCAGCACGGCATGACGGCAAAGCGCGCAGAAGAACTTGCTGCGGAGTCCTTCGGGCGTATTGGCCGCGCCCTCCGTCTCGCGGGCATAACGGACGCGGCGCCGACCGAGGGGAACGAGCTCGACACGGAGATACAGGCGAACATTTTCCGTCTCCGCGCGAACGGTATCCGGAAGAATGCACGCGTTCTTGCGTGGCTCGTGGAGCGCGAAGCGCTCGCGAAGCGGTTCAACCTGAACCCGAACCTCCAGCGAAAGGCGGTCCGCATCATGATGGGCTGATACTGTATACTAAGAACAATGAATACAATTGAAGATTTCAAGGAGACGCTCATCCCGGTCGCCGCGAGCCTGAAGAAAGAGTTTGCGAGCATCAGGACGAACCGCCCGGTAACAGCGCTCATCGAGGATATCCGGGTGCCCTACTATGGCGAAACGCTCCCTATAAAGCAGGTAGCGTCCATTGGGATAATCCCACCGCGAGAGATATCGGTGCAGGCGTGGGACAAGGAGGCGGTGCAGGCAATCGTCCGTGGTATCGAAGCCGCGCAGCTCGGCGTATCGGTCCAGGCGGATGACATGGTCGTCCATGTACGGCTTCCCGAACTCTCGAGTGAGCGACGCGAGGAACTTGCGAAGCAGGTCAAGCGGATCGCGGAGGAGCACCGCATCGAGGTGCGCCATGTCAGGGACGAGGGGAACAAAGCAGTGGAGCGTGCATTCGAGGAGAACGAACTCTCGGAGGACCAGAAATTCAAGCTGAAAGAGACCATACAGAAAGAAGTTGAGCGTATGAACGCGGAGATCGAGAGTCTCGTTGTGGCGAAGGTGAAGGAGATAATGGAGTAATAGGAAGTTCAAAATGTAAATCTCAAAATGGAAAGTGCATCAGGAAGCTCAGGGCGGTAATTTTCAATTCTAAGCTGCCATTTTCAACTTTGAGATTTCAACTTTACATTACGTATGGTCATACTCTTCGTTATCATCGGCCTTTCGCTCATCATCCTTGTCCACGAGGCGGGGCATTTTCTTTTCGCGAAGCTCGCAGGTATCCGTGTTCTTGAGTTCGGGTTCGGATTCCCACCGAGAATGTTCGGTGCCCTGAAGCGTCACGGGCGTCGCGTCGAGCGGGAGAGTATCGAGGAATCAGTGCGGGAAACGGTCACGGATACGGCACACGGCGAAGTGACGGAGATCGTCCATGAGGTGCGGGAGATCGATGAGGTCGTCCCCACTGCAAAGTGGACATTCTTCTTCGGCAAGCCGAGCGTCGAAGAAGCGGAAGACGCATGGCGGAGCGGTGCGACCATCTATTCGCTGAATTGGCTTCCGTTCGGCGGTTTCGTGCGGCTCTACGGGGAGGATGGCGTTTCGACCGATGAATCCGAACGCGAGGGGCGAAAACACGGTATCGCATTCTCGGCCGCATCATTCCCACGCAAGGCGCTCACGATGCTCGCGGGCGTCACGATGAATATCATATTCGGGTGGGTGCTGTTCTCCGCGGTGTACATGATCGGAACGCCGGAGCACCTGATGGTCGCGGATATCGCTCCTGCCTCACCCGCAGAGGCTGCTGGTCTTGTCGCAGGGGACGTCATTGTGCGCGTTGAGGCGGGCGGTGTCGTTCTCGAGGATCCTATCGGAACCAATGCGTTCATCGGTCTTACGAAGGCAAACCTCGGTGAGCCGATGGCGCTCTCGGTACAGCGAGGTTCGGACATTCACGCCGTGACGGTCACTGGGCGAGTGAATCCGCCGGCGGGTGAAGGAGCGCTCGGGGTAGCCTTGAATACGATCGGCACGACGCGGCTTCCGTTCTTCTCGGCGCTCTGGGAGGGCATGCGTTCGACGGGCCAGATGCTCGTCGCGGTTGCCGTCGGATTCTACGACATCATAACCGGTATTTTCGTGCATCCGGAGATATTCAAATCGGTATCGGGGCCGGTCGGTATTGTCGATGCAGCGGTCCAGACCGGCTCGCTCGGCATCGTGTACGTCCTGCAGTTTATGGCGCTCATTTCTCTGAACCTCGCGGTCTTGAATCTCATCCCGTTCCCGGCGCTCGACGGCGGAAGATTCCTGGTCATCGCATTCGAGCGGCTCTTCCGTCGCGAACTCTCCCGGCGGTTCCAGATGGTCGTGAACAGCGTCGGGTTTGTTGCGCTCGTCCTACTTATGGTATTCGTGACTGTGCAGGACGTAGGGAGGTTGTAAGTAGGAGTTAGGGACTAGGAGCTAGGAATTAGAGTATGCAATCAGAAACTAAGATTTGTCAGAACTGTAAGACCGAATTCATCATCGAATCGGAGGATTTCGATTTCTACGAGCGGATGAAGGTGCCGCCGCCGACGTTCTGTTGGCTTTGTCGGGCGCAGCGGCGCTTAGCGTTCCGGAACGAACGGGCACTCTACAAGCGGAAAAGCGATTTCTCGGGGAAGGAGATATTCTCGAGCTTCCCGCCGGAAGCCCCGTTCACGGTCTACGAGAACGATGTGTGGTACTCGGACCAGTGGGATGCGCTCACGTATGGGCAGGAGTACGATTTTTCGAAGCCGTTTTTCACCCAGTTTTTCGAACTTTGGAAACGCGTTCCGATGTATGCGCTCTCTATCATTGGTGGCACAAACAGCGACTACGCGAACAATTTCACTGCAGCAAAAAACTGCTATCTCGTTTTCAATTCTAGCTACCCGGAGGATTGCCTCTACGGGAATGGGGTCGACTACTCAACGAATTGCGTCGATAACTCCCATGTATCGAAGTGCGAACTGTCCTACGGGAATTTTTGGCTCACACGGTGCAGTCGCACTTTCTTTTCTGGGCGATGTGAGGACTGCGCGGATGTATGGTTCTCACGCGATCTCCGCGGGTGTTCGGATTGTTTCGGGTGCGTAGGTTTGCGGAACAAGAGCTACTACATTTGGAACAAACCGCACACAAAAGAAGAGTACGGAGCATTTATGGCCGCGTTCAATTCGGGCTCATTCCGTGAGGTCGCGCAGCATCGGGACGAAGCAATGACATTCGCGGCAGGTTATCCCGTGAAATTCATTGAGGGAATGCACAATACCGACGTGAGTGGAAATTACATTTTCAATTCAAAGAACGTCAAGAATTCATTCCTCGTTCGCGAAGGCGAGAATCTAAAGTACTGTCAGTATTTGCAGGTTCCACCGAACAAGGATTGCTACGACCACACAACGTGGGGGAATGGGAACGAGCTTACGTACGAGGTGTGCCAGGTTGGGAGAATGGGGTACAATATTCGTTTTTCGCTCCTCACGTATCCAGATGTCAAGAATCTTGAGTACTGCGTATCGTGTCAGTCGACATCGGATTGCTTCGGGTGTGCTGGGCTCCGGAACAAGCAGCACTGCATCATGAACAAGCAGTACACAAAGGAGGAGTACGAGACGCTCGTTCCGAAGATACGTCAGCAGATGATTGATATGCCTTACACCGATGCAAAGGGGAGAGTCTACCGGTATGGGGAGTTCTTCCCCGTTGAGTTTTCTCCGTACCCCTATAACGAAACAGCAACACAGGATTATTTTCCGCTCACAAAAGAAGAAGCACTCGATGCAGGTTTTTCGTGGCGCGACCAGCCCGAGCGGAACTACGCCATCACGATGCCGACCGAGGCGATTCCGGATGACATCGCGAGCGTCGACGACTCAATTCTAAACGCGGTCATTGGGTGCGCGCATGGCGGGACGTGCAACGATAATTGCACAAAAGCATTCCGCATTACACCAGCCGAACTCGCATTCTACAGGCAACTCAAGCTCCCATTGCCGCGCCTTTGTCCGAGCTGTCGGACGCGAGAGCGGCTTTCCCGCCGCGGTGGGTTCAAGCTCTACCATCGTGCTTGCCAGTGCGCCGGCACTCGTTCATCAAATGGGGCATACGTGAACGCGACCACGCACGAGCATGGGGCAGGGAAGTGCGGGAACGAGTTCGAGACAAGCTACGGGCCCGATCGCAAAGAGGTTGTCTACTGCGAGCAGTGCTACCAAGCAGAAGTCGCATGACCGAACCACAGACCAAAACCTGCCAAAACTGTAAGGCCCAGTTCATCATCGAACCCGATGACTTCGTGTTTTATGAACGAATGCAGGTACCAGCACCCACGTGGTGCCCCGAATGTCGATTTCAACGGCGACTGTCATTTTGCAACGAACGGCACCTATACAAGAATACGTGCGGATTATGCGCAAAGAGCATGGTTTCGATGTATCCACCGGGCACAGCATTTCCAGTGTACTGCCTCGCGTGCTATCGGAGCGATCACTGGAATCCGTTCGCATTCGCTACCGAATACGACCTCAAGAAGCCGTTCTTTGCGCAATTCAAAAATCTGAAATCACGGGTGCCCCGAGCAGCGCTCGTGCGTCAAGGGGATATAACCGGGAGTGAGTACTGCAATCGAGCAAGCTACAACAAAGATTGCTACTTACTCGTGCGCGCAAACTATAACGAACTTTGCCTGTATTCCTACACTCTTTGGGAATCACGTGATAGCGTCGACTGTTTCAATGTCCATAAGTCTGAATTGACGTATCAATCGATCGATTGTGTGGAGTGTTATCGGGTCCAGTACTGTCAGGAATCGCGTCTTTGCCGGGATTCCTATTTTCTGTTTGATTGTAGGAATTGCAATGATTGCATTGGTTGTGTTGGATTGCGGAACAAGCAGTATCACATATTGAATTGTCCGTATTCGAAAGAGGAATACGAAAGGAAAAAAGAGGAATTACACCTCAATACAGCGAGTGGGCGTAGCACGATCGCCGAACACTTCAATGCACTTTCCGCCCGCATTGTTCGTGAAGCAACCATAAAGACGAACTGCCGCAATTCAACCGGAAATTGGCTCGATGACTGCAAGGACGTTCAGAACGCGTACCAATCCCGGAGCGTTGAGAATGGGAAGGATTTGCTCTCGATCATTGAGGCGAAGGACTGCATGGATTATACCTACTGGGGACGAGCGTCCGAGCTGATCTACGAAACGTCGAATTGCGGGTATGGTTGTTCACGGATCAGGTTCACGAATGAATCGTGGGATGGGTGTCACGATCTCACGTACTGTGACAACTGCTACTCATCCTCGAATCTTTTCGGATGCGTCGGTCTGAGGAGCAAGGAGTACTGCATTCTCAACAAGCAGTACGAAAAGGAGGCGTATACGGCTCTTATTCCGAAGATCATCGAGCAAATGAGAGATGTTCCCTACACCGACCAAAAGGGTAGGGTGTATGCGTTTGGCGAGTTCTTCCCTACCGAACTTTCCGCTTCTCCGTACAATATTACGGCGGCACAGGAACACTTCCCACTTAGCGAGGAAGCAATACGAGAACAAGGATTTTCATGGGAGGATTTCAAGGACAAGGAGTACCAGCAAACGAAAACGTGGCGAGAGCTTCCTGATGATATTGCCCCTGTTGATGAAAGCTTTTTAAACGAAATACTCCTCTGTAGAACATGGGATGAGAGCGGGGGAGATCGGAAGGTCATTGAACAACATGATTGCACGAAAGCGTTTCGCCTTGTCCCTGCCGAGTTGAGCTTCTATAAACGGATGGGTATTCCATTACCACAACTGTGCCCGAATTGCCGTCACTACGAGCGACTCATGAAGCGAACTCCATTGAAGCTATGGTCCCGTGTTTGCCAGTGTGCGGGAACGAGGTCGGAGAACGGAGTGTACACGAATACGGCACCTCACCACCACGGAGAAGGGAAGTGCGGGAACGAGTTCGAGACGAGCTACTCGCCCGACCGAAATGAGATCGTATATTGCGAGCAGTGTTACCAAGCAGAAGTCGCATGACCGAACCACAAACAAAAACCTGCCAAAACTGTAAGGCCCAGTTCGTCATCGAGCCGGACGATTTTGATTTCTACAAAAAGATAGACGTTCCACCGCCGACATTCTGCCCGGAGTGCCGGAAGGTACGACGCCTCGCATGGCGGAACGAACGTGCCCTCTACAAGCGTTCCTGTAGTCTCTGTGGGAAGGTCGGTATCGCTATGTACGCAGCCGATGTCCCGTTCCCCGTGTACTGCAAGGAGTGCTGGTACTCCGACGCATGGGATGCCGAAACCTACGGGCGCCCGTACGATTTTTCGAAACCGTTCTTTGTGCAGTTCGATGAGCTTTCGCACGTCGTGCCGCGACTTGCTCTGTGGCAGCGGAACGTGGTCAACTCGGATTATTCGAACATGATCGGGGAGTGCAAGAATGTGTACCTCTCATCGTCGGTCGTTCTTGGGTCCGAGAATGTCTTCTATTCGAAGTCTATCGATGCATCGTTCAATATCTTCGATAGCTTCCTGCTCGCCGGTTCCGATGGTTGCTACGAGAACATCGATGGCGAGAAGAACTACAATTCCCATTACCTTATCATCTCTCGGAGCTGCATCGATTCACGTTTCCTCGTCGATTGCGTCAATTGCAAGAATTGCGTGCTCAGTTCGAATCTCCGCAACAAGGAGTACTGCATTCGGAATACCCAGTACTCGAAGGAGGGGTACGACGCAGAGCTCGCGAAGATGAATTTCGGGAGCCGTACGGCAAATGCCGCATTCCTCCGGGAGTTCCGGGATATACGCACGGCGGCACTCTATCGGTACGCGAACGTACTGAAGTCACCCGATTCGACAGGGAATAACCTCTCGAACGTTCGGAACGGGAAGTACTGCTTCGATATCTACAACACCGAGAATACGAAGTACTGCTACCGTGCTTTTTCGCTCAAGGATTGCATGGATGTGGATTTTGCGGTCACGTCCGAGCTCATCTACGAATATACAACCGGCGCGTTGAACGACTACAATGTGAAATTCTCCTATTCCGCGATGGATGCCGTTCGGAACGCCGAGTACACGGAATCGTGCAATGCTTCGACAAACCTCTTCGGGTGTATCGGGACACGGAACAAGGAGAATATGATACTCAACAAAACGTATACGAAAGCCGAGTTCGCCGCCCTTCGAGAGCGCATAATCGCGCATATGAACGAGATGCCGTTCCAGGGCGCGAACGGACGGGTGTATCGCTACGGTGAGTACTTCCCGATGGAAATAGCGCCGTTCGCATATAACGAATCGATGGCCCAGGATATCATCCCGCTCTCGAAAGCGGAGGTGCTCAAGCGCGGGTACCGGTGGCGAGAGCCGGAAGTAAAAACGCATACCGTGACCATGCCTACCGAAGCTATTCCCGATGATATTGCGAGCACCGATGACACGATACTGAACGAGGTGTTCGGCTGTGTCGACAATGGAGCATGTAATCACCAATGCCACAGAGCATTCCGACTCACGCCCGATGAGCTGCAGTTCTATCGGAAACATTCCATTCCGCTCCCCGAGAAGTGCCCGAACTGTCGGTACTACGAACGGACTGCTCAGGTGCCACCACAGAAGCTCTGGACGCGACAGTGTATGTGTGATGGCGTCACCCGGAAGAATACGGCCGAGCACCAACACCATGTGTCCGAGCGATGCCCGAACACATTCGAAACGCCGTTCGCCCCCGAGAGGAAGGAGACCGTCTATTGTGAGAGTTGTTACCAAGCGGAGATCGTATGACATCACGGACGCCGCAATTCGACGCCGCGCTCGACGACTACTTCTCGAAGCTTGAACTCGATGCGCACGGAGGGCAGTGGCGGGTTTGTCGATTCTCCGGGGAACGATTCCCAGTCCTCGCGGAGGACGTCGCATTCTACCGGAAAGTTCGTGTACCCCTCCCGACGCTTTCACCCGAGGAGCGGATCCGCAGGAAGGCGGCCTATTTCAATAACTACAACCTTTTCAAGGTGACGTCCGCGCACTCCGGGAAGCCCATTGTTGCGGCGTATGACCCGAATACGCCGTACAAGGTTTTCGAACATCGGGCGTGGTTCTCCGACGAATGGGACCCGCTCGCGTTCGGGCGCCCGTACGATGGCACTACGCCACTCTTCGGGCAGCTCCGAGCGCTCCAACTCGCCGTTCCGCGGCCGAACCTTATCACGGACGTGACGAATGTGCGGAGCGAGTACACGAACACGTCGACGAACCTGAAGGACAGCTACTTTGCGTTCAGTACGCTCGCGGGGGAGAACCTCTACTACTTCGATTGTTGCGATGGGAGCAAGGACTGCGTTGACTGTGAGAGCGTGTGGGGGTGCACCGAGTGCTACCGGTGCCAGCTCGACTACGCCTGCTACCAGTGTCTCGCGTGCGAGGATTGCCGGGATTGCATCGATTCGAGGTTCCTATTCGATTGTCGCAACTGCACCTCGTGTTTCATGTGTGCGAATTTGCGGCATAAGAAATTCTGCTTCATGGGAGAGCAACTCTCGAAAGAGGAGTATGCGGCGCGGATGGCAGCGGTGAACATTGGTGACTATACGACGTTTGCGCGCCTCGTCGAGCAGTATGTCGCGATGAAAAAGAGCGCCGTGCGGCGGCCCGACAACAACTTCAAGGTGACGAATGTGAGCGGGGATTTCATCGATAACTCGAAGAATTGTCGCGGTGGCTTCTACCTGTTCAACTGCGAGAACGTGCACTACTCGTTCGGTCTTGCTGACTATCGTGACTGTTACGACATCTTCGGTGGTGCTGGTGGCGAGCTCTGCTACGAGTACGCGGGTATCAGCACGCGGGAGAACTTCGATGTTCGGTTCTCGGCCCAGGTGAATCAATGCCGGGACGTCGAGTACTGCGACCTCTGCTACAACTGTTCGAACTGTTTCGGGTGCATCGGACTCCGCAATAAGAAGTTCTGCGTCCTGAATCGCCAGTGCACCGAGGAGGAATACTGGCCGCTCGTTGACCGGATGAAGACGGCAATGCTCGCTGCAGGGGAGTACGGGGAGTTTTTCCCTCCCGAGTCATTACCCACCCCGTACCGCATATCATTCACGACCGCGTACGACGGGTACCTCGACTTCGAGAATGCGACGCGGTACGGGTACGACACGCGTGAGATACCGAACCTGACTGCGCGTCCGGATGGGGAGGTGATCGCCACAACCGACCTACCCCTTGATATTCGCGATGTGGACGACTCAATACTCGAGAAGGCTATTCACGATACGGTGAACGACAGGTACTTCAAGCTCACTCCGTACGAGCTCACGTTCTACCGGAAGCACGGTATCCCGATACCGCGTGTGTACCCGCTCGGGCGTCTCGCGGAGTTCCGGAAGCGCTACACGCTTCGACTCCGGTTCTACGATCGGACGTGCCCGACGTGCAGCACACAATTCCGGTCCGTATACGACCCAAAGGAATATCCGACGGTCTATTGCGAGAGTTGCTACAACACGAAGGTCGTGTAGCGAAACACTTGTTTCCGGCAGAAAATCGAGGTAGTGTTACTTCAATGCGCCAATCGACGCTTTTCCTCAAAACACAAAAGGAGGCACCGAAAGATGAGGTCTCGGTGAACGCACAGCTTCTCTTGCGCGGTAACTTCGTTTCGAAGCTCATGGCAGGCGTGTACACCTACCTCCCGCTCGGGTTCCGTGTTCGGGACAAGGTGATGCGCGTCATCCGCGAGGAGATGGACCCATTGGGAGCAGAGCTCCTCATGCCAGTACTCCACCCGCGCGCATCGTGGGAACCGACGGGTCGCTGGAGCACGATGGAGAAGATAATGTTCCAGTTCAAGGACGCGTCCGGTCACGAGTTCGGGCTCGGTCCGACGCACGAGGAGATCATTGCGGCCATTGCGACGCAGGTCATTTCGTCGTACGCCGACCTACCGCTCGCGGTCTATCAGATACAGACCAAGTTCCGAAACGAAGCGCGCGCGAAGTCGGGGCTCCTACGGGGTCGCGAGTTCACGATGAAGGACCTCTACAGCTTCCACGCAACGAAGGAATCCCTCGATGAATACTACGAGAAGGTGAAGGAGGCGTACCTGCGTATCTTCAAGCGCTGCTCGCTCACGTCATTCGTCACGGAAGCGTCAGGCGGCGATTTCTCGAAGGAACACTCGCACGAATTCATGGTGGAAACGCCGGCAGGGGAGGACGAGACGGTGCTCTGTCGTCTCTGCGGGTACGCCGAGAACAAGGAGATCGCGACCGGAAAGGCAGGCGGACAGTGCGTGAAGTGCCAAGAGGGCGTCATGGAGGTCGTGAAGACCATCGAGGTTGGTAATATCTTCAAGCTGGGCACGAAATTCTCGGAGCCCCTCGGTCTCACGTTCAAGGATACGGCGGGTGCAACCCACCCTGTTATTATGGCCTCCTACGGTATCGGTATCGAACGGCTCATGGGCACGATCGTCGAGGTTCACCATGACGAGAAGGGTATCTGCTGGCCGGCTGCGGTCGCTCCGATGCAGGTACACCTCCTCTCACTTGGTGGGAGCCCGGCTGTCGTGAAGGAGGCGGGCCGCGTCTACGATGCGCTCTTGAAAGAGGGCATCGAGGTGCTCTACGATGACCGCTCGGGCGCATCGGCTGGAGAGAAGTTCATCGATGCGGATCTTCTCGGGTTGCCGCTGCGGGTCGTGGTATCGGAGAAGACGATCGTCGAAGAGAAGGTAGAGGTGAAGCGGCGGACGGAGAAGGGGGTGAAGCTCATGAAAACAAAGGAACTCGTACAGCTCACACAACAGTAACCATGGCACTCAATATTAAAAAACTTGTCAGTATCGACCTCGGCACGGAAACCACCCGCATCTACCTGAAAGGCGCCGGTGTGGTCGTCGATGAACCTTCGATCATCGCGTTCAATAATCGGACGAATCGTGTTGTGGCTGTCGGGATCGATGCAAAGAAGATGCTCGCCCGGACCCCAGCGCACATCACCGCACTCCGCCCGATGAGTCACGGCGTCATCGCTGACTTCGATATGGCGAAAGAGATGCTTGAACGGTTCCTGAAGCGGGAACGCTTGCCGTGGTCATGGGTGACGCACACGGTCGTGAGTGTCCCGACGAATCTCACCGAAGTCGAACGGAAATCGGTTGAAGACCTCCTGCGTGAGGTCGGTGCGAACAAGGTATTCCTTATCGAGCAGCCGCTCGCTGCGGCGCTGGGGAGCCACCTCGACATCAACCAACCGACCGCGCATCTCGTCGTCGATATGGGTGCCGGGGCGACCGACATGGCCATCATCTCGATGAACGGTATTGTGGTCTCGAAGCGATTGAAGATCGCCGGTGATTTCCTGAATAACGAGATCATCAAATCAGTCCGCGATGAACTGAAGCTCGCTATCGGTGAGCCGACCGCGGAAGAGATAAAGGTTGCGGTCGGTTCCGCGCTTCCTATTGGTGAACGTCTCGAGATAGTCATCCGCGGCCGGGATGTGGCGAGCGGCTTGCCCCGCGAGGTGCCCGTGAAAGATGTCCAAGTTCGATTCTGGATCGTCCGTTCTCTGAAGCTCATCATCGAGGACCTGAAGGACCTCATCGAGAGCGCGCCGCCGGAACTCGTGGGTGACATCTACAAGAACGGCATGTACTTCTGTGGCGGGGGAAGCCTCCTCCGTGGTATCGATCAGCTCGTCCAGAAAGAGGTTGGGGTCACGGTCCGCGTCGTCGATGAACCACTCACGTGCGTGGTCCGTGGGACCGGCATGGTGTGCGAGCGATTCGACGACTACCAGTCCCTCTTGAACAACTTCGGGGCGCTCCAAGTGGCCGACATCGTGTAGTGTCGGCCTTCCATTTGTATGAAATCGCTACGTGTCTTTTTCATTGGTGTTGGCGCGATCATCGTCATTGCGCTCATCATCGGATATCGGGGAACGATGAGTGACCTGCTCCGCGGGGGCCGCGGTACCCTCATCGGATCGTTCGATCCGGCATTTTCGTTCAGCGCATTCGAAGAGCTTCGCACCGAGGTAACGGAACTTCGGGCTCAACTTGCGCTCATGACGAGTGGGAGTAGCAGTCCGTCATTCCCATCATTTTCGTACGACGAGGTCGCAACGTATGCGCGGTACCCACTGAACGACCGAGAGCGGATCATCATCGACCGAGGGAGCGAGGGGGGTCTCGCGACGGGGACGCCGGTGTTCGCCGCCCCAAATGTGCTCCTGGGGATAGTGACGAGCGTCGCGCGGACACGTGCGGAAGTGCAGACCATTTTCGATCCAGGATGGAAATCGAGCGTTGCCATCGGGACATCGAGCGCTCGGGCGCTCCTCTCGGGAGGTAATCCGTTGCGGCTCTCCCTCATTGCGGAGACCACACGCATCGGCGAAGGGGATGCGGTAACGAACGCCGCCCCGGAGTACCCTCTCGGGGCGATCGTGGGAACTGTTCGTGCGATCACGACGGATACGAGTGATGTATGGCGCTCGGCGACCATCGATGTTCCGTACCACACCGAACTCCTGACTCACGTCCTCATTCCTCGCGACTTTCCATAGTCGGTACCCATGCGTTTATTCACTCGTTTCCTTTTCCTTCTCGCTCTTGCGCTCATTGGTATCATTATCCAGGAGTTCCATATTGTTGCGATCAATGGGGTTGCGACGAATCTCCTCCTCGTTCTGTTCGTGGTGCTCATCGTTCTCCGCGAATCAGTGAGTGTTCTTGGGCTCCTGGGGAGTGCGCTCTGTGGGATCGCGTTCATATACACACCATTCTGGCTCGCCCCATTTTTTGTGCTCGGCGCCATTTTTGTCCTCCTCTTCTTCCTCTCCCGTCTTCTCACCGGGAGCCGCGCAACCGATGCGCTCCTCCTTGTTGGTGTCGGAACACTCGCGTTCTCTGTGGTCGGTGCGCTCATTGGGGGTACGCCGTTTTCGTTCGTCAGTTTCGGAATTGAATTGGCAATGAACCTTTTTGTTACGGGGATCGTCGCACTGTTCGTATTTCGGAACGTCCCGAATGTACGCTGACCGGTCTTAGGTCGCGAAAGACTGGTTTACGACTTTCCGGGGGTGTATGCTGAATGCGATCAATGCGCCGCTCTGATCTCAATTTAGAGGACATCTTGACCGACAAAGTGGTCGAGGAGGACCTTGTCGAAGTACCGCTCGCCGACGGCATTTTCCGGGCGTTCTTTGTTTTTGCGTTCCTCGTCGTTCTCCTTGTGCTCGGACGGCTCGTGTTCTTTTCCCTCATTCAACATGATGTCTACGCGAAGCGCGCGCTTGCGAATATGAGCGACACGAAGGTGCAACCCGCACCGCGCGGGATCATTTTCGACCGTTTCGGGAACCCGCTCGTGTACAACGCGCCGTCGTTCAACGCATTCCTTCAGCCACGATTCCTTCCCGCGGACACTGACGGAAGGAATAGTGCCATCGACCGTATCGCCTCAATTTTGAAACTCGACGCAGTTGCGCTCCGCGCACGTATCGCCGGAAAGGACTGGAACGTGAGCGATACCGTCCCACTTTCCGATGATGTCGCACAAGAGGTGCTCGTTGAGCTCACGACCGCGGATATTCCCGGCGTGAAGATCGAGTCATCGTTCAAACGTGTCCACGAGGAGCCGTTCTCCTTCTCGCACGTCATCGGGTACACCGGGCTCGTCGCCGATGCCGATATGCAGAACGACACGACGCTCTCTGCCGAGGATACGGTTGGTCGCGCCGGTCTCGAGGCCTCGTATGACACGTACCTACGGGGGACGAATGGTGCTGATGTGGTATTCAGAAATGCCCGCGGCGAGCCGCAAGGGGAACGTGTCGTCCGTCGTCCGGAGGCAGGGCACGACGTCCATACGACCATTGATGCGGAGCTCGAAACGTACCTCTATAAACGGCTCACACAGGCACTCGCAGAGCTTGGGCGTGAGGTAGCGGTCGGTATCGCGCTCGACCCTCGGAATGGAGAGGTGCTCGCGCTCGTGAACGTTCCCGGATTCGATTCCTCGAATCTTGCTCCGTACCTCACGAAGCCCACAAAGCCCATCTTCAATCGTGCGGTGAGTGGCCTCTACAATCCCGGCTCAACCATCAAGCCGATCGTTGCTATCGGGGCACTGGAAGAGGGGGTCATCGATCCCTTAAAGCAGATACTCTCGACGGGGTACATCGAGCTCCCGAATCCGTATGATCCGGAGCATCCGAGTCGGTTCCTCGACTCGAAGCCGCAAGGGTGGGTCGATGTTCGTGCCGCTCTCGCAAAGTCATCGAACGTCTACTTCTATGAGGTCGGCGGCGGGTTCGAGGATCAACCGGGGCTCGGCATCGAACGATTGAAGAAATGGTGGCAGCGTTTCCGGTTGGATGCGAAGACCGGCATCGACCTTACCGATGAGCGTGCCGGATTCTTGCCGGACCCAGCATGGAAGGAGAAGGAGACAGGGGAGCCATGGCGTATCGGTGATACGTACAACGTTTCCATCGGGCAGGGAGACCTTCTCGTGACGCCACTTTCGCTCCTCAATGCGATATCGGCGATCGCGAACGGTGGTACGCTCTACCAACCTCGCGTCGTGACGAGTGTGACCGACGCAAAGGATTCCGTGCTTTTCAAGAGCGTCCCAACGGTCACTGCGGACTTAACGAACGAGATCGCAGATACACTGCCGGCCGTTCGGGAGGGGATGCGTGACGTCGTCGCAAAGGAGTACGGCTCTGCATACATGATGCACGGTCTGCCCATCAAGGTCGCCGGAAAGACCGGTACGGCACAATTCGCATTCAACCAGAAGGTGAATGCCTTCTTCGTTGGCTTCGCGCCGTACGACGATCCCTCGCTCGCACTTATAATTCTTGTCGAGAACGCACGTGAGGGGAGCCTCAACACACTACCGGTGGCGAACGACGTTTTCCTGTGGTACTATAAGAATCGTATTCAGCACAACGCTGAATGAGCCGAATATTATGAATAAATCATACCTAACACAGGATCGATACGATGAGATCGTGAAAGAGGTCGAGGAACTGAAGACGAACGGACGCCGGGGCATCGCGGAACACCTCAAGCAGGCGAAGGACCTCGGTGACCTCTCCGAGAACGCGGATTATCAGGAGGCGCGAGAGGCGCAGTCCCGTCTCGAGCGGCGCATTCTTGAGCTCGAGGACGTCGTCAGGAATTCGGTCATCATCAAGAAAGCAGAAGGGTCGGGTGTCGTGAAGATCAGTTCGAAGGTGACACTAAAGAAGAACGGTGATGTCATAACGTACTCGATAACCGGCTCGAATGAGGCGCACCCAGCGGGTGGCTTCATCTCGAACGAGTCTCCGCTCGGTCGGGCACTCCTCGGAAAGCAGGTTGGCGATGAGGTAGCGGTCCGAACACCGAAAGGCGAGAATCTCTACGTGATATTGAGGATAGAGTAGGCCCAGCTGCACCTATGCTAGATGATCTTCGCGCTGAGCGGCTAAAAAAACTCGAACGGTACCGAGAGCGGTTCGATCCATACCCGGCGACAGTGAAACGAAGCACCACGATCAAAGGGGTGCTCGATGAATTTTCGAAGCTCGAAGAGTCAAAGCGTGAGGAGAGCGTGACCGGTCGACTCGTTGCATGGCGTGACCAGGGAAAGATCGTCTTTGGCAACATAGAGGATGAGACCGGGAAGATCCAGGTCGTCCTTCACGACGGAGAGACCGATGATCTCGATTTTATGAAGACCGTTATTGATATCGGCGACTTCGTCGAGGTTGGCGGTACCGTCTTTGTAACGAAACGGGGCGAGCGGAGTCTCCAGGTACGCCATATTCGTATCATCACGAAGAGCCTCCTCCCACTCCCGGTCACGTGGTACGGGCTCGACGATACGGAGACGCGTCTTCGGAAACGGTACCTTGATGCGATCATCCGACCTGAGGTAAAGGAGCTTTTTCGGAAGAAGAGCGCCTTCTGGAGCGCGACCCGCGCACTCCTCGTGAGTGATGGATTCTTCGAAGTTGAGACCCCGATACTTGAAGCGGTTCCCGGAGGCGCAGAAGCGGAACCGTTCATGACGCACATGAAGGCCTTGGATCAGGATCTCTCGCTCAGAATCTCGCTCGAATTGCCGCTCAAGAAGATGCTCGTCGGTGGATTCGATAGGGTGTTCGAGATCGGTCGCATCTTTCGTAATGAAGGCATCGATAAAGAGCACCTCCAGGATTACACCCAAATGGAGTGCTACGCGGCGTATTGGGATTATGAGGACATGATGCGATTCGTTGAGAAGCTCTACAAGCAGGTCATTATGGATGTTTTTGGGACGCTCTCGCTCCCGTCCGGGGGAACGATGATCGAATGGGGAAACGCATGGCCGAAGGTCGACTACTACGAGATTTTCAAACGCGAGACCGGCGTCGATCTCTCAACTGCGGTCGCCGAGGACCTGAAAAAGAAAGCACACGATCTCCATCTCGATACCACGAAGGTCATCGGACGCGGAAAGCTCATCGATCTCATTTATAAGAAGGCGGTTCGCCCGAAACTCGTACAACCATGCTTCCTCATCGATCCGCCGGTGGACGTTGAGCCACTCGCGAAACGCCTCACGAAAGACCACGATCGCGTTGCACGCTTCCAGATACTCGCGGCGGGAACCGAGCTCGGAAAGGGGTTCTCGGAACTCAATGATCCTCTGGACCAACGGCAACGTTTCGAAGTTCAGATGAGCCTCCGTGCAGCCGGAGATACCGAGGCGGAGCGGCTCGATGAGAGTTTCCTCGAGGCGCTTGAGTATGGGATGCCGCCCGCAGCCGGATTCGGGATGTCGGAGCGTCTCTTCGCGGTGCTCGCCGACAAGCCGGTACGGGAAGCGGTCTTTTTCCCACTTATGAAGCACGAAACGAACTAACACACCACCATGCTCGACATAACATTCATTCGTGAGAACGCAGAGGTCGTCAAGGCCGGCATCGAGAAGAAGGGAGGGGACCCGAAGCTCGTTGATAAGTTCGTTCGACTCGACGAAGAGTGGCGCGGGAAGACCGCGGCCCTTGACCAGTTGAAGGCGGATCAGAACGCGCTCTCGAAGGAGATGTCGCGCGGCCAGAGTGAGGACCTCCTCTCGAAGGCGCAACTCCTCAAAAAGCGCATCACCGATGTGCAGGTGGAACGGGATGAGCTTGAGACGAAGCGGGGAGAGATACTCTCGAAACTTCCGAACCTCCCGCTTGAGAGCGTACCGGTCGGGCCGGGCGAATCTGCGAATGCCATCGTTCGTGAGGTATGGAAACCACCAGTGTTCGATTTCGAGCCGAAGGACTACCTCGAGCTCGGTGAATCGCTCGGGCTCATTAATGTGAAGAAGGCCGGAGAGGTCTCGGGGCCGCGGTTCGGGTACCTCATGGGTGATGCGGCGCTTCTTGAGTTCGCGCTCATCCGCATCGCGATGGACACGCTCGTCCCGCAGGGATTCGTCCCCGTCATCCCCCCAGTGCTCATCAAGGAGAAGATGATGCAGGCAATGGGGTACGTCGACCGGCGCGAGGATATGGAGGAAACGTACTTCTTCGAGAAAGATAAGCTATACCTTGTTGGGACCGCCGAACAATCGATTGGTCCGTTCCACGCAGGCGATACATTCGCCGAGAGTGAGCTCCCGAAGCGGTACGTCGCATTCTCGACGTGCTTCCGGCGCGAGGCGGGGAGCTACGGTAAGGACACGAAGGGTATCCTGCGGGTACACCAATTCGATAAGATAGAGATGTTCAGCTTCTGCAAGCCGGAGGATTCCGAGAAGGAGCACGAGCTCTTCCTCTCGCTCGAAGAGAAACTCATGCAGATACTCGAGCTTCCCTACCACGTCGTGAAGATGGGTACTGGCGACCTCGGGAATGTTGCCGCCGCAAAGTACGATATCGAGGCGTGGTTCCCATCGCAGAAGACCTACCGGGAGACGCACTCAACGTCGAACTGCACCGATTTCCAGGCGCGCCGCCTCGGTATCAAATACCGCCCGGCGGGGAACGACGCGAAACCCCGGTTCGTGCATACGGTGAACGGTACCGCGTTCTCGCAGCGGCCCATCCTCGCTATTCTCGAGAACTTCCAGACCAAAGAGGGGACCATAAAACTCCCGAAGACGCTCGCGAGGTACCTCGGGAAGAGCGAGATCAAGTAGTGCCCCGCTGGAGGTATCCCGCGTTCATGAACGCGGGATTTTTCTTTTGTGAGGAAGGATATACAATTGGACATATGGGAACGTTCGTTCGGCGGCTCATCTGGTTCATCGTTGTCGCAGCGCTCTGCTATGCCGCATACGTCGCGTACGTACGCTGGTGGGACAACGGATTTGTGGAGCGGGCGACAGAGACCGTATCGACGTTCATTTCCGAGACGCTTGAAAAAGCGAAGACGACCGTTGGCATGAGGGTCGAGGAGAAGGCGAACCAGGTCGCCAATACCGTGGTTTCGGAAGCGACGGGTGCTGCAACGCGGTACGTGAAAACGAAGGCATCTGAAGCGCTCTCCGCCATCGGCGCGAAGATCGTAGAGACCGCAGGTTCACTCATCGGAACATCGACATCCGACCATTTCCCTGCGGGGACGGTTCCCGTTGCAACGAGCACCGGGTTCCTTCTCCCGCCTCCGTCCGCGACCCTTGTCACCAACGTCGAAACGCCGCTCGTATTCTCGATAACACGTGGGGTTTCGTACTCCGTGGCGTGGGGTGACGGAACAACCGAGCGCGGCGTGGTCCCCGCGGACGTCATGCAGCTCGTGAGCCACGCCTGGGCGGTGCCTGGTGATCATACGGTGACCATAACGCTCACCTCGACAGGAGCACCACAAACATTCTCGTTCCCGGTTCGCGTATACCCCAAACAGTAATACGACCACATGCGCCGCGAATCATTTTCACCAACACAAGAGGATGTACAGCAGCCTCGGAAGGTACGGGGAAAGTTCCTTCTCTGGAGCGGTGTGGCGGTGCTCATCGGCGGTGCCGCGGTGGGAATGGTGTACCTCGTGGTCGTGAGTGGGACACTTTCGGCATCGTTCGTTTTTCCGGAGATGAAGCTCGTGTCGAGCGCCGAACTTTTCAAGGAGCTCGTTGCGCAGCGGATGGCAGAGCACCCCTTCCTACGGCTCCTCGGTGCCGACAACATTCTCTTCTGGCGAGGAAGCGAACCGGTCCACCTGCTCGCTGCGCTCTCCCCGGTCGTCGCGGATATTTCGACCGACGTGTGGCTCACGGGTAAGCGCGTTTCATTCACGGTCTCCGAGCGTCCGATCATTGGGGTGTGGTGTCTTCTTGATGCGCATGCGGGAGAGTCGAGTGGAGAGGGTACAACGACAACGCCGCACGTCGAGACCATCGCACGCACGTGCTATGGATTCGATGACGATGGCGTACTCTTCACGGTTGCCCCGGATATTTCAGGCGCGCTCATCCTGAAGGTCACGGACGAGAATCAGGAGGGGCGAGTGCTCGGCCAGCGGGTCCTTCCGAAGCAGGAGTGGTATGAGCGTTTCAGCCGAACGCTTCGGACCGTACGTGAGAACGGCGGTGTGGTCATCGCGGCACGGGTTCGGGAGGCGGGTCTCCACGAGTGGGAGGCGACACTCGCAGAAGGGGTCGTTCTCGTGTTCAGTTTTGATTTCGTTCCCGACGATCTCGGGAGCGTGCTCCGAAGCTTGGAGGAGCGGTTGAAGTTCGAGTCCCTTTCGTATATCGATTTTCGGATACCGAACCGTATCTACTACAAATAAAACCCCCGCTTTCGCGGGGGTTTTATCTAGAGCTTGTAGATGAGTATCGAGGTTCCAACGCGGTAATCGGGTCTCGGTACGCCGCCGAACCCACCTTCATTTTCACGAATATCCGCGAGCCATGCGTACGCATCCGCAGGATTTCGATCGAAACCGCGAACCGTGGGGCCGAGCCCGCCCTGGAGATTGTTCACTGAAACCGCGAGCCAATGGATGCCGACATCCGCTGGATTTCCGCGTCCCGCCCACCAATTCTCGATGAGATCCTTCCCGAGGAGGTATCCGGGATTCCCGCCACCGAAGTAATCGACAGCAATACGGTCCATTTTGTTCGATGGGTCCTTTCGCATCTCTTCTGCCCACGCGGCGAATCGTGTAAGGTCCTGTCCCCAGTCATAGTTCGAGTCGACCGCGTATCGGTACCCATTCGCTGTTCCGCCGGCGGCTTGGTTGAAATACGAGAGGAAGTACGGGGCGCTCGCCACCGTTTCACCGGCATACCAGACGAGGAGCGCTCCGATAATAACGAATTTGAGGGAACCAGCACCGATATCGCGGACCATTGCGGAGAAACGGTCGAGGACCGACGGGGTTCCCCCGGCAGCCTCAAGTGCGGCGGTTCGTCGGTGGGTCGAGAGCCAGACCTTCAGTCCGCCGGTCGCGAGGATATAGAAGAGGGGGAGCGTCGGGAGGATGTGCCGAACGCCGATATTCAACGGACTCTTCATGCTCGCAACCCAGTAGATACCGATGAACACGAGGAGCGCGAATTCCGTGAAATTCGTTCCGAGGTAGTTCAGGAACGCACGCCACCGGGCTCGCATGAATGATCTACGGACGAGGTGCAGTACACCGACCCCCGACGCAATGAGCATGAGGATGAGCGAAGGAAGCGATTCTTTGAGAAAGAAGACCACGGGGAAGTAGTACCACCATCCGACGTTCGTCACGGTCCCAAGGAAGTAGCCGGTGTTCCCGCCTGAGGCGCGAACGAACACCATTGAGAGACCGAGAATGTAGTGACCAAAAGGACGCGTGATCGGATTCTCGATGAGTGTATCCATGAGGCCGGGGAACCATGGGGGGGAAACGAATGAGTTCACGATCGCGCGGGTATCGGAGAGTTGCTTGTCGGCCGGGTAGTTCAGTGTGAGTACCGCATAGGCCGCGTAGACGATGAGGTACCCAATGAGAAAGATAAGGACAAGTGAACGTACGTGCCGCCAGAGATCACGGAACGCACGGCGCACGCGGCCGTCCTTTTCGTCACGGAGCGCTTTTGCGATCCAGTACACGCCCGTGAGAAGGATGAAGTAGGGGACAAGGAGGAAAAGCGAGAATTTGAGGAGTTGCGCGATAGCGAACCCGACGCCCGCGAGGATGAGGTGCCCACGCGATGGGTGGAGGAGGTTCTTCAAGAAGAAATATGAACTCACGATGACACCGAAGGTCGCTGCGATATCGGTCGTGACGTAGTGGCCGTGGGCGAGCACGGTCGGCGAGAGCGCGAATAGGAATGTTGGCACGAGAGCCCACCACCCGCCCAGGAGTTCTCTGGCCCAGATGAACACGAGCAGGATAAGAAGGAGGGAGAGGAAGATGGGAGCGAGCCGTGCACCGAACACGATCGAGTCGGGATCGTTCCCGGAGCCGTAGAGGAAGAGGCGGCCGATGTCCCATTGTCCATTCACCTCTGTGGTCCATTCCTTGCTCGTGAGTGGGAAGGTGAGGTTCTGTGTAAGGAGCGGAAGAGCGGCGAGGGCTTTGAGGAGGGGCGGATGTTCCGGGTTTAATCGGTAGTCAAGGAAGCGAACGTACGAGTACCCCGCCGGGATGTGGGGGAGTTCGTCCATGATCGGGGCGTCGCTCGCTGCGGTATTCAACATGAAAACGCCAGCAACACACATCAATAGGACCGTGAGAACGACCGGGAGTCGCCGCGAAAGGAGGTATGTCATGTGGTATCATTATACCAAGATACAATGAAGAAAGCAGAGAAAAATATGGGAAATGTCGCTTCCCCGAGCGTTCGGGGGTTCACGCTCATCGAGGTACTCATCTATACCGCGATCTTCTCGGTGACCGCGATATTCCTTCTCTCCATACTCACGACCGTCACGCGGACGCAGCTGAAGCAAGCGACCCAGAATGAGGTGAATCAACAACTTTCGTTCGTCGCATCGACCATCCAGCGGCTCGTTCGCAGCTCGAGCGCTATCGTGAACGTGGCCGGTATTCCCTCGAGCACGCTCGTGCTCCGTATGCCGACCTCGGCTGCCGATATCACGAAGATATATGCGGATGCATCCGGTACGGCCATCTATATCGAGGAGGTACCGAGCGGAAGCCAGACCGGGACGCCACTCGCGCTCACGACCGACAAGGTGATCGTTGATAGCTTTTCGGTGACGAAGACGGAGAATCCGGGCGGTCTCGCGGTCGTCCAAGTAGACCTTTCCCTTTCGTTCAATAGCACCAAACCCCAGGCACAGGTTACGCGGAGCTGGCAGAGCGCCATTGCGCGTATCTCCGCAGCGACATTCGATTCATCGCTCCTCCCGAACGCCGACGCGGTCTCGGATATCGGTTCTGCGGTCATGCGGTGGAAGAGCCTTTTCCTCTCGAACGATGCTGCGTTCTCGGGTTCATTGGGATTGGGGGTCTCTGCTCCGACGGCGCCCACGAAACTGAAATCAACGGGGAATATCGGATTTTCGACATCGACGGTCGGGCTGGTGCTCGTGCGTCCGGACGGGAGTGGGTGTTTCCGACTGGGTATATCGAATACCGGGGGTATCACGACCTCATCCATCGCGTGTCCGTAGGGACCGCAGGGCGAGCGGGGAATTAGCACTTGACGGCATTGGGTGCTAATCCTATACTTTTCGTGTGCCGATGCGAGAACGTACACAATCGATACTCGAAGCAGCGGTCCGTGATTTCATCAAAACAGGGCGCCCGGTCACATCGGAGCGTCTCTTTGATGCATACGAATTCGGCATCAAGCCTGCCATGATCCGGTGGGAGTTGAATGAACTCGCGGAGGCAGGATTCTTCTTCCAAACACATCCCTCGGGTGGGCGAATGCCTACAAATAAAGCGTACCGTTTTTTCGTATCGAACCTCCTCGCAGCCGATACCGAGGAAGATACGAATGAGGTACGGATGTTTGCGCGTGATTTCCTCCGCGGCGAGCGGAAGTCGTTCATCGAGGAAATGGCGGAGTATTTGAACGTACTCGGTGTCGGGTACGAGATGCGCGCTGCGGAAGTGTACGAGAGCGGACTGAAATCGCTTCTCGATGGACTGGAGATCGAGGCGAAGCGCGAGATACTGGATGTCGTGCAGGACTTCGAGTCGCTCCCGGAACGCCTCGTCCATTCAGGTGAATGGTGCGCGGACGCCGCGTGCTGGCCGCGGGTCTTCATCGGTGCGAGTCCCGTCACGAAGAGCGAGCACCTGTCGGTCATTGCGGGACGATTCGATACACCGGACGGCGAGTTCATCCTCTTGGCTATCGCTCCCAAACGGACGGATTACAAGAGGTCAGTATCGACATTCCGAAAGCTTAAAAAGTCGCTCGAATCGAAAGGGACCACACATAAGAATACGTAACCCATGACAGACGACACGAACAAAAAGGAGAACGGCATTGAGCCAACGCCCATCGCGGCTCCGGCGGACGCGCTCACCGAATGCGAGAGGCTCCGTGACGAGTACCTCGATGGATGGAAGCGGGCGAAGGCGGACCTCGCGAACTACAAGAAGGAGGAGATGGAGCGGTTCGCAGCGGTCATAAAGTTCGGGAATGAGGCGCTCGTGAAAGAGCTCCTCATTGTCCTTGATAGCTTCGACCTCGGTATTGCGGCGCTCGAGGACGCGAATCCGGCAAAACACGGTATGCGTCTCATCGAGAGCCAGCTCTTGGAGATCCTGAAGCGCCAAGGGGTCGAGCGTATCACCGCCTCGCCCGGAGAGCAGTTCGATCCATCGAAGCACGAGGCGGTCGGCGAAGCTCCGTCCGAGAGCCCGCCCGGAGCCATCGTCGAAGAGGTCGGAAGGGGGTATGTGATAAGCGGGAAGGTCATACGGGCATCGCGGGTCATTATTTCAAAGGGTCAAAAATAAAAACACCACCACACAATACTATGGCAAAAATTCTCGGTATCGATCTTGGAACGACGAACTCGGCGATGGCCGTTATGGAGAGCGGTGAGCCGAAGGTTTTGGAGAATGCAGAAGGAAATCGAACGACGCCGTCCATCGTTGCGATGTCGAAGTCGAACGAGCGGCTCGCGGGGCTCCTCGCGAAGCGGCAGGCGGTCGTGAACCCGAAGAACACCATCTTCTCGGTGAAGCGTCTCATTGGTCGGAAGTTCTCCGACGCGGAAGTGCAACGGGACATCGCGTGGCTCCCGTTCGAGATGCGCGCGTCCGCTCAAGGTGGCGTGGAGATACAGATGGGGGATCGGTGGTACAAGCCGGAGGAGATCTCGGCAATGGTCCTGCAGAAACTGAAGGCGGACGCCGAAGCAAAGCTCGGAACGACCATCGATGAAGCGGTTATCACGGTCCCGGCGTACTTCGATGACAGCCAGCGGCAAGCGACGAAGAATGCGGGTGAGATCGCGGGATTCAAGGTGCGCCGCATCATCAATGAGCCGACCGCAGCTGCGTTCGCGTACGGACTTGGGCAAGTGAAGAACCAGAAGATCGCCGTCTACGATTTCGGTGGTGGCACGTTCGACATCTCGGTACTCGAGATCGCCTATGACCCGGAGACGAAGGAACAGACGGTCGAGGTGAAAGCAACAGGCGGGGATACGCACCTCGGCGGCGATGATTTTGATAAGCGGATCATCGAGCACCTTGTCGTAGAATACAAGAAAGCGGAAGGCGTCGACCTCTCGAAGGATTCGCTCGCGCTCCAACGGCTCAAAGAAGCGGCAGAGCGGGCGAAGCACGAACTCTCGAGTGCCGCGGAAACGGAGGTGAACCTTCCGTACATCACATCGGACGCTTCGGGACCGAAGCACTTCCTCATCAAGTTGACGCGGGCGAAGCTCGAAGACCTGGTCCGCGACATGATAGACCGTTCCATTGCGCTCACAAAAGAAGCGGTCACGGCCCCGGCTCCACGGGGTGCAGGGCTCCAACTCTCCGACATCAACGAGGTTCTCCTCGTCGGTGGCCAGACGCGGATGCCCGCAATGCAGGAAGCGGTGAAGACTCTCTTCGGAAAGGAACCACACAAAGGCATCAATCCGGATGAAGTGGTCGCCGTCGGTGCTGCGGTGCAAGCCGGTATCTTCCAGGGCGACACGAAGGATATTCTTCTCCTGGACGTTACGCCGCTCACGCTCTCCCTCGAGACCCTAGGAGGGGTTGCAACACCGATGATAGCGAAGAACACGACCGTGCCGACGGCGAAGTCGCAGGTCTACTCAACGGCAGCGGATTCACAGACGTCGGTCGAGATACATATCGGACAGGGTGAACGGCCAATGATGGCTGACAACAAGACGCTCGCGCGGTTCATTCTCGACGGTATTCCTCCGGCGCCGCGCGGTGTTCCACAGATCGAGGTGACGTTCGATATCGATGCGAACGGTATTCTCTCGGTGTCGGCGAAGGACAAGGCGACCGGGAAGTCACAATCGGTGAAGATCGAAGCCTCGACCGCACTTTC
>Ga0172379_10002702_pt1 | contig 30578 bp, 31 predicted proteins | sample GrowelOW334metaG_FD_119756 | JGI IMG/M metagenome (GOLD analysis project Ga0172379, IMG submission 119756) | Groundwater microbial communities from an aquifer near a municipal landfill in Southern Ontario, Canada - Groundwater well OW334 metaG | ecosystem: Environmental > Aquatic > Deep...
CGATCTTTGCGCATTTATCAAAAAGCAGCCCTTATTTTTGTGGTTGTGGCGCTTTTATCGCTTTTGGTGGTGCTGTACCTTTCGGTTTCTCGCGCAACCATCCATATTAGTCCAAAACCCCAGGTCGTTTCCACCACGGTTTCGGTTGAAGTAACTCCTACGCCAAAAACCGCCGGGCAGGTGAGCGGGTATGTGATTGAAAAAACGTATACGAAAGCCAAGACATTCTGGATTCCAGAAGAAGGTGCGCAAGCACAGGAAAAACAAGCACAGGGCACGGTTACGCTCATCAATGAAACCGGTATCACACAAAACTTGATCGCAACTACGCGCGTTTTGTCTGAAGAGGGAATTTTATTCCGATTGAAAGAAGCGGCGGTCATCCCTGCAAATGGTCAGGTGGACGCCATGGTCTATGCGGACGTTCCAGGAAAGGGTGGTGAGATTGGGGCAACGCAATTCACGATTCCCGGGCTTCCGGCGGATAAGCAAAAAGTGATTTATGCGGTGAGTGTGGACCCCATGAAAGGTGGGGTGGAATACGCTCGTGTGGTTGCGCAAAGCGATCTTGATCAAGCGCTTACAACCCTTACGGATGAAATTTTAGTGACTGCAAAAACCGAAATGCAAGCGCAAATCACAAATACGGATTTTGATGGCTCGGTATTTTCGCCAACAGTTACGGAGCGTAAAGCTGACGTGGCGCCTGGCACCGAAGTGGGGTCGTTTACGATTTCGGCGACCATCAAGGTTGTTGGGGTTTTCTACGATATGAGTGTGCTCGCCGATTATGCCGAGGCGGATTTATATACCCGCGCTTCCGAGGGCTATCAAATTCTTTCTGTAAATACCGATGGCGTGCAAATGACGGTGCAGTCGGCCGACGCCACAACCGAGCGCGCCACGCTTTCGCTCTATTTGGACGGATATTCCATCATCGCGCCAACGAATGCCATTTTTGACAAAGCTCGCCTTATTGGCAAATCCTCAAACGAAGTGATGGCCTTGTTTGCCAATTCCCCCGACATTGCGTCTGTTTCTGTCTCCTATACGCCGTTTTGGCTCAAGCGCATTCCAACTTTGAAGGATCACATCACGATTACCATTGAAGGCGGGGAATAGAGATAGTCCATCCCTGTGTCATTGCGAGCCCAGCCATGCTGGGCGAAGCAATCTATTCGATTAGATTGCTTCGTCGCTAATTATCACAGAGGCTCCTCGCAATGACACAAAGAGAGAATGCTTATTGCGTTTCTTGACAAGACAAGGTCTCTAATCGTATCCTTGAGTCTGGCGTTGAACGGGCTTCACCAACCCGCGAGCCACGTCGCATGACGATTCATGCAGAAATGAAGCGGTTGCGCAGATGAGAAAATTTGCGTGATCAATCGGGTGGAACCATCCCCTTCGCTCCTTCGGAGCTACGGTGGATCCCGAGGTCGGCCATTTTGGCTGAGCTCGGATTTATTTATATGATCATCAAATTTCTATGAACGAAAAATTGTTTGCCATGCGCCATTCGTGCGCACACGTTCTCGCTGCGGCCGTCGAGCGTCTCTATCCAGGGGCGAAATTCGGCGTTGGTCCGGTTGTTGACAATGGATTTTATTACGACATTGCGCTTCCTGCATCGCTCTCGGAAGAAGATTTGGGAAAGATCGAAGCGGAAATGCGCGCGATTATTTCCGCTGGCCACTCCATGGAGCGATCGGAAATGAGTTTAGATGAAGCGTCGAAGTTTTTTGAAGAAAAAGGACAAGAGTTCAAAGTGGAATTGTTACGTGATTTGAAAGAGCGTGGCACCACAAAACTTGCCACAGAAGAATTAGAAGGAATTGCTGGGGAGAATCCTGGTGTCGCTGTGATTTACAAGACCGGGGAATTTGTAGACTTGTGTCGTGGGCCTCACGTTGCGAATGTGTCAGAAATTGGCGCGTTCAAACTCGATAAGGTTGCGGGTGCGTATTGGCGAGGAGATGAGAAGAACGCCATGCTGCAGCGCATCTATGGCTTGTGTTTTGAAACGCAAGATGAGCTCGACGCCTATCTTAAGATGATGGAATTGGCGCGTGAACGTGATCACCGCAAACTCGGGAAAGAACTCGATCTTTTTGCTTTCTCTGCGCTGGTTGGCCCAGGACTCCCCCTGTTCACCCCACGCGGAACCGTGGTGCGCGAAAATCTCACCAAGCTCGTGGCAAATATCATGAAGCCGTATGGCTACCAGCGCGTGAATATTCCACACATTGCAAAGTCAGACTTGTATAAAACCTCTGGTCACTGGGAGAAATTTGCAAACGATATTTTCCGCGTGACCTCGCAAGAAACCGACGATGAATTCGTGTTGAAGCCAATGAACTGTCCGCACCATACGCAAATCTACGCATCGCAAATGCGAAGCTATAAGGATTTGCCTCTGCGCTATAGCGAAGTCACCACTGTGTATCGCGATGAAAATTCCGGCCAGCTTCAAGGGCTTACGCGCGTACGCTCGATTACGCAAGACGATGCGCATTTGTTCTGCCGACCCGACCAGGTGAAAGCTGAGGCAAAAGGCATTTATGAAATCATCACCAAATTCTACGAAGTGTTTGGCATGCCCCTTTCCATCCGTTTGTCGATTCACGACAAGGCCCACATGGAAAAGTATTTGGGCGGGGAAGAATTTTGGGAAAAATCCGTGCAAGAACTCAAAGACTTACTTGGCGAAATGGGACGGGACTACGAAATTGGCGAAGGCGAAGCAGCATTTTATGGGCCAAAGATCGATTTCATCGCTACCGACGCGATTGGCCGTAAGTGGCAACTTGCTACCATTCAGCTTGATTTGAACCTCCCAGAGCGATTCCAGCTTGAATACGTCGATGAAACCGGTGCCCATGTGCGCCCGGTTATGCTCCACCGCGCGATCCTTGGATCGGTCGAGCGTTTTATGGGTGTGCTCATTGAGCACTACAACGGCGCCTTCCCAATGTGGCTCGCACCTGAACAGATTCGTATTGCTACCGTGAATTCCGATTTTGCGCCACAAGCATTTGAACTCGGGAAGAAACTCGAAGACGCTGGCATTCGAATCACGGTAGATGCAAGCACGGAAAAAGTTGGGAAAAAGATTCGTGAAGCCGCGATGATGAAAGTGCCGTGGACGATTGTCTTGGGCCAGAAAGAAATCGACGGGGGAGATTACAAGGTGAACGTCTTTGGACAAGAAGAAGATCTGATTATTCCTCAAGCCGAGATTCTTGCACGCGCAGGGGAAGCATCAAAGATGCCGTACTAAGAAAATAAAAAAAAACCGCTAGTCAAATCGACCGGCGGTTTTTTGATATGAATTATTTTGCGATACGTTGCGCTGCATCGCGAGCTTGTTTTTGCATTAGTTGTTTTTCAGCATGGCGGACAAGAAGTTGACGCGCATAATTATCGATCGCTTCTTGACTATCAAGCATACGAATTTCGTATTCGTCAGATACGAGCATCGCATCCATCACATCGGGTTTCTTGGTTAAAAAACTGGTCTGTTTTTCTATAGCCTTATGAAGTAAGTCTAATTTTTTTTCGCTCTCAGCTCTTAAACGTTCTTGTTCCATTTTCATTGTAGCGATGTCGGGATTGTCGCCCTCGTGTGGACGTACTGCCGTTTTTGTTTCATCAGGGGTTTCTTGACGTGGAATACGACGTGTTTCGGACACAATGGGCTCATGGATTTTTTCCTCCATAATTGTCCGTGGTGGCTGTTTGCCACCAGAGAACAAATTACCAAAGATACTCATATGAAATTTGATTATGCCGATATTTTACGGTGCTATTTAATTGCGCGTCAATCCGAACGGTTGACAAAACAGCAAAAAATTGCTTAAATGAGCGGTGCTTTAGGAGGCTAATTTGGCTGCGTTACCAGCAGAAAAGTTCGATGAGGGAGATCGAGTGATCTCCCTGGAGGAGAGGAGGGCGGCACGCGGGAAACCGGCTGTCAGGTCGGTACCCCGTGAACCACAAGGTGAGCTCGTGGAGAGCACGGAGCTCGCCCGGCGCAGAGGTCACCCGTTGCGTGAACGGGTGGATCGGATCGTGAATGGGTTCTTTCGAGTGAAGATCGCACTCATCCCAGCTACGCCGATCCCGTCCTCGTTTCGCCCCGTGGTCGATTCCGCACTCGACAACCTGTGTCGAGCGTCCACGAGAACCGTGGGATCAGGTGATCAGTGGGTCGAACAAGGGCAGAAGGTCTATCGGGCCTGGTGCATGAGTGGTGACGATCCGGAGATTCTCACCAAACGGCACTTCGGTCCTGAAGGCGAGCGTGTCGTGCGCAAGGTGCGTAACCTTGTCATGACCGCGCTCTTGGAAGAGCGGAGTCGCGGGAAGATCCCCGAGACACATGCAGATACAGTGGATACGCTCCTTAGTATCTGCTTCGTTCTTGCGGTCATCTTACTTCGGCCCTGGAATGCGGAGCATCCGGACCGTCCCGGAGACATCGTCTTCCTGTAGCCTTCGTTCGCCCGCCTCCCGCCGTCCCAGGACTCACCCTGGACGGCGGGCATTTGTTTTATGTACTATTGCGTCATGTCAGATCTACCAAAACTCATTATTATCTTGGGCCCAACCGCATCGGGAAAAACCGATCTCTCGCTGAAATTAGCAAGGGAATTCAATGGCGAAATTATTGCTGCGGATTCGCGCACGCTTTATCGCGGAATGAATATCGGTACGGCCAAGCCTGAAGGCGAACTTCAAGCCGACGGGTCGCTGTTGGTTGAAGGAATCGTCCACTGGGGGATTGATGTGTGTAATCCGGGCGATACCTATAGCGTGGCGGATTTTAAAAAATACGCAGAAGAAAAAATTGAAGAGATTGTTGCTCGTGGGCATGTACCGTTTCTGGTGGGTGGCATAGGATTATTCATCCAGGCTGTCATTGAGGATTTGAGCCTCACGAACGTCCCACCAAATCCAGAATTGCGCGCAACGCTCGAAGCGCTTTCGATCGAAGAACTATCGAGTCGGATTAATGCATTTGATAAAAATGCCTGTGCGCAGTTGGATTTGAAAAATCGTCGGCGTCTCATCCGTGCCCTGGAAATCCTCGAGGGCAGTAAGGGACAAAAATTTTTGTCCCGTACGTTGAAGAGTGTGCAAACGAAAGGGGAAGGAAAATATGATGTGCTTCAAATCGGTGTGCAAGTTGATCGTGCGATTTTGAACGAGCGCATCAATCTGCGCGTTGACGCGATGATTGCGCATGGTCTCGTGGGTGAAGTGCGTGCATTGAAAGAAAAATATGGATGCGACGCGAACGCAATGACCGGAATTGGCTATCGAGAGATTTGCGAATTCCTGGATGGGGAATGCTCCGAGGTAGACGCAATCGAAAAAATCAAATCAAGCACTCGGCAATATGCCAAGCGTCAAATGACGTGGTTCAAGCGCGATGAACGCATTCATTGGGTTGCCTCTTTTGATGAGGCGCGATCGTTCATTGCGTCTTTTCTGAAATGATTTTTGCCGTAAGACCTGGGTCGGCGTTTCCGCGCGTTTCTTTCATGACCTGGCCCACAAGGAATTGCATCAGTTTTGTTTCGCCCGCTTTGAAGCGTTCGGTTTCTTTTGGATTTGCTGCAAGTACGCTCTCTACAATATCGGCAAGTGCAGTCACATCGTCCATGCGGTTTGCACCCAGTTCTTCCATGGCATGGCTTGGGTCAGATCCGTCGTCGAGCATTTTCTCCAAAACCTTGAGTCCACTTTGACCCGTGAGACGTCCTTCTGCCATGAGGATAATAAATTCGGCGAAGTTTTCCGGAGTCACCTTCATGGTGCGGTTGCTGATTTTTCGGTCTGCTAAAACGCCCGGGAGTTTATTGAGAATCCAACTGCAAAAAAGCTGCATGAGTTTTTTGCGTTTCTCTGGCATCTCTTCGGACGTTACGTCTGGCAATGCTACGAGCCATGCGCCAAGTTCGCTTAAGGCTTGTTCGGCAAAATCCGCGAGTACGGGATCCTCCACAATAAGGGACGCATCTTCAACTTTAAATCCGTATTCTTCCACCAAGCGTTTGCGTTTATCCCATGGAAGTTCGGGGAGGGTTTGACGGATTTCTTCTGTGAGCGCCACTAAATTCATTGGAGGAATATCAGGCTCTGGGAAGTAACGATAATCTGCAGAATCTTCTTTACTGCGCTGCTCGGTGGTGCACTGTTTTGTATCGTCCCATCCGCGAGTGGTGGTAATCGATGGCGGGGTGTGCATTTCCCAGAGCTGTTTTTGTCGGCGGATTTCGTATTGAATCGCGCGTTCAACCGCTCGGAAGGAATTGATATTTTTGATTTCGGTTTTTGGATTGAGTTCGGGAGAAAGGGGGGTGCCGGTTTCATCGACTTCACGCAAAGAAATGTTTACGTCACAGCGAAGCTGACCTTTTTCCATATCTCCATTGGAAATATCGAGGGTTCGCACAAGCGTACGAAGTTCTTGCAAAAAGACTTTCGTTTGCGCAGCCGACGTAAAATGTGGTTTTGTGACGATTTCGCAAAGTGGCGTTCCGCCACGATTATAATCGACGTAGGTTTTGCCATCTTCTCCATGGATATTTTTTGCCGCGTCTTCTTCAAGGTGCATACGCTCCAGGCCAATGGTAACGAGGCCTTCGCCTGGCACATCAATGGTGAGACGACCTTCGGACATCACGGGCAAATCAAATTGAGAAATCTGATAGGCTTTTGGCAAATCCGGATAGAAATAGTTTTTGCGATCAAATTTTGAGGTTGGGGCAATGGTTCCGCCAAGCGAAAGTCCAAGCAAAATTCCCCAACGAATTGCTTGTTCGTTTGGCACGGGAAGCGTACCGGGATGCCCCAAACAAATTGAACAAACGTGGAGGTTTGGTTCTTTATCTTGTTGCGGGTCGTTTGCCGTGCACCCGCAAAACATCTTGGTTTTTGTTTTGAGTTGAACGTGGATTTCAAGTCCAATCACTGGCGATAAATTCATACGGCACGATGTTAACACGGACGCTTCTCCATGGCTAGAGATTCGTTTTTTTGATGGCATTGTAAAAAACCGTGGAATAAATGGGGATAAGCGGCAAGGCAAAAATGATGACGCATTGGGTAAGAACGCTCTCGATCAGCGACGGCGGAGTTTCGAGATATGCCTGCAAAGAAAGCCCAGATAATCCAATGCTTGCGAGCGCGACAAGGGTGAATCCAAACGTCAATACCGCAATCAAACAGAGATCGGCAAGAAGAAGCTTGCGAAGAATTGGAAAAAAGTGTGGGCGCACAAGCGCAGTGCTCTGTTTGAATGCGTCGATAATAGGCGCTTGTTCAAAGAGAAGGATTGGTTTTACGAACGCAAATAACGTTGCCAATAGGATGCCCGGAACGATAAACGCAATAAATCCAAGCCCCACGAGAATTGTGTAGGCGATGGTTGTAAGAAGATAGGGAGCGAGTACCGCGAGCGTTTGTTTGCTCATTTTTTTTGCATGGATTTTTTTCCCGTCCAAGATGTTGTTTGTAAGGAAAAAACACAAAATGAGCACAATGCAAATGAGGATGGGTTCAACGACGGACGTTGTCATGACGCGCATGAGCTCAAACAACTCTCCGGATAGCACGAGCGAAGACAATAAGAGGAGAACCAGGGGAACAAAAAGCCAGGATGCGTATCCCACATACCAACGTGCATGCTGGCCGTAGAGGCGAATGGTTTGCGCAATGAGCGTGCTCGCTGTTGGGAGATTAACGGGCTTGCTTGAGGCTGTCATAGAGCAAATAATCCGTGATCACAAAGATCGGAAGCGTGAGGGCTGTCATCCCGATATTGAGGAAGTTGGTGACAATGGTTGACGACGTATATAGGAACGATTCCCCAAGCGTTGCAAATCCAGCAATCCCGAATACTTCCACCAAGAAGAATCCGATTTGAAGTGCGACCACAAAAAGCGCAAAGACCATTTTTGGCACATAGAGTCGGAGGATGACGGGCCAGAAGCGGTTTTTGACTAATGCCTTTGATGCCTGGAATGTTTTGAGCGCTGGTACGTGGCCAAGAATGAGTTCAAATCCCACGAAGGCAAACCAAACCGAGAGGAGAAGAATCAAAACGATAGCGCCAATGATCCCCAAGAGAATGAGAAGCACACCCGAGGCGCTGAGCCATGCGGATTGAACAAGAATCGTGCTTCCGAGTAAAATGCCAATCCCTGGCACTAAAAGAAGGAGTGGCGCGGAGGTGATGAAGGATCGCAAGATAGCGACCAATACATAGGAAGGCGCAATGTGCATGCTTTTTGCACGGTGCTCAGATTCGTTGATCGCACGCGATTTTACCGTCGCGTCGATTGTATGCACCAAGTTCAAATAGACCCAGATGGTCACGAGGAATGTTCCGAGCGTGCCTGTTGCAATCGAGATAATGGTACCGATGATTTCTGGCACCGTGAGAAGTCCTTGCGCGATTAAAAATTCAGAATCGCTTTTTGGCCCAAGCAAGGTGCCAAGGGTCAGGAGGAGAAAAATGATTCCAAACCACATCGTGACGCGCATGTAGGATTTGAAATGTTTGGCATAGAGTTCGATCGTTTGATCGATCAATTGCCCGATGGAAATAAGTTGCGACATAGTTAGGAAATAAGTGAACGAAGTTTTTCGCGGATGGTGTGATGAATGGTTTCTGGTGGAAGCAGGATGCCGTCTTGCTCGCATTCAATGAGCGCAAAGAGCGTGGGGTCATAGGCATGCATGGCGCGGTAGGCCTCTTCGGCGCGGGTCAGATGTGTGGGGTCGGCTTCGTGCACGTCTTTTTTGAGATGATGTTTTGACCCTTCGTGTTCCTCGCGATTTTGAATGAGGGCAAGGGACGTTTGCGGCGACACATGCAAAATCAAATTCAAATCAGGTTTTGGAATACCAAAAATTTCATGTTCTAAATGCAAATCCCAAGCAAAGAATTTCTCACGCGCAGTGGGTTCGGCAATTTTTGCGCCCTGGTGCCCCATATTGGACCCCACGTATCGGTCTGCGATGACAATGTTCCCTTCCGCAATCCACCCGGCGATTTTTTTTGATGCATCGAATCGGTCAATTGCGTAAAAAATCGATGTGGCATAGGGCCCTACATCTTCAGCCGACCCGTAAACGCCAGAAAGATATTCCTCGACCATGCCCGCGCTTTTTTTGCCGTATTGCGGAAATGAAATCGTCTCAACTGCATGGCCTTCTGCGCGCAGTGCGTCAATGAGGAGCCGCGTTTGCGTGGCTTTGCCTGATCCATCCACTCCATCGATGACGATAAAGACTCCCTTTTTCATGCGAAAATTATAGCAGATTGCAGGCAGGAGGTCGATTCTTCCGAAGATGTCCACAACACCCGTTGCTATCGGTCTGCTCTTTGCTAGGGTACGTATAAGTAAAGATTTTTCTATGCCATATCAGCGACCAAGTTGGGATGAATATTTTGTGGAAATTTTGCAGGCCGTTGCCAAGCGCGGCACGTGCGATCGCGGACGATGTTCTTGTGTGATTGCGCGCGGCGGTCAAATTTTGGCCACGGGCTACGCGGGTTCACCGAAAGGATTACCACATTGCGACGATGTGGGGCATCAAATGAAAAAGATGATCCACGAAGACGGGCATATTTCCGATCATTGCGTGCGCACCGTGCACGCAGAGCAAAACGCAATTTGTCAGGCGGCAAAGCTTGGGATGTCGGTTGATGGCGCAACGCTTTATTGCCATATGACGCCGTGCCGGGCATGTGCCATGATGATTATCAATTGCGGAATCAAACGCGTTGTTTGCGAACTCAAATATCACGATGGCCAGGAATCCGAGACCATGTTTGCCATCGCTGGCGTCGGCCTGGAATTTTTCTCATCCAAAACCGAGGACTATAGCCAAAAATAATATGCGCGCCTACCTCGATATCGTGCAAAAAATTCTCGACACCGGGACGCTCAAGACCACGCGTCAGGGAACCGATGCCTATACAATTGCCGGAGCGATGTTTGAGCACGATATGGCAAACGGGTTTCCGCTGCTCACGACCAAAAAAGTGCCATTTCGTCTGGTTGCATCGGAACTGGAATTTTTCTTGCGTGGCATTACGGATAAGAAGTGGCTGCAGAATCGCGATAATCACATTTGGGATGAATGGTGCTCACCTCGCAAAGTTCCGTATAGCCACGATCCGGAAACAAAACAAAAGATGGCTGATGAACGTGATTTGGGGCCGGTCTATGGATTCCAATGGCGTCACTATAATGCTAAATACGAGAGCCATAATACGGATTATTCTGGGCAGGGGACCGATCAAATCAAAAATCTTGTCGACACACTCAAATCAAATCCAAACGATCGACGGATGCTTGTTTGTGCGTGGAATCCATCCATGATTTCGGAAATGGCGCTCCCACCATGCCACTACAATTATCAGGTGACGGTGATTGATGGGCATGTGAACCTCATGTGGAATCAACGCTCGGTTGATATTATGCTCGGGCTTCCATTCAATATCGCAAGCTACGGTCTTTTGCTTCATCTCCTTGCAAAAGAGGCGGGGCTCAAAGAGGGAAAACTCATCGGGTTCTTGGGTGATGTGCATTTGTTCACAAATCATGTGGAGGGCGCAAAAGAACAGCTCTCGCGTGACGTTGAAAAATATCCGCTCCCAACGATTCAAACTGATTGCTTCACGTCCATTTTCAATTGGCAATATCAAGATACGGAAGTGCTCAACTATCAGAGTCATCCGAAAATTTCTTTCGACATCGCTATTTAATTTTTTGGACCCGCCTGCGAGTTTCCGCGTACCATGCTTGCGCGGAACCTCACAAACGGGTCCAAGTGCATTATGCAAGTTTCTCTATTGGTCGCAGTGAGTGTGGATGGGCGCATTGCGCGCGAAGCAAGCCAGCTTGCCGATTGGACCAGTCGCGAAGATAAAAAATTCTTCGTGGCAAAATCAAAAGAAGCCGGCGCTATTATTATGGGGCGCACCACGTACGAGACAATTGGTCGGCCACTGCCGAATCGTCTCAATATCGTACTCACGCGCGACACGACTGGATATGAATCGCAACCAGGACTTTTGGAGTACTCGTCAAAACCACCACGCGAAGTTTTGGCAGAGCTTGAATCCCGCGGATTCAAAGACGTGATTGTTGGCGGGGGATCCAGTATCTATTCGCAATTCTTAAAAGAAGGACTCGTGACCGATCTCTACATCACGGTTGAGTCGCTTTTATTTGGCGCTGGCATTTCATTTGTCGACGGCGCGCCTGAGCGCAAGTTGCATCTGGTCTCGAGCGAGCAAATTGGGCCAGAGTCGGTCCTGTTGCACTATCAATTCGCTGTGTGAAACAAAACGAGCCCCGAAGGGCTCGTTTTCATGTAGGGGTTTGGCATGCCAAACCCGTACGGTGTTAGGCAATGTTTGGATCAAGCGCAATGGAAGGGCTCATCGTGCTTGTGATGTAGAGGGATTTGATGAAAATTCCTTTTGAAGACGATGGCTTTGATTTCTTGAGCGCATCGATTGCAACTTTTGCGTTCTCAATCAATTTGCTTTCGTCAAACGACATTTTTCCAATCGTGATGTGCACGTTGCAGGTGCTGTCATTTTTGAAGGAAATTTTTCCACCTTTTTGATCTTTGATCATTTTTTCAACTTGTGGCCCAACCGTATCGGTCTTTGGGTTTGGCATCAATCCTTTTGGACCAAGCACGCGCGCAGCTTTTGCAAGCTTTGGCATCATGGCAGGCGTTGCGATGGCAACATCGAAATCGATTTTTCCTGTTTTTACCAGTTCATCGATGACTTCTTCGGTTCCAATAATGTCGGCTCCGGCATTCTTGGCAGCGGTTTCTTGCGCTGGCTCCACGAAAGCAATCACGCGTGTGACTTTTCCGGTTCCGTGTGGGAGGGAAACGTTTTGGCGGATTTGCTGATCGCTCTTCTTTGGATCAATCCCAATGCTTGCATGAAGTTCAACGGATTCGTCGAACTTTACGCTCTTCATGGTCTTGAGAGTTTGCACGGCAATTTCAACCGTTGTGACTCCAAGAGCGGCCACGGTTGCTTTGTTTTCTTTGAATCGTTTGCTACGCATATATGTTAGTGGTTCAAGCGCCTAGATGGCTCCCACGGTTAGTTTTTAATATCAACGCCCATTTGACGGCAGGTTCCTGCAATGATGCGCATGGCCATTTCAATATCTTTGGTATTGAGGTCCACGAGTTTGCGTTCTGCAATATCCTGGAGTTGAGCTTTTGTAATGGTGCCGACTTTTTCTGTAAGCGGTTTGCCAGATCCTTTTGGAATGCCGGCAGCTTTTTTGATCATGTCAGATGCTGGAGCGGTTTTGAGGATGAAGGTAAAACTTCGATCTTCAAAGATTGTGATAACTGCCGGAACAACTTCTCCACGGCGATCTTGTGTTGCCGCATTGAATTGCTGTACGAACTGTTGAATATTTACTCCATGCTGACCCAAAATTGGACCAAGTGGAGGTGCTGGGGTAGCTGCGCCACCCTGTGCTTGGACTTTAACGACGGTCAAAATTGGTTTTCGGACCATACGAGTTGTTATTTATAGTGGATTCCGCGGGCGTACCCTTGGCAACCACGTCGTAAATTAGTGGGCTGATATTCTCAAATCTTGGCGAAATTGTCAAGAACGAGGTTAGATTTTTTTGACTTGCAAGAAATCAAGCTCAACCGGAGTCTCGCGACCGAAAAGCGAAACGAGCACTTTGATTTTGCCACGCTGTTCATCGATCTCGGCAACTTTCCCTTGCTGGCCTTTGAATGGACCATCTGTGATGGTGATTGGATCGTCTTTCACGACGTCAAACTTGAATTCCGGTTCATCGACGCCTACGCGTTTCATGAGTGCATCGATTTCTTTTTGATCGATGGGCGTTGGGGTGGTCGAAGCTCCAATGAATCCGGTAACGCTTGGTGTATTGCGCACCACGTACCAAGAGTCGTCGGTCACAATCATTTCCACGAGCACATAGCCTGGGAAGATTTTTTCCTCAACAATATGGCGCTTGCCATTTTTGATTTTGATTTTTTTCTCTTTTGGAACCAGTACATTGAAGATTTTTTCTTCCATGTCCATGGTATCAATACGCTGTTTGAGGCTTTCCACGACATTTTCCTCGTATCCGGAATAGGTGTGGATTGCGTACCAGCGTCGGCCATAATTGGCGGTCTGCTTTGCCATAAAAAATAATTAAGCAACAAGGGATAAAAGATATTTCATCCCCAAATTGAGTGCCCAGTCGAGCACGCCAAAATACGTTGCGATGATGAGACAAAACAAGATGACAGCTACGGAGTAGCGGATCAAGTCTTTTTTGGATGGCCAGGTGACTTTTTTGAGTTCCTCCTTTGCTTCTAAGAGATACGCGACGAGTCGGTTCTCTATGAGTTTACTTGCCATATTTTTTGGTCTTTAAAAGGCCCCTTTCCCGGGCCGTTGTGCACAGGATAGCACAGAGAGCCGGTTTGTCAAGAGAAACGCGCCAGAGGTGGCGCGTTTCATTAAATGTCGAGGTTGGAGACATCTTTGGCATGGGTTTGGATGAATTTTTTTCGAGGGGCGACATCAGATCCCATCAAAATATCAAACATCTCGTCAGCTAGTTCCGCATCGACAATCGTTACTTGTTTCATTTTTCGTGTTTCCGGATTCATGGTGGTGTCCCAGAGCTGGTCTGGGTTCATTTCTCCAAGACCCTTGTAGCGCTGGATGTTGACTTTAATGCCACCGGCCTCAATCACTTGGGCTTCTAATTCGTCACCTTGCTCCACGGGTACAATTTCTTTTTCCTTTTCTTTGCCTTTCTTTGCTTGTGCCATGGATGTTAATTCCGTAATCGCTTTTTCCTTATCGACTTCGTTGTAAACGTAGCGAACTTCTTTGCCAACTTGCACACGGAAGAGTGGCGGCATGGCAATAAAGACATGCCCTTGTTTAATAAGCTCGGGGAAGTGGCGATAGAACAGGGTGAGGAGAAGGGTTCCAATGTGTGCGCCATCCACATCGGCATCGGTCATGATCACGATGCGTTCATAGCGCAGGCTCTCAATGGAAAATCCCTCGCCGATATTTGTGCCAAGCGCAATGATGAGGTTTTTGATTTCTTGGTTTGAAAGCAGTTTATCGAGTCGTGCGCGCTCAACGTTGAGGATTTTTCCTCGGAGCGGAAGAATAGCTTGGAATTCGCGATTGCGACCTTGTTTGGCACTTCCCCCAGCCGAATCTCCCTCAACGATATAGATTTCTGATTTATGTGGATCTTTGCTTGAGCAGTCCGCAAGTTTCCCCGGAAGCATCAGCCCTTCGAGTGCGCCTTTGCGTAGCACGGTCTCGCGCGCAGCACGCGCAGCTGCGCGTGCGCGAGCCGAAAGCAAACATTTTCCAATAATTTCCTCGGCATCTTTTGGATGTTCTTCCAAGAAAATGGAAAATGTTTCGTTAAATACCGTCTCGACGGCCGTACGCGCCTCGGGGTTTCCGAGTTTTCCTTTTGTTTGGCCTTCAAATTGTGGTTCTGGAAGTTTGATGGAAATCACAGCCGTGAGACCTTCGCGTGAATCGTCCCCGGTGAGATTTGTATCTTTCTCCTTTATATAGCCTTTTTCGCGAGCATATGCATTCAAACTACGCGTGAGTGCTGCGCGAAATCCTGCTACATGCGTTCCGCCATCAGGGTTTACGATGTTATTGGCAAATGCATGAACGTTGTCGTAATACTCATCGGTATATTGCAAGCCAATTTCCACATCCATGTTGTCGATTTTTTTCTTGGTATAAAAAATCGTTTGGTGTTTTGGTTCCTTATTGGCATTGAGATGGCGCACATACGACGACACGCCACCTTCGAAATAAAATCCATAGGGATTTTTGACGGGTTCACGTTCGTCGGCAATATCCACGTGCACGCCAGCAGTCAAATAGGTTTGCTGGCGCATGTGTTCGATAATTGTCTTGAAATCAAATTCAATGGTTTCAAAAATGGTTTCATCGGGGTGGAATCGAATAATTGTGCCGCGCTTTTTTGTGGTCCCAATCGTTTTGACCTTTCCGGTTGGAATTCCGCGCTGATAATGCTGTTCCCAGATTTTTCCATCACGATGCACTTCTGCAATCAAATCGGTTGAAAGCGCGTTCACGACAGAAACACCAACCCCGTGCAATCCGCCGGACACCTTATAGCCACTCTCATCGCCACCGAATTTTCCACCGGCGTGGAGTTTTGTGAGCACGAGCTCGAGTGCGGAGACTTTGTATTGCGGGTGCATATCAACTGGAATCCCGCGGCCGTTATCTTCGACCTCGACCCAGTTGTTTGGAAGCAGACGAATGGTAACTAAATCCGCATATCCACCCATTACTTCATCGAATGAGTTATCTGTGACTTCCCAAATGAGATGGTGCAAGCCCTGCGGGCCCGTGGAGCCAATGTACATGCCAGGGCGCTTGCGCACCGGTTCGAGTCCTTCAAGGACGGTGATGCTTTTTGCGCTATAAGAGCTGTCTTTTTTGAGAGGTTTTTTTGCGTCCATAGTCATTTAATACCACGGTATGGTAGCACAAAAGCTCATGCACCACAAGCGATTTGTGCTATAATAATTGCGTATGGATGAAGCTATTCCTCCGGTTTCCGTGACCCCACCCGATGGAGAACTGAAGGCCGTAGAGCGAGACTATCAGCGCGATATTGCAGTCGTGCAAGCCGTGCCTCTTTTGCGAAAGATTGGATGGGCGAGTCTTTTTGTATTGGATGCCGTGTGTTGCACGGCGTTTATTGTGTATTTGGTTGTTTATGTATTGCTCGGCGCGTCGCAAGATCGTGCCTTGGTTGCGCGGACCGGAAATAATCTTGAAGCGCAACATGCAGCTTCGGTCGCACAATCCGCGCAAGATCTCTCGATTGGCACGGCTCGTGTTTTTGCCTTGGGAGAGGCGAAATATGATTTTTACGCGGAACTTCAAAATCCCAATACAGATTGGTATGCCACGTTCTCTTATGCGTTTACGTGGAGCAATGGATCTACTGATACCAATACCGGCTTTATTCTTCCCAATGAAACGCGTCCGATGATTTTTTTCCGAGAGTCAAGCGAATCGCGTCCGGGGAGCGCAGAACTCGTGCTTTCAAATATTGAATGGCACCGTATTGATGCGCACACAATTCCCAATGCCTCTCAGTGGCTGAGCGACCATGGGGATTTCGAAATCACTGGCATGACATATGGGCTAACGCCCGGGCCGGGAACCGAGGTGATTCCAACCGCGAATTTTTCTGTCACAAATCATTCGCCGTATCGCTATTGGGATGCAGAATTTCTCTTGGTCTTGAAAACCGGGGGCGCTGTCACAGCAGTGAATACCGTGGCTATTCCTGGATTAGAGCCTGGCGAAACACGTGCGATGGAAGTGAAATGGTTTGGGAATGCCCCTGCCAGTGGCGTGGTAACAGCCATTCCCGCAATCAATTATTTTGATCCTTCCATCTATATGGACGCGCCGTCTGGCAATCCAACCGAGGTCTTGGAGCGCTTGTAGACGCCTCGGTTTTTCTATGCCAAGATAGGGATCTATGTGGATGGCGCGCATCTTGCGACGTGTTCAGCGATTTGATCCGCTTTTACTGCTTGCGGTTCTTTTTTTATTTGCGTTTGGTTTAGCCGCAATTTATTCGGTTGATCTTTCGCAAGAAGCCACCTCATTTGTTTTGTTAAAAAAACACTTGATTGTTTTTGCTCTGAGTTTCACAGCAATGCTTGTGGTGTCGCAACTTAACTATTTGCAGTTGCGAAATATGGGGCGTGCGCTCTACATCGGTGGCGTGGTCCTCCTTATTCTTGTGTTGTTTTTTGGGACAACGATTCGCGGTACAACCGGGTGGTTTGTGGTTTTTGGCTTTACGTTCCAGCCCGTGGAATTCATGAAACTCGCCCTTGCTGTTGAACTTGCACGGTTTTTTGGCGAACATGCGCATCGCAAATTTGGTTGGCGTGAAATCGCAGGGAGCGGATTGCTCACAGGAATTCCCGTGGTGCTCGCTTGTTTACAGCCGGACTTTGGGAGCGCCATGCTTCTTGTGGGGATTTGGGGGATTGTTCTGCTTTTTGCCGGCATTCGGCTATCGCATGTGGCCGTGATTGGTGGCACAGGAGTGCTTGCTGGTATTGTGTCGTGGTTTTGGTTCTTTGCGGATTATCAAAAAGATCGCATTTTGACGTTTTTGCATCCGGCCTCCAATCCGCTTACGACTGGCTATAATGTGGCGCAGGCAAAAATTGCGATTGGGTCTGGTCAATTATTTGGGCGAGGCCTTGGGTTCGGATCGCAAAGTCAATTACGGTTTTTGCCAGAGAGTCAAACCGATTTCGTCTTTGCAGTGATTGCCGAAGAGCTTGGGTTTTTTGGGGTATTGTTGGTATTTGCGGCTGCCGGGGTGTTGTTTTGGAGAATGCTCGTGATTGCATTCCAATCGAGCGATCATTTTACGCAATTTCTGTGCGCTGGTATTTTCGGGTCGCTATTTGTGCAGTTTTTTGTGAATGTGAGCGTCAATCTTGCTATTCTTCCTACCACCGGCGTTGCCCTGCCGTTTGTAAGCTCTGGTGGGAGTTCCTTCCTGATTTCTTTCATCATGATTGGGATTTTACAAAGCATTGCGTCACGCATCCGCCCGGGGGATAAATGGCAAAAAACATGGTATACTGGGGCTCACCGTTGAGGTCTATTGACAAAGTCGTTGATTTTGTGTGAAATACGGCCGTTTGAACCAATAAAATATATGGCAGAATTTTCCATTGCAGCAACCCCACGTGAAGAGATCGGTCGAAAAACCGATGCTTTGCGCGCAGAACATCTTGTCCCAGCCGTTGTTTACGGATTTGGAACAGAACCGATTTCCATTACGGTTTCGGAAAACGAACTTCAGAAATTGTACGCGCGTGCCGGCGAAAGCTCGGTCATTGATTTGAACGTAGATGGGAAAATGATCCCGGTTCTTATCAAAGACATGCAATACAATCCACTCACGGATTTCATTTCCCACGCGGATTTTCACGCAGTTGACCTTTCTAAGAAAATCGAAGCAAACATCACCATTCGTCTTATTGGCGAAGCTCCAGCGGTCAAAGAACTTGGTGGAACGCTCATGCAGAGTTTGGAAGAAGTTGAAGTGATCGCACTTCCAAGTGCCCTTATTCGTGAATTCACCGTGGACGTATCGGGCCTTAAAACATACGACGACGTGATTCGTGTAAAAGATTTGCCAGTTGTTTCGGGTATTGAAATTACCTCAAATCCAGAAGCTGCCATTGCGCTCGTTCAAGAGCCACGTGCGGAAGAGGAATTCGCACCAGCTGCTCCTGCAGAAGGCGAAGCTGTGGCTCCAGAGATTCTCACGGAGAAGAAAGCAGAAGAAGGGGAAGCGGATGCAAAGCCAGCCGACAAGAAAAAATAACCTTTGCCTATGCGCAATATCTTGCGTGAACTTGCAAAGCGAATAAAAGAATTCGAGCCGTTCAAAAAACGGTTCGTTTCTTTTGTGCGTCGCGCCGCGATTGCCACAAAAAAATTCATGATTGATTTCAAGGAATTTTTCATTGCTGCAGGCATCCTGCTTCTCGTTGGTGGGGTGACGGGCGGGATTTTATTCTTGATCGCCTCGTCTCCCAAAGGGGAAGAGTTGATTGAAGAAATTTCGCAGGCAACGATTGTGCGCGACCCGCTCACAGGGAACCCGATTTCTACCGTATTGGAAACGCCAACACGCGCGCTTGGCGTCATGATTGAAAATTCATCTGATGCATGGCCACTATCTGGACTCGACAAAGCGTTCCTTGTGATTGAGGCGCCAGTGGAAGCAGATATCCCTCGGTTCTTGGCGTTCTTTGCAGACAATGCCTCGGTTTCAAAAATTGGTCCGGTGCGTTCGGCTCGCCCGTATTACGTTGATTGGGCCATGGAACTCGACGCAATTTACGCGCATTCCGGTGGCTCGCAAGAAGCACTCGATCTCATTGCTACTTCCGATGTGCATGATTTGAATGAGTTTTCGCAAGGGGAGTATTTTTACCGTGCAAACAGTGGGCGATACGCTCCGCATAATTTGTACACCACGAGCGACTCATTAAATGAGAGTGTTTCGGAATTGGAACCTGGCGTTGCGGATTATGAAACGTGGAATTTTAAGCAAGACGGAACACCGGCGGAAAATCCCATCTCACTTTCCGTGAATTTTGGGTCCGGATCGCTCTACGATGTTTTATGGAACTATCGTCAAGAGACAAATACCTACGAGCGCTATCAGGGAGGATTCCCCATGAAGATGCAAGACGGCGCGGGCATTTTTGCAAATAATGTGATTGTGATGGTGATGGATGTGCGTACGATCGATAGCATTGGGCGCAAACACATCACAACGATTGGTACGGGAGACGCGTTCTTAGCCCAAGACGGAACCCGGACGCTCATCACCTGGGAAAAAGATTCTGAAACGAGTCGAACCCGATTTTATAACCTTAATGGATCGGAAATCGCATTCAATGCGGGTGTCACATGGATAGAGGTTGTAGCAAATATCGATCAGGTCACCGCTCAATAATTTTCCGTGTCATTGCGAGGAGGCAGGTTTGCGGACGAAGTCGAGCTCAGCTCGACGAGGCAAACTATACGAGTAGATTGCTTCGTCCCGCATGGCGGGACTCGCAATGACACATGGTAAGTCGTTTTAAATTTGCGCACTCAGGATGCGCGGTTTTTTTGATAGGTCGTCGAGCACATCGATTTGCGCATGCGGGAACAGGGCTTTGAGAAGTACTGGCGCGGAACGCGCTTGGATCGGGTCGATTTCAATGAGGAGATGAATACGGTCTGGCAATGCAGGGCGCGCATCTGCAAGTTGTGAAAAAAGTTCGTGATACAAATCGAGTCCATCGAGCCCGCCAAAAAGCGCTACATGCGGTTCGAAGTGATACACGTCTGGATCAATGGCGGTTTTTCGTCGTGCCGGAAGGTAGGGGAGATTTGCGGTGAGAATCAGGTGGCGATCTTTTGCGGGGAGGTGTGTGAGGAGTGGCTGGAGCAAATGTCCCTCGAGAAATGAAACGAGGTGATCGAGTTTATGGTGTTTGGCATTTTGTTTTGCCACGCGAAGCGCCATGGGAGAAATCTCACATCCCAGTGCCGGCAGGTTTGTTTCACCCGAAAAACTAATGGCGATTGCACCTGATCCGGTGCCAATGTCGCAAAGGATGGATTGTGGGTTTGCCAAGTCGATGGCGTATTGCGCGAGGAGCTCGGTTTCGGGTCGAGGAATGAGAACCGATGTATTCACAAAAAACGATCGGCCTAAAAATGGTTGCTCGCCTAAAATGTATGCAACTGGTTCGTGATGGCTGCGTCGTTCGATGAAGCGCTGATACGCATCAAATTTTTCTTGCGGAATTTCGTCACCCGCGTGTGAAAAAAGATACGCCGTGGATTTTTGAAGGCATGCGCTCAAAAGCACCTGTGCATCCAGTTTGGCATTATGAACATCGGTGCATTTTTCATGCGCGGTTTTTTTGAGCGTTTGCTCGCCCCAGGTGAGTGCCTCCAAAATCGAAATCATACGGCTTTTGCTTCTTCATCGGCGAGTTTTAGCGCACTCAAAATCGGATCGAGGTTTCCACCCAAAATGCCGGGAATATTGTGCCAGCTTTCCCCAATGCGATGATCGGTGACGCGATCTTGCGGGAAATTATACGTGCGGATTTTTTCCGATCGATCGCCACTGCCGATCATGCCACGGCGTTGTTCTTTCAGCGCAGCAAGTTTTTTCTCCTGCTCGTGTGCAAATACACGCGCGCGAATAATTTCAAGCGCGCGTTCTTTGTTTTGCTTTTGACTGCGCTCTTCTTGGCAGTACACCAAAATACCGGTTGGAATGTGCACAATACGCACGGCAGAATACGTGGTGTTTACAGATTGTCCGCCCGCGCCGGTTGAAGTCGTTGCTTCGATTTTCAAATCCTTTGGATCAATTTTGAATTCTTCTTCTTCGATTTTTGGCATCACCGCAACGGTTGCGGTGGAGGTGTGAATGCGCCCTTGCTTTTCGGTTTCTGGCACACGTTGCACCCGGTGCACGCCTGACTCGTATTTCATATCGCCATAGGCATCGGCCCCGGAAATTTCCGCAATCACTTCTTTGAATCCACCCAAATCATTTTCACTCTTTGAAGCAATCTCCACTTTTCGCCCATGCGTTTCGGCGTGGTGCATATACATCTTGAACAAGTCAGACGCAAAAAGCGCTGCTTCGTCGCCACCCGTGCCGGCGCGGATTTCCACAATCGCGTCGTGTGTATCGAGCGGATCTTTTGGAATGAGCGCAAGGCGCACGGCTTTTTCAAGATCGGGGAGTTTTGCTTCCCATTCTGCAAGTTCGGTGAGCGCGAGCGATTGCATTTCCGGATCCTCATCTTTTTGCATGGCGCGGGCGTTTTCGATATTTTCAAGCGCTTGCTTGTATTTTGACGTAATCTCCAACGTTGCACGCGTAGATTGGAAGTCGCGATTGACTTGCGACATGCGTTTTGGATTCCCTAAAACCGCCGGACTCATGAGTTCGGTTTCCAGGCTTTGCGCTTTTGCTTCCACGTCGCGAATGATTTTTGTTAAGTCCATACATGCTATTTTATCAAATTCAAATATAAAACGCCCGTGATGGGCGTTTTATTTGGAAGAATGTTAAACCTCTCCTTTTGCTTTCTTGTCGGCCTTGCGTTTTGCACGGTCGGCTTTCTTTTGGAGTTTTGCTTTGTGATCCAAAGACGTTGTTTTCTTTTCTGCACGCACTTCGAATTTTTCAACGCGACGAGCGGTGTCAACGATCTTTTGCTTGCCGGTATAAAACGGATGGCACTGCGAACAAAGTTCAATCGCGATTGCATCGCTGGTTGATCCTGTGGTGAGAACCGCTCCGCAAGCACAAGAAATTGATGCTTTTGGATTATAGTTTGGATGAATTTTTTCTTTCATATCCTTGCCTTAGTGGCAAAATGCTAACACGGAGGGGTAGAATTGTCAATTTTCCTCTATACTTAGAGGAGGCCTCCTTTACAGTAGCGCTTTTTTCTGATAAAAAGAAGCGTTGCCAAGGTGGCAATTTGGACCTTCCCAATTGGCCTGCAAAGAAGATTTTGGAGGACGAGATGCGTTACGCCAAGTTCATTCAGATGGTCGCGCTGGTCACGATCCTCAACATGCTCACGGGCTGTGGGCAGTTCCTGCACCTCATGGGTGCGAACAAGGATTCCGAGTTTGTGGGAGATCCAGCCCCCTGCGCAGAGCTTGGGGGTGACGCGGACGGCGATGGGTTCTGCGCGGAGGGACCGGACTGGGATTGCAACGATACGGATCCCACTGTCTACCCCGGTTCAGCAGAGTACTGCAATGGTGTGAACGACAACTGCGATCGCGACGTCGACGAAGACAGTGCGATCGATGCTTCCGAGTGGTTCCCGGACAGCGATGCGGACGGCCACGGTGCGGAGGACATCGAGGGAGTCTTCGCATGCAATCAGCCGGAGGGCTATGCCCGTTGGCCGGATGACTGCGATGACACGAATTCCACGGTTTACGACGAAGCGTGGGAGCTCTGCGACGGCGAGGACAACGACTGCGATGGGCTCGTCGATGGCGATGACCCAGACACGGCTCTGATCATCTGGTATGCGGACCGCGACAATGACGGGTTCGGAGACCCTGCAACTGCCTCGAGCGGGTGCGACATGCCCGAACCGCGTGTCGTCAACAACTTCGACTGCGACGACACCGACGCTAACGCCAACCCCGACGCAGACGAATACTGCGACGGGCACGACGACGACTGCGATGGCGACGTCGACGAAGACGAAGCTCTCGACGTGGCCACCTGGTACCGCGATGCGGACGGTGATGGCTACGGCGACCCCGCCTCGACGGACGTAGCATGCTACGTCCCTACGGGATACGCGGGCGACTCTACGGACTGCGATGACAACGAGCCGACGACGAGCCCTGGCGCTCCCGAGACCTGCGACGCGGTCGACAACGACTGCGATGGCACCACGGACGAGAACGACGCGATCGATGCGCCGATCTGGTTCGAAGATGCCGACGGCGATGGCTTCGGCGATTCCTCGTCCACGGACGTAGCATGCTACGTCCCTACGGGATACGTTGCCGACGATACCGATTGCGACGACGCCAACGACGACATTCACCCCACGGCAGACGAGTTGTGCAATACGGTGGATGACGACTGCGACGGCACGACGGACGAAAATGATTCGCTCGACGCCCTCACCTGGTACGCAGACGGCGACAGTGATGGCTTCGGCAATCTCGCGTCCACGACCCTGGCCTGCACAGTGCCGGCCGGCTACACCACGGATACGACGGACTGCAACGATTCGCAGTCCACGACCTTCCCTGGTGCGACCGAGTACTGCGACGGCCACGACGACGACTGCGACGGCACCACGGACGAGGACGATTCGGCCGATGCGCCGACGTGGTACCACGACGCCGACGCCGATGGTTTCGGCGATTCCTCGTCCACGGACGTAGCATGCTACGTCCCTACCGGTTTCGTCTCCGACGATACCGATTGCGACGACGCGGAGGCGTCGACCAACCCCGGTGCCAGCGAATACTGCGACGGGCACGACGATGACTGCGACAGCGCAATCGACGAAGACGATTCGGTCGACGCGCTCACCTGGTACGCCGACACGGATGTCGACGACTATGGCGATCCGCTTTCGACCACGCTCGCCTGCGCAGTGCCGGCCGGCTACGTCGACAACGACGACGACTGCGACGACTCCGACGCGGATGTAAACCCGGTCGCGACCGAGGTTTGCGACCTGCGCGACAACAACTGCAACGGCCTCGTCGACAGCGCTGACCCCGGCGCGGATGAGGACGTTTGGCACATGGACTGGGATCACGATGGATTCGGTGACCTCGTTCGCACGATGGACGACTGCACGCAGCCCTCGGGCTTCGTGGCAGACTCTACCGACTGCGACGACACCGATCCAGACGTGAATCCCGAGGCTTCCGAGATCTGCAACGGCTACGATGACGACTGCGATGGCACGACCGACGTCAGCGCCGTGGACGCGACCAACTGGTACCTCGATAGCGACGGGGACGGCTACGGCGATCCCACGGTCATCGACGCTCAGTGTGATAGGCCTACGGGCTACGTCGCAAACGATGATGACTGCAACGACGCCGAGGCGCTGGCTTACACCGGAGCGGTGGAGGTCTGCGACAGCGTCGACAATGACTGCAACGGCCTCACGGACGACGCAGATCCGGGTGCTGAGAAAAAAACCTGGTATGCGGACGACGATGCTGATGGTTACGGCGACGCGACGTCAACGACGCTCGCTTGCCTCGAGCCTTCCGGCTACGTCGACGACAATACCGACTGCGACGACACCAATGAGGACATCAACCCGGCCGTCACCGAAAACGTGTGGACGGTCTGGGACGATGACTGCGACGGTTACGCCCACGACGACGGAACCGTCTACACCACGACCATGAGTGGTACGAGCATCACGTTCACAGGCCCGAACCTCGTGGCTTCCGCGGACGCGGACTTCGAAGGCTGGAGCCGCTCGACCACGGCGTGGGACATCTACGCCTCGATCTACGAGCATCACACGCTCGCGGATCTCACGGTCGTTGTGAATGCGTGGAGCGGCTCCTACATCTCGGGGAGCTACTCGACGATCGTGTTCCCGGGGGCGGCGGTGGACACGAATAAGTCCGAGTGCGAGTCGCTCGACGTGACCGGACTCACGAGCGGATCGCAATACGGATTCGTGTTCCTCGTGCAGAGCAGTAGCTCCAACGAGTTCTGGGTCTACACCGACGACATCATCGACAGTGGGACCTCTCTGGGGCACATTCATCCCAATACAAGTGGGGTGCCGTTTGTGACGGCTTTCACGGCGAACGCCACGAGCGAAGTGCTCGTGCTCTGCCATGGGAGGCTGAACCCCAACGACGTCATGGTCACTCACGTCTGGGTCGGACCGGCGAGCTAGAGGCTCCCCATGTGTTCGACTCACCTGGCCGCCTTGTCCTTCGGGATGAGGCGGCCGTTTTCTTTTTTTGGTATCATACAGTCATCTATGTCCTCTGATTTTGGTTTTATTTTTAAAATCAGTCACCGATATTCTCGACTGGCGATATTTGGTTTATTTTTTCTTTGTTTTGGATCCATTCTTGCAAGCGCGTTTTTAAATACAACAGAATCAATTGGACTATTTTTTGTGATTCTTTTGACGCTTTGCGCATTTGCAAATCCAAACGCAGTGCTTGCGGGATTCTTATTTTTTCTGCCATTTGAACTTTTTATTCAAAAATGGATTCCGGGGGAGATTTTTGTTTCACAGATTTCGCACTGGTTTTTATATGTGCTAGCACTTGTTGTGCTTTGGCGCGTGATCTCGCATCGCATTTCGCTTCATGGATCAAAGAAAGACATCCCGTTTTTTGTGTTTTTGGGGATGCTCGCATTTTCAATTCTGACGATTCGTTTTCAAACGGGCCAATATTTATTGGCCCCTACGGGGATACATGAAATCTTGTGGTGTGGTCTTCTTGGTTCGATTGTAATTTTGTTGCGACCATCGATTCTTTGGGTAAAACGCGTCTTCATTGGTCTCGCCGTGATCTTGTCTCTTGAGATTGTATTGGGCTTTGGCCAACTCATCTTTGGACAGTGGCTCGATCTTTTTCTGCTCCCGCCGACAGATAGATTTGATGCGCTTACGACATTTTGGGATTACGGCGCACATGTGTTTGGCACGTTTGGAAGGTATGATTGGTTCGGAGGGTTTGTGGCATTTGGTCTTCTAATGATCGCGTCGATTCTTATTGAATCGCGCATTCAATTGCGCTATCGCAAGATTTTGTCTCCAATATTTTTACTTGGATTGCCAATTTTAGCACTCTCGTATTCACTTCAATCTTGGCTTGGATTTCTTTGCGGATTTTTGCTCATCTTGTTTTTCCATTGGAAACAGGAACTCGTTGAATTTATGCATGATCCGTATTTGAAGAGTGTGACGATTGGGATTTGTGCTTCGAGTTTTGTAATGGTTTTTGCATTTCCGTCAGTTGGCCCGGCGTTTGCATATTGGTGCGCATTTGCCGGAATGAGTGTGGTCTTGGCGCAACTGCATGGTAAAATTGTGGTATGAAGATTGTTCACGTTCACAAATATTTTTACCTTCGTCGTGGAGCCGAGCGCTATATGCTCGGACTTATGCGATTGCAACGTGATGCCGGGCACGAAGTGTTTCCGTTCTCGATGACGTATCGCAAGAATATAAAAAACCCATGGTCGAATTTTTTTGTCTCAGAACTCGATACGGAACATGTTGGAAAGGGAATTGGCGCGGTGCGGCAAACGCTTCGCGCGTTTTGGTCGCTCGAGGCACGTCGGAAGTTTTCGTCATTTTTGGATACGGTCAAGCCTGACGTCGTGCACATCCACAATATCTACACACATATTTCTCCGTCGATTTTGGGCGCCTGCAAAAAACGTGGGATTCCGGTTGTAATGACTGTGCACGATCACGGGCTTATTTCTGCAAATTACGCGCTTTGGGATGGGCAAAAACCAATGGACCCGAAAACCTTGTCAATTTGGAAGGTTGCAAAAACGGGGTATATTAAAAATTCTTATCTTGCCACATTTGGTCTTGAGCTTGTTGTGAGACTCCAGCGAGTGCTCGGGATGTATGATCGATACATCGATCGCTATATCGCTGTTTCAAATTACATGAAAAAGTCTTTGGTCGCAGCAGGATACCCTAAAGAGAAAATCGAGGTGCTTTATAATTTTGCCGATGTCGCGTTTCGGCCAGCACGGAAAAAAATAAATAAGAATATTGTTTTCGTTGGGAGTCTTGAAAACAATAAAGGCGTGGCAACGCTCATTGAGGCAATTCGTTCATTTAAAGACGCAAAATTATTTATTGCCGGAACCGGAAGTGATGAAAAAGAATTGCGCGAACGAGCGCAGGGGATGAAGCAGGTGAAATTTTTAGGATTTGTGGCTGGAACAGAATTGGAAGATTTGGTTGCTTCGTCACGTGTGGCAGTAGTGCCTTCAATTTGGAATGAGCCATTTGGGCTCGTGGCCGTGGAAGCCATGGCACTTGGCACACCGGTCATTGTAAGCGATCGCGGTGGACTGCCAGAGATTGTGGAGTCAGGGATCAGTGGGGAGATTTTTAAGGCTGGAAATGTGGAGAGTTTGCGAAAAGCACTTTCAAACGTGCTTGAAGACGATGACTATGCAGGCGATTTAGCAAAAGACGCCTATAAGCGCGCAAAAGAGATCGCTGACCCTCAGAAGCATTTGAAGGCAGTGATGGGGATTTATAAAGAATTAATGCCGTAGGGGCGGGGTCTCCTCGCCCGATCGGGTCGGGAAACTCGACCCGTACGACGAGGTGTGTGGATATCTTTTTCAAGAATGGCTAAAACAAGCCATTTCTTTTTTTATAATTCCAATCAATATCCATTGACCGGTCACAAAAATTTTGCTAAGGTAACGCGTTATGAAAATTGCATTCATTGGTCAAAAAGGACTTCCAAACCATTTCGGTGGCGTTGAAACGCATGTTGCAGAACTTGCTACGCGTTTTGTAAACGACGGGCATGACGTGACGGTTTATGCCCGCTATTGGTATACGCCAAAGGGAACGAAAACCTATAACGGGATCAAAATTTTGCGTATTCCATCTATCTCGACCAAGCACTTGGATACGATTACGCATAGCGTTTTGAGTCTATGCCATGTTTTGTTCATTTCCCGACCGGACGTCTTGCACATCCATGCGGTTGGTCCGGCGCTCTTGGCTTGGATTCCAAAAATTCTTTGTCCGCACATGACTGTGATTGTGACCGTTCACGGGCTTGATCGTTTGCAAACAAAATGGGGATGGATTGCTCGCATCATGCTCCGACTCGGGGAATATTCCGCCGCGCACGCTGGCGACGCCTTGATTGTTGTGAGCCGTTCGCTTGCATCGTATTTTTCTCGTGTTTACAAAAAACAAGCCTTCTTTATTCCAAACGGCATGACCCCACGTCATACCGCGGTTGATAACGCCGTGCTTCGTCCACTTGGCGTTTCCGCATTTGAATACGTCATGCTCGTCTCGCGTTTGGTCCCTCAAAAGAATGCGCACCTTCTTATTGATGCGTGGAAAAAGGCGCAGGTGATTCGCCCGGACATTTTTAACGGTGTGAAGCTTGCAATCGTTGGGGGTGAAGCAAAAACGAAATCGTATGTGCGTTTACTCAAGCGCCTGGCGCATGGCGATACGTCGATTGTATTTACAGGATTTCAATCCGGCGAAGTATTGAATGCGCTTTACGGCGGATGTCTTTTTGCTGTGCATCCATCAAGCCATGAAGGTTTTCCAATCTCGGTGCTTGAAGCCATGGGCTATGGGAAGGCCGTGATTGTATCGGACATTCCAGCTCATATGGAAGTGATTGGAGATTGCGGGCTCTCATTCAAAAAAGGAAGCGTTGACGATCTCACGGCAAAACTCATTGAGCTTTTAGAAGATAAGATGTTTGCAGCATCGCTTGGACACGCAGCTCGAATCCGCATTGAAAATGAATTCCATTGGGACAGCATTGCGCGCGAAACGCTTGCGGTCTATGAGGAGCGCAATGCATTGCGCGAGGGTGTTCTCGCGGTCGAATAATGAAACGGGCAGACGCATGGGTCTGCCCGTACATTTTTTGCCGTCATCCTGAGCAAAGCGAAGGATCTCAAGATCATTTTTTGTGTCATTGCGAGGAGGCAGTCTTGCCGACGAAGCAATCTATTCGTGTAGATTGCTTCGCCCAGCATGGCTGGGCTCGCAATGACACAGGGATGAGATTTCCCCCAGGTTTCCCAGTCCCACATTTCCTACAAATAATTTTTCCAGGACGCCAGGATCTTTTTTGACTGCAGCCTCAATTTCCAAAAATCCATCGCGGTAAATATGACCTTGCACAAAAGCCACATTTTTTTGTGAGGTGTCCGTAATCCCACGATACGTGCGCAAACAAAGCCGCCAGGCAGCATCGCGTGCTTTTTCTTCCGGATGTTCGCATCCGGTTTTTTCAAATTGTTCTTGCTTGGCTTTCTGGAGCGTCTCAAATGTTGTTGCAAAGTTTCCATTGAGTGCTAAACAAACTGCCCAGGCATCCCAAAACCCAGGAATTTGTTCTTTCTGGTTTGGGAGCTTTTTGTGGGTCATATACATCGCCAGTCCTTCCTCGGTTTTGGTATAGAAGGGAAGTCCACGTCCAAGGATTGTGAGATTGCTTTTACGTCCATTGTCTGTACGAAGCGCATGCACCTCAATCTCGTGGATGAGAAGTCGTTTTGCGCGATTGCGACTAACCAGAAGTCGCTTTGGAATGAGAATACGTGGGGCGTTTTTTGCGTGGCCGTGTTTGAGTTTGATTGTCATGCCTCGCGAAAGAGAAACCGACCAATCTGTGAGCCCAAGCTCTTGGAGTTTTTTTTCAAAGCGTTTTTTAAGATTTTCCGCATCGATTTTTTTATTGTGAACGTGGTTTTGGCGTCCGGTTTGACGATTTGAGAGTTCGTCTGCAAACGATTGGAGCGAACAGGTGGGTGTCCCGTAGAGCTGGGTTGAGATTTTGGTGAGGCGTTTGGCATCGTGTGTTTGAATGGCCTCGATCAAATTTGCGCGGAGCTCGAGTTCCTCGAGTTTTTTTATGTACCAGGAATGAATGATTGGATTGCCGGTAAGCGCTTGAATTTGTTTTTTTGCGATTTGAAGTTTGAGAAGGTAGCTCGAAACATCAAATCGTTCTGCGCGTGGATAAGAAAAAATAGGAGGCGTTTGCGTCTCAAAAAATTGTGTCTTTTGTTTTTTAGCGTCTTTCAGATTTGGACGAATCAAGAATCCAAATGGGAAAGCCGGAAGCGACTCAAGAATGCGAGCGTAGTCTTCATCGAGGAGCACAGTTCCCATATTATTCTTTGCCCTTCTTTTCCTCCTTTTTGATCGCACTTGGGTTTGGCGAAAATAGCGTATTTTTAATGCGCCATTTTTCTACAAATTGACCGATGCCGGTTTTTTGGAGTTTCTTGCCAACCGTTGTGCTTGATTGCGACCATTTGAGGAGCGACTCAAAGTTGATCTTGTATCGTCCTTGCACCACGATATAGCTTACTTCCTTTGATGCAATGGCGCGCCGTACGGTTCTAGAGCTTACGCCAAACATTTTGGCAGCTTCTGATACGGAAAGGCGAATAACTTCTTCTGTTCCCATAGAAGTAATTTAGATGTCTACTCTAGCGTAGCCATATTACAGAAATCCGTCAATTGCTATTGCAAAAACACCAATATACTGCAAGGATTTATGCCTGTCCTTTCTTTGCAGTGCTACTGTAACAATTTATTAAATTTTGCGACTACTATCATGTCGATGCATCGTC
>Ga0172379_10002703_pt1 | contig 30543 bp, 25 predicted proteins | sample GrowelOW334metaG_FD_119756 | JGI IMG/M metagenome (GOLD analysis project Ga0172379, IMG submission 119756) | Groundwater microbial communities from an aquifer near a municipal landfill in Southern Ontario, Canada - Groundwater well OW334 metaG | ecosystem: Environmental > Aquatic > Deep...
AAAAAACAGGAGAGTGGGGTGAATTTTTCCCTACTAAAATATCAATGTTTGCATATAATGAAACTGTTGCCCAAGATCACTTTCCGCTAACCAAAGAAGAAGCGCTAAAACAGGGTTTTTTATGGAAGGATCAAGAAGAAAAAAATGTGAACATAGGTGGAGATATTTTTGAATGCGCACATAAAGGAGAATGCACCGATCATTGCACTATTGGTTTTAAGGTGATTAAAGCAGAATTGGATTTTTATGATAAAATGGGTTTGCCAATTCCTAAGCTTTGTCCTAACTGCAGACACTATCAACGGTTGGCTCAAAGAAACCCTTTAAAACTTTGGCACAGAAAATGTATGAATAAAGGTTGCCAAAATGAATTTGAGACTAGTTACGCCCCAGATCGTCCAGAAATTATTTATTGCGATGGTTGTTACAATAACGAAGTAGCATAAAAATTATGAATCAACAGCAAAAACAATGTCAAAACTGTAAACAAGACTTTATTATTGAGCCTGATGATTTTGCGTTTTATGAAAAAATGAAAGTGCCGCCTCCAATTTCATGTCCACAATGCAGGCAACAAAACAGAATATTAATAAGAAATTTTAAAACTCTTTATAAACGTAAGTCCGATAAATCAGGAGAATCAATTATTTCAATGTATTCTGCAAAAATGCCTTTTCCTGTGTGGAGTCATGAGGAATGGTGGTCAGATGATTGGGATGCACATATATATGGGCAAGATATTGATTTTACAAAGCCATTTTTTCCCCAGATAAAAAAATTATGGGATGTTGTTCCCAGATATGCAGTAATTAACACGCAAAGCGAAGACTGCATTTATTCAAATGGCGTATTAAGAGGAAAAAATTGTTATTTTGTATTTGGATGCGTTGATGATGAAGATTGTTCGTACGGTCATATTGTGTGGAACTCAAAAGATTGTGTTGATGGGCTTTACGTATTCAAATCGGAATTATGTTATGAATGTGTTGATGTATTAGGATCTTATCGTGTGTTTTATTCTCAAGAATGCGAAGACTGCCACGACAGTATTGGCTTATTTGATTGCAGGGGATGCTCAAACTGTATTGGATGCGTTGGATTGCGCCAGAAAGATCATTATATTTTTAATAAACCAGTTTCAAAAGAAGAGTATAAGCAGTTTTTAGAAGATCATACAACACACGACCATAAAACAATTACAATGATCCTTGAGGAAAGAGAAAAATTACGTAAAATATTGCCTCAGCGCTATTTTTACGGATCACACAACACTAACGTATCTGGGAACCACATATATCACGCAAAAAACATACAATACGGATTTGATGTAAAGAGTGGAGAAAATTCTAAGTTTATTTTTACCTGCCGGATGGCGATTGATTCTTATGATATCTCATTCACTGCAGATATTGAGCTCGGGTATCAAAACGCGCATTGTTTTGGGCGCAATATAATGTTCTCGCATACATGCGTGAATTGTACAGACACATATTATTCTGAACATTGCATAAACTGCCATAATATTTTTGGATGCGAAGGATTAAAAACTGCTGAATATTGCATTTTAAACAAAAAATATTCAAAGGAAGAATATGAGATGTTGCTTCCCAAATTGATAAAGCATATGGAAGAAACAAAAGAGTGGGGAAATTATTTTCCAAAAGAAATGATGCCGTTTGCTTATAATGAATCAATTGTAAATGAATATTATCCGTTTTCAAAAGAACAAGCTCTTGAAAAAGGGTATAGGTGGGAAGATGACATCCCGCGCACCAAGGGACAAGAGACAATATCAAATGATGAGTTGCCGAAAAATCCAAAATTGTTTACAAACGAACTTACAGAGCAAATACTAAAGTGCAATACATGTGCATATAATTATAAATTAACTTCGCAGGAAATTTCTTTTTATAAACAACTTGATCTAGCTCTTCCTGTTGATTGTTTTAATTGCAGGCACGAAAGGCGCATGAAATCTAGAAACGTCAGAACATTATTTCCGGGAATCTGCGCAAAATGCAATAAAGAAATTCAAACATCCTATAATTCAGAACAACAAAAACAATATAAAATTTATTGTGAAGAGTGCTTCAATACAGAAATAAATTAAATTATGAATCAAGAAATCCATTCGACAAGCTCAGGACCTTCGGCAAAACAATGCCAAAATTGTAAACAAGACTTTATAATTGAGCCCGATGATTTTGATTTCTATGACAAAATGAAGGTGCCTTTCCCAACATTTTGTCCTGACTGCAGGTTGCAAAGACGTTTGGCATGGAAGAATGAACGTTCTCTTTACAAAATTGATTGTCATTTGTGTGGAGCAAGCATTTTTGCCATGCATCCCAAAAATGCTTTGTTCCCAGTATATTGCATGGATTGTTGGGAATCTGATAAATGGGATGCTCTTAGTTATAGTCGTGATTATGATTTTTCAAAGTCCTTTTTTGCTCAACTAAATAATCTGTACAATAAAGTTCCACATAAATCGTTGATGGGCATACATCCAACCTGGATTAATAGTGAATATAACAATAATGCCCATGTTTTAAAAAATTGTTACTTGATATTTAATTCTGATTACAATGAGAACTGCATGTATGGCGCTGAGATTGAACGCTCAACAGATTGTCTTGACATGCTTATGGCCGAGTCAACCAAGCTTTCTTACGAAAACGTTGGTGCGACAAAGAATTACAGATCATTTTTTTCAATAGGCTGTCATAGCTGCCAAGATGTATGGTTTTCGTGTGATTTAGTCAATTGCACTAATTGCGTTGGCTGCATTAATTTGAAGAACAAGCAATATTATATCTTTAATAAACCATATTCCCGTGAGCAATATGAAGAGGAGTTTAAAAAGATTAGAACAGGTTCATATGCAACTGTTCGCAATATGATTAGAAAGGCAGATAAGTTTTTTTTGGAATTTCCTCGCCGATATATGCACGGCATACATAACACAAATGTTTTTGGAGAATACATTGGTTATTCAAAAAATATAAAAGACTCATATATTGTCAATGAAGCCGAAAATTCTCGTTATTGTATGTGGCTTATTACAAAATCTAGCAAAGATTGTTATGACTACACACAATTTGGCGAGAATGCTCAAAATATCTATGAAGCATTAGTTTGCGGCTTAGGAATAAATAATATACGTTTTTCGCTTAATTGCGTGGAAGAGTGCAATAACCTTAGTTATTGTTCTAATTGTCATGCTTCCCATGATTTGTTTGGATGTTTTGGGTTGCGAAAAAAGGAGTATTGCATTTTAAATAAACAATATACAAAAGAAGAGTATGAAGCTATCGTTCCAAAAATTATTGCTCATATGAATGAAATGCCATATACTGATAAAAATGGCAGAGTTTATAAATACGGAGAATTTTTTCCAATAGAACTAAGTCCATTTGCATATAACGAGTCAGATGCTACAGATTTTTTTCCACTCAACAAAAAGGAAGTGGCTGCGGCAGGATATCATTGGCTTGATTTAGATGAAAAAGCATATGTGCCAACAATAATATGGAAAGATCTTCCTGATGATATTCGCGACGTTCCTGATAATATTGTTGGAGAAGTCATATTATGTAAGGCTTGGGACGAATCAGCAGATATTGCTGCACAGCACAAATGCACTAAGGCTTTCAAAATAACAAAACAAGAATTAGATTTTTATAAGCATATGGATTTACCATTACCGCGTGAATGCCCCAATACTCGTCATTTTAAACGTTTACAAAAAAGGAATCCGGTAAAATGGTGGAATCGTAGATGCGCAAAATGCAATAAAGAAATTCAAACATCTTATGCACCCGATAGCAAAGAAATAATCTATTGCGAAAGTTGTTACCAAAATGAAATTGCATAAAAATTAACCAGGTTAACATATGTTAACCTGACAGTAGACGTGACATGACAAATCTAAGTGAAACAAAAAATTGCCAAAGTTGTAAACAGGACTTCGTAATTGAGCCCGATGATTTTTCGTTCTACGAAAAAATGAAAGTGCCGCCTCCAACGTGGTGCCCAAAATGCAGAATGAAGCGAAGGTTAGCATTTCGCGATTTTCGCGTGCTATATAAAAGAAAAAGTGACTGGAGTGAGGAAATGATATTCTCAATATTTTCACAAGACGCGCCATATAAAGTATATGAACGTGAAATATGGCAGTCTGATAAATGGGATGCAATGGAATATGGACAGGATTATGATTTTAATAAACCCTTTTTTGAGCAACTCAAAGAGTTGTCTCTAAAAGTTCCTCAACCCAATCAAACAATGTATGGAGCAATTAATAGCGATTATTGCACAGGCTCTAACGATCTTAAAAATTGCTATTTAGTTTTTGTGGCTACAACCAACGAGGATTGCATGTATAGCTCATGGATAAATAATACAAAAAATTCTGTAGACGTTACAAGGTTAGAATCTTCTGACGGGTGTTATGAGTCTCTTAATCTTATTAAATGTAATAAGGCATTTTTTTCTGAAGATTGTGAAGATTGTGTTGATGTTTGGTTTTCTAAAAATCTTCAAGGATGCATGAATTGTTTGGGTTGTGTTAATTTGCATAACAAACAATATCATATTTTTAACCAGCCTTATTCTAAAGAAGAATACAAAAAGAAATTTTTAGAATTTGATCTTAGTTCTTATAAAAATTTAGAAAGTTTTGCCAGAAAGGCAAGAGAATTTTTTGCAAAAAATATTGTTCGCTATGCTCATGGCAAACATAATTTTAATGTTTCTGGAGATTATATTAATAATTCAAAAAATGTAAAAGATTCTTATTATGTTTTAAATGGAGAAGATTGCAAATATGTGCAATATTTAATAACGCCTTCCACAAAAGATTGTATGGACTTTTCTCTTTGGGGACAAAATTCAGAGCTTATTTATGAGGTTTCAAGTTCGGGAACAAATTCTTCAAGAATTAAGTTGTCTTATAGAACATACCGGGGTTCACATGATTGTACTTATTGCATGCAGTGTGATAATTCATCCTATTTGTTTGGCTGTGTTAGTTTACAAAAAAAACAATATTGCATTTTTAACAAACAATATACAAAAGAAGAGTATGAGGCTCTGGTTCCAAAAATTATTGCTCATATGAACGAAATGCCTTTCACGGACAAAAAGGGGAGAGTTTTTAAATATGGAGAGTTTTTCCCGGCAGAACTTTCAACGTTTGCTTACAACGAAACTCTTGCCTTTAATGATTTTCCGTTAACTAAAAAAGAAGCAATTGCAGAAGGTTATAGGTGGAAAGATGCTGAGGAAAAAGATTATAAAATTACGCTTGAATCAGAATTAATTTCAGACAACATAAAAGATATAACAGATGAAATAATGGGTGAGACGCTTTCTTGCGCACATAAAGGAGAATGCTCAGACCGATGTACAACGGCATTTAAAATAACAAAACAAGAACTAGATTTTTATAGGTTGAATAATCTTCCAGTTCCTAGATTGTGTCATAATTGCAGGCATGTAAGACGTGTTAAAAATCAAAATGGGTTGAAGCTTTATTATAGAAAATGCGCCTGCGCAGGTGAAAAATCTGAAAATGGAGTATATCAAAATCAAACAAAACATTCTCATAAAGAAGGTGAGTGTCCTAATGAATTTGAAACATCTTATGCGCCCGATAGCAAAGAAATAGTTTATTGCGAAAGTTGCTACCAAAACGAAGTAGCATAATCAAAAATAACATGAATCAAGAAATACGAGTTTGTCAAAATTGCAAACAAGACTTTATTATCGAGCCAGAGGATTTTGCGTTTTACGAAAAAATGAAGGTGCCTTCCCCAACATTTTGCCCAGAGTGTCGTTTAAAACGTCGGCTTGTGTGGCGAAACGAAAGAATTTTATTTAGAAGTACTGATGCCGAGTCTAAAAAAGAAATGTTTTCTGGTTTTCCTGAAGGCGCAAATTCAAAAGTATTTGAGCTCGAGCATTGGAAATCGGATTCTTGGGACGCGTTGGAATTCGGTCAAGAATACGATTTTAGCCGTTCATTTTTTGAACAATATAGAGAACTTCTTTATTCTGTTCCGTGGCCCGCAAAAAGTGTTCAGAGTATGGTAAATTCAGAATATTGCAATCAAGCAGGTTATTTTAAAAACTGTTATTTATGTTTTAATGGAGACCGAATGGAAGATTCAGCTTACACTACACAGTGTAGCGATGGAAAATTTTGCTTTGATTGCGCATTATCTAATGCAAGTGAACTTTGCTATGAATGTGTTTCAGTTAGTGGTTCATATAAAACAGTGTTTTCTCAGGATTGTGAAAACTGCGTAGAAGTATGGTTTTCAAAAAATTGCGTCAATTGTAATAATTGCTTTGGTTGCGTGAATCTACGTGATAAATCATATTATTTTTTAAATGAAAAATGCACAAAAGAAGAGTATGAGAAAAAATTTTTTGAGATAAATAATACAACTTATAACGACGTGCAAAAAGTATTGCAACGAACAAAAGATTTTTTTCTTAATTTTCCTCAAAAGTATTACCATGGATTTCGAGCAATACAGTCAGCTGGGGATTATCTTCGCAATGTTAAAAATGTGAAAAGCAGCTATTTTGCAGATGACGCTCAAGATTCTAAGTTTCTTTATAATGTTTATCTTTCCACAAAAGATTCTTATGACTATGGACCCTGGGGAAACGCAAGCAGTCAGATGTATGAATGTTTAACATGCGGAGATCAGTGTAATCAGGAAAAATTTTGCTTTGAGTCATGGCCGGCATGTCGTGCAATGGAATATTGCTGTTTTTGTCGTTCTTCTTCAGACTGTTTTGGTTGTGTGTCGGTAAAAAAGAAACAATATTGTATATTAAACAAACAATACACAAAAGAAGAATACGAAGAACTTATTCCTAAAATTAAAAAGCATATGGAAGAAATGCCTTATATAGATAAAAAAGGAAATGTCTATAAATATGGAGAATTTTTTCCTGAAGAGTTTTCGCCTCTCGCCTATAACGAAACAGTTCTCCAAAAAATATATCCTCTTGTAAAAGAAAGTGCTGTTGCTGGGGGATATTCTTGGAGAGAACCAGACATGCGTGAATTTGTAACAACAAAATTAGCAGAAGATATTCCGCAAGATATTAATAATGTTGACGATTCTATTTTAAAGGAGATTATTCAATGCATAGAGTGTAAACGGGCATACCGAATTATTGCACCAGAGCTTCAGTTTTTGCAGAAAATGAAATTGCCTCTTCCACGGCTTTGTATATTATGTCGCCAGACTCGCCGTGAGGCGCTAGTCAATACCCCACGTTATTATGCTAGAACATGTGATTGCGCAGGTGAAAAATCTGAAAATGGATTATATCAAAATCAAACAAAACATTCTCATAAAGAAGGTGAGTGTCCTAATAAATTTGAAACGTCATATGTTCCAGACAAAAAAGAGATTATATACTGCGAGCAGTGCTATCAACAAGAAGTAACATAAAAGCCATGGATTCACAAACTAAACAATGTCAAAACTGCAAACAAGACTTTATTATCGAGCCAGAGGATTTTGATTTTTATGAAAAAATGAAGGTTCCCGCACCAACATTTTGCCCAGATTGTAGGTCGCAAAGGCGCATGACATTTTTAAATATATTCAAACTTTATAAAAGAAAGTGCGACCTTTGCCAAAGAGAAACAATAATGACTTATTCTGCTGATGCGCCTTACAAAGTATATTGCACAAAATGTTGGTATTCTGATAATTGGGATCCGTTTTACTATGGCAAAGATTATGATTTTCAAAGGCCATTTTTTGAACAATTCAAAGAGTTTTGGCAACAAGTGCCTCAATTGGGCCTTGAAATTGATCTTCCCACTTTGGAAAACTCTGATTATACTAATCAGGTGGGGCATGTTAAAAATTGTTATTTAACTTTCTTTGCAGACTTTAATGAAGATTGCATGAATGGTTATTATCTTTTAAAAAATAGGTCTTTGCTTGATACTTCAATTGCTACGCAGTCGGAGCTTTGCTTCGACTGCATGAATATCTTCAAGTGCAACCGATGTGTTGGAACTATGGGGAACACTACAGAGTCATTAAATTGTTTTTTTCTAAGGGATTGCGATAACTGCCAAGATTGTTTCGCAAGTGCTAATTTGAGGAATCAAAAATATTATATATTTAATAAGCCATATACCAAAGAAGAATATTTTGAAGAACTAAAAAAATGGGATTTGGGTTCTTATGCAACATATCAGGAAATTAAAAATAAAGCCCATGAGCATTGGAAAAAGTTTCCGCCTCGGCCAGCCTATGATGATTTTTCTGTAAATTGCACTGGCAGTTATATTTTTCAGTCTAAAAATTGTTTACAATGTTTTGAAGTAATAGGAGCTGAAAATTCAAAATATATTTCCTTTGCTTATATTCCGCCAATTAAAGATACTTACGACCTTACAACATGGGGTAATAATATTTCTTTATGCTATGAAGGGTGCGGATGCGGAGAAGGGGCTTCTGAGTTAAAATTTTGCAAGGCTTGTGGGATAGGATCGTTTGATGTCGAATATTCTGCTTACTGTTATGGCAGGAACTCTCATCTTTTTGGTTGCGTATCAATTAGAAAGGGAGAATATTGCATTTTGAACAAACAATATACAAAAGAAGATTTTGAAAAACTTCGCGCAAAAATTATTGAACAAATGAAAGAACAAAAAGAATATGGCGAATTTTTTCCAATAAATCTAAGCCCTTTTGCATATAATGACACCTTAGCTCAAAGTTTTTTTCCGCTTACGCAAGAACAGGCGCAAACAAAAGGCATAAAATGGCAAGACCCTGAGAACCGAACATATCAAATTACAAAAAAACCAGATGATTTGCCAGATCACATTAAAGATGTTTCTGATGATATTTTAAACGAGGTGATTGAGTGCAAATTATGCAAAAAAGGGTTTAAGATTGTAAAAGCAGAATTAGATTTTTTAAGAAGCATGAATTTCCCATTGCCAAGAGAATGTCCATTTTGCCGTATTCAAGAAAAATTTAATCTTTGGGTGAAACACTTTAAATTGTATAAAAGAATTTGCTATCAATGCGGTGTCGAATTTCAAACTCATTATCCAGAAGATGAAGTAAAAGAGATTTTGTGTAAAAATTGTTATAACAGCGAGGTCGCATAGCGATTAATCAGGTTAACATATGTTAACCTGAAATATATTCACTGTCATTTGACAGTAGACGTGACATGAGCATCGAAAAACACCAATGCCAAAATTGCAAACAAGACTTTATAATAGAGCCTGACGATTTTGTATTTTATGAAAAAATTGACGTTCCAACTCCAACATTTTGCCCAGATTGCAGATATCAGCGCCGAATTACGGGCCGAAATGAGTGGAATTTTTATAAGCGCAATTGCACGTTGTGTGGAAAAAGCATGGTCTCAATTTATAATCCTTCTTATCCGGGGCCGGTTTACTGTCATGACTGTTGGTGGTCAGATAAATGGGATCCAATAGATTACGGCCAGGATTTTGATTTTTCAAAACCATTTTTTGAGCAATTTTTTGAATTTCGTTTTAAGGTGCCTCGTGTTACTTTGGCAAATTCTAATAGCATTAACTCAGAATACACCAATCAATCAGAGAATAATAAAAATTGTTATATGGTGGTTGCTACTAATGGGGGTGAGGATTGCATGTATGGTAATTGGAACCAACAAAGCAAAAATTGCGTAGATTCCTGGGCGATAAAGGAATGCGAAATTATATATGAATGTTTGAACGCTCGCAAATCTTACAAATGTTTTTTCTGTGATGACTGCGTTGAGTCAAATGAAATGTATTTTTGCAGAGATTGCCGAAGATGTAATAATTGTTTTGGATGCGCGGGGTTGCGTGGCAAATCATATTGCTGGTTTAACGAACAACTTTCTAAAGAAGAATATCAAAAACGTTTTTCAGAAATATCTTTTGCATATGAAGATTTACAAAATTTAAGAAAGCGCGCCGATGAATTTTGGCTAAAACAACCAAGAAGATATTTTCAAGGTACTGGTAACATCATTAATTCTACCGGAGAAAACATTGGCCATGACAAAAACGTTCATTATAGTTTTAATACTCGTCTTTCTGAAAACACAAGTTATTCGCAAGATGCATGGGAAGAACGTGATTGCAGAGATCTTACAGAAGCGCTTGATAACGAATTAGATTATGAAATGGAAGGAGCAGGCTGGGGAGCTAACTGCATTTCAATGGCAAAGTCATGGCATAATCGTAATTCATATTATTCAGAATTGAATTATAATAACCACGATATTTTTGGTTGCATGTCATTGCGCAATAAATCATATTGCATTTTAAACAAACAATACACAGAAAATGAATATAAAATTTTAAAAGAAAAAATAATTGCCCATATGAAAGAAACAGCAGAATGGGGGCAATTTTTTCCAGCAAAAATATCGCCCTTTCCTTATAACGATTCTTTAGCGCAAGATTATTTTCCGCTTTCAAAAGACGAAGTTTTAGCCAGTGGTTTAAAATGGCATGATCGTGATGCCAGAGATTACAAAGTCACTTTGCCCCATGAAAAGCTTCCATCAAAAATTAGCAATATAACAGATTCAATCCTTCAAGAGGTTATAAGTTGCAGTTCACAAGATTCACAAGCAGAAAAGGCAAGTCATTTGCGTTGTGCGACAGCCTTTAAATTGCATCCTACAGAACTTCAATTTTATCAAAGGTTCAATTTGCCAATTCCACATAAATGTTTTCCTTGCCGTCTTCAAGAGCGCCTGGCAAGGCGCAACCCGCGCAAGCTCTGGCATAGAAAGTGCATGAAACATGGGTGTCTTAATGAATTCGAAACGTCTTATTCGCCAGATAGAAAAGAGACTATTTATTGTGAACAGTGTTATAATACGGAGGTAGCGTAGCAATATAATGGTGAAGTAGCATAAAAATTAAAATAAAAAATTATGGATAGTGGAACCCTAGGCCATAGCCCAACGGGCGAGGCAAAAGTTTGCCAAAATTGCAAAAAGGACTTTATTATCGAGCCCGATGATTTTAATTTCTATGAGAAGATAAAAGTGCCGGCTCCAACATGGTGCCCAGAATGCAGGTTTTGGCGCCGCATCTCTCAGTGTAATGAACGTCACTTGTATCAAAACACATGCGGGCTTTGCGGTGAAAAAATTATTTCAATGTATCCAGAAAAGACTATTTTCCAAGTTTATTGTTTTAAATGCTATCGGGGCGACAACTGGGACTCTTTGAGTTATGGAAAAGATTATGATTTTTCAAAGCCATTTTTTGAGCAATTTCATAAATTAAAAAATAAAGTGCCACGTGCTGAACGCGTCCAACAAGGTGAATCTTTTGGGAGTTTTTATTGTAATCGCGCAAGCAATAATAAAAATTGCTATCTTATTGTAAGAGCAAGTGGCAACGAGAACGCATCATACTCTTATAATATTTGGGACAGTCGCGATTCAACAGATTGTTTGGATGTTCATAAATCAGAACTGACATATGGGTGCGTTGATTCTGTAGATTGCTATAACGTTAAATATCTTCAAGAATGCAGACAATGTAGAGATTCAATTTTTCTTTTTGACTGCAGAAATTGTGTTCAGTGCATTGCTTGTACGGGTTTACGCAATAAGCAAAATCATATACTTAATCAGCCATATACCAAAGAAGATTATTTTAAAGAAATAGAAAAATTAAATTTAGATACAAGAGAGGGTTTAGAAAACCTTAATGAAAAATTTCAGGAGCTTGTAAAAAATACTGTTAGAGAGGCAGCAATATTTACTAATTGCCAAGGTTCATCTGGCAATTGGTTAATTGATTGTAAAAATGTAAAAAATTCTTATCAGTCCAGAAAAGTTGAAGATGGAAAAAATCTTTTATCTGTTCTTGAATCAAAGGATTGTATGGATTATTCATACTGGGGTCGCGGTTCAGAGTTAATTTATGAAACCACAAATTGCGGGTATAACTGTTCTCGTATGAGATTTATCAATGAATCATGGGACGCCTGCCATGATTTAACATATTGTGATAATTGCTATGCGTCGCAAAATTTATTCGGCTGCATAGGGCTTCATAAAAAAGAATATTGTATTTTAAATAAGCAATATACAAAAGAAGAATATGAGGCACTCAGGACAAAAATTATTGCGCACATGAATGAAATGCCATATAAAGATAGCGGCGGTAGGGTATACACGTTTGGAGAATTTTTTCCGCCAGAATTTTCGGCGTCTGCATATAACACTACTTTAGCTTATGAATATTTTCCATTAACAGAGAAAGAAACAATTGCCCGAGGATTAATGTGGGAAGACATGAAAGATAAAGAGCACAAGCCAACAACTTCATGGAAAAATTTGCCAGAAAAAATTTCAGATGTTAAAGATGATATTATAAAAGAAACAATTTTATGTAAAGCATATGATGTGCAGGGATCTGAAGCCACTAAAGAGCACAGCTGTACCAAGGCTTTTAAAATTACAAAAGACGAGCTTTCTTTCTATAAACGTATGAACATTCCTCTGCCTCAGGAATGCCCAAATACGAGGCATTTTAAGCGGTTTTCAAAACGTAATCCGCTTAAATTATTTTTACGAAACTGTGCAAAGTGCTGCAAAGAAATTGAAACATCGTATGCCCCAGACCGTCCAGAAATAGTTTACTGCGAACAATGCTATCAAAAAGAAGTAATATAATAAAAAAATAAACAATATGAATTCAGAAACCCATTCAACAAGTTCAGGGCAGGCATGCCAGTGCCAGAATTGTAAAAACAATTTTGTAATTAACTCAGATGATTTTGCGTTTTATGAAAAGATAAAAATTCCCGCCCCAACGTTTTGTCCCGATTGCAGATTTCAGAGAAGGCTGTCTTTTAGAAATAACAGGGTGTTTTATAAGCGCCAATGCGCTCTTTGTAATAAATCATTGTTGAGTTTATATAATAAAGAAAGCTCTTATACTGTTTACTGTAAAGAGTGTTGGTATTCTGACAAATGGAATCCAATAGATTATGGCATTAATTATGATTTTTCTACCCCATTTTTTAGTCAATTTCGTCTTTTACAAAATAAAGTTCCACGAGCTAATTTATATCAAACCAATTTTGTTTCTAGCGAATATTGTAATTACGGCCTTAACTTCAAAGATTGTTATTTAGTGTTTGGCGGAACTGATAATGAAAGGGTATCTTTTGGAAACCAAATTTTTTATTGCCACGATTCTTTAGATATCTCTTTTTCTGAAAAAATTGAATTTGGATATGAAACTTTTGAATGTCAACGCGTGAATAAATTATTTTTTGGTTATCATTGCGAAGACTGTGTAGAAAGTTATTACTTAATAGATTGTCGAAATTGTATAAATTGTTTTGGTTGCTTTGGTCTGCGTAATAAACAATATTATATTTTTAACGAACCTCATAGTAAAGAGGAATATAAAGAATTTTTAAAGGCAAATAATTTAGGTAGTTTTAAGTCGCATTTAGAAATTTTTAAAAAGCTTCGAGAGTTAGAGCTGACATTACCTCATCGTTATGCCCAAATTTATAAATCTGTAGATTCTGATGGAGATGATTTATATGAGGCCAGAAACACTCACTCGTCTTTTACTTCCCGCCAAACTGAAGATTCCAGCTATTTATTTTTTATTAGGAATAATGTCAAAGATTGTTATGATAATTCATTCCAGGGCTTTAACTCAGAGCGCCTTTACGAAATTGCTCATGGTTTTGGTGGGTCTAATTCAGGCTTTGGTGTTAGAAATCATTTCAACCAAAATGCTTATTATAATGAAGAGTGTAGTGACTGTTTAAATATTTTTGGTTGCGAAGGTCTTCGTAAAAAACAATATTGTATTTTAAATAAGCAATATACTAAAGAAGAATATGAAGCTTTATTCCCAAAAATTGTTGAGCATATGAAAGAAATGCCGTACACAGATAAAAAGGGAAAAACTTATAAATATGGCGAATTTTTCCCCGCAGAACTTTCTCCTTTTTACTACAACGAAACTATAGCTCAAGAATATTTCCCTTTAACCAAAGAACAAGCTATAAAACAGGGTTATTTATGGAAAGACTCAGAAACTAAGGATTATCAAATAACTAAAAAACCAGAAGATCTTCCAGATCATATTAAAGACGTAGATGGTTCTATTTTGAAAGAAGTAATTGGTTGTGAGCACGAGGGTAAATGTAATGATCAGTGCACAACAGCCTTTAAAATCACTTCGCAAGAGCTAGATTTTTACCGCAAAATGGATCTTCCTTTGCCCCGCCTTTGTCCTAATTGCAGACATTATAAACGATTGTCTCAAAGAAATCCGCTAAAACTTTGGAAACGACAGTGCATGTGCGACAAAAGTACTCACGAACACAGTGGCACTTGTTCTAATGAATTTGAAACTTCTTATCCACCAGATAGATCAGAAATTGTGTATTGCGAAGAGTGCTACCAGAAAGAAGTGTATTAGTATTAGAAGTGGAAAAATTATTGAAAATATCTTATAATACTATTATAAGATATGAAAACTTTAAAAGATTTTAATTTAACAGACAAGCGTATCTTGGTAAGGTGCGATTTTAACGTTCCATTAGATAAAAAAGGAAATATTTTAGATGATTTTAGGATTAAACAAACATTGCCGACAATTAAATATTTAATAGAAGAAAGAGCAAAAATAATTTTAATGAGCCATTTGGGAGAGCCAGACGGAAAAATTGTGCCCGAGTTGAAAATGGATAGAATTGCTGAAAGATTATCAGAATATCTTGGTTTTTCAGTTGCCAAAACAGATGATTGTATAGGCCCTGGAATAGAAAGCGAGGCAAGCACATTAGAAGATGGGGGAGTTTTGTTATTAGAAAATTTGAGATTTCATAAAGAAGAAACTGAAAATGATTTAGAGTTTGCGAAAAAACTTTCATATTTGGGAGATATTTATGTGAATGATGCTTTTTCAGTTTGCCATCGCGATAATATTTCGGTTGTTGGCGTGCCTCAATTAATGCTCCAGCATTGCATGGGTTTATTGTTAGAAAAAGAAATTGAATCCTTAGATAAAGTTATGATAAATCCGGAAAAACCCATGATAGCAATTATTGGTGGGAAAAAAGTTGAAACAAAGTCGAAATTTATTGATAATATTTCTAAAGTTGCAGATTTTGTCATAATCAGCGGATTAATAGCAAAAGAGATTATGGATAAAAATATTAAGTTTAAATTTCCAGAAAAGATTATAGTTCCTGTTGGAAAATTAGATGCATTGGATATTAACAATGAATCAATAAAAATATTTCAAGAAAAAATTGCATCGGCAAAAACAATCTTATGGAACGGGCCGTTTGGAAAGTTTGAGGAAGAAAAATATGCAAAAGGAACATTGGCAATTGCCAACGCTATTGTTGATAGCGGGGCTTATTCTGTTGTTGGAGGTGGGGAAACAGTTGAATTTTTAGAGAAACAAGGTATGATTGATAAGTTCGGCCATGTATCAACTGGCGGTGGGGCAATGATGAGTTATTTAGCAGGGGATAAATTACCAGGCATAGAAGTTTTAAAATAATCGCTCGGTAATCAAATTTTTCTCGGCGAGGGGATTTTGCCTTCGGCAAGCCTGCCCTCGCAAGCTCGAAAAATTTATTGCCTCGCTATTCATTACTTCGCTTATTAAAAAGATAAAATGCAAAAGATTAAAAACATAGAAAAAGCGGCAGAGAGGATAAAAAAAGCGGTCCAAAACAAGGAGCGAATTATTTTGTATGGTGATTCAGATTTAGACGGAATATCATCCGTTGTTATTTTAGAAGAAGCGATTAAGAATTTAGGAGGGCAGGTTGACTGCGCTTTTTTTCCAGACAGAGAAAACGATGGTTATGGAATAAATTTGAAAGCTTTAGATTTGTTAAAGGATAAAACTCCTGCAATTTTGATAACATTAGATCTTGGAATAGGGAATATAAAAGAAGTTGATGTGGCAAACGAAATGGGCTTTGAGGTTTTAATAATTGACCATCATGAGCCATTAGAGGGGACGCCTAAAGCTTTTATGATTGTTGACCCAAAACAAGAAGATGACCCATATCCATTTAAGGGATTGGCTAATGTAGGTGTTACATATAACCTTTGTATGGAATTATTAGGCAAAGACATCTCTCAAAATTTAAAAAATAGTTTTTTAGAATTAACTGCTTTGGGAACTATTGCTGATATGGTTCCACAAGTTGAACAAAACCAAGAAATTATTGAGCAAGGTTTACGGTCTTTAAAAAATACTTTCCGCCCCGCATTAAGGGCGTTTTTAGATATTTTGGGAGATGGTAAGGTATTCGATGATTCTTTGCCAAAAATTATTTCTGCTTTAAATGCGGCTGAATCTGTAAAATTTGAGAACGAATCATATTTGCTTTTAACATCTTCTTCCATTCCACAGTGCAAAGAAATGGCGCAAACTCTTTTAGACAAAAATCATTATAAACAAACGCAGGTAAAAAATATTATACAAGAGGTAGAAAGAAGAATTTCGCAAAACCAAGATGGCCCAATTATTTTTGAAGGAGACCCTTCTTGGAAATTAACCTTGGCAGGTCCCGTAGCATCAACAATTTGCAACAAATATGAAAAGCCAGCTTTTATTTTTAAAAAAATGGATAAAGAATCTTGCGGTTCAGTTAGAAACCCTAAAGGCACAAATTCTGTAGATGCCATGAAAGAATGTGACGCCTTTTTGATGACTTATGGAGGCCACGCGCAAGCGTCTGGATTCCGCATTAAAAACGAGCATCTAAATAAGTTTAAAGATTGTTTAAATGATTTTTTTACCCCTCGGGGCACAAGCAAGAATGAACGGGCAGAATAGAAAAGATATTAAAATTGGTGCAGAAGTTGATATTGTGCTTAAAGTAGACCAAAAAACCGGAAAGCTTACTCACGGAAAAGTGAAAGATATTTTAACAAGTGATAGTCAACATCATAGGGGAATTAAAGTTCGGCTAGAAGATGGGCAGGTGGGCAGGGTGCAAAAAGTTTACCCAAAACTTCCTACAATTAATGGTGTAGAATATCAAGAAGGTCTAACATAAAATTTTATGAAGAAAATTGTTGTTTATACAGATGGAGGGTCAAGGGGAAATCCTGGCAAAGCAGCTATTGGTGTTGTTTTTTGTAATGAAAAAGAGCAGGTTATTAAAAAATATGGAGAATATTTGGGAGATAATTTAACAAACAATGATGCCGAATACCAAGCCATTATTTTTGCGCTTAAAAAATTTAAAGCAGTTTTTGGAAAAGCTATTGCCGAAATTTCAGACGTTGAAATAAGAGCTGATTCAGAATTAGTTGTAAAACAATTAAATGGAGATTATAGATTATCAGATCCAAAAATTCAGCAATTTTTTATAGAAATTTGGAATTTAAAATTTGATTTTAAATCAGTAAAATTTAAACATATTCCGCGTGAAAAAAATAAAGAAGCAGACAGGTTGGTCAACGAAGCATTAGATAATGAGGCTGGTAGAAAAAGTTTATTCTAACTATTGACAATTATTTGTTACTGTGTATTATTAAGGTGTCTCAGCAAGATGAGTGATTGCTCTTCTGTGTAATGCAGAAAGAGAGGAAAGTCCGAACACCATCCTGAGTCGGCTAAGCTGACGAAGGATAAAAGAATAGCGGCTAACGGCCGTCCACAGTAATGTGCGAGGTGCGAACAGAAACGGCCATGGTGGAAACGCCTGGCATTCCTTAATGGAATAGTTTTACAGCAATGTAAAAATGAAACGGCTAAATCCTTATTGGGTGCAAGAACAAAGCAGAAAATCAGGTTAAATTCATCTTGAGATTCTGTTAAAAGTAGTTCGCCAGAGCTTAAAAGTAATTTTAGGCCCAGATAGATAATCACATAATACAGAATTCGGCTTATAGTCTTGCTGAGACAATAAAAAACTCGATTTCAAATCGAGCTTTTTATTTATATTTTTTATTAAACTTTTCTTACAATACAGAGCGGAGTTTGTTCTCGGCCCTGCCCTAAAGGGTTACCCTTGAAAACAGCGCATGCCCAAAATTCTGTAATTTTATTACTTGATATTCCCATTGTTTCGCAGCCTAAATCATTTGAATCAATAATTACTGCTTCATGCCCAAACTTTTCTTTAATTTTTTTTGCGATGTCTTTGCAATTTAACGGGCTTAATGTAACGCATTCATTATATGGGGGCATTGCATGGGGAATTGGGCCATCAATTGCTTTAGCTCTTTGGCCAATTAACCTGTAAAACATTCCTGTTCTTCCAAATGGTTTTAAGATTACTGCTATAAATGATGAAAATAAAAATCTCAAAAGACCAGCTTCTTGAATCACCATTTGCATTGTCCAGGGAGTTGCAATGCCTAATCCTCCAGGATTTTTATATACAAATTTTACTGCATTTTTTGCAAGCCAAGAAGGTTTGATATCTTTAATTGAGATAGATCTTTTTTGCGTAATGGCAACCATTTTTTCTGAAACGAAAATTACATCTTCTGGTTTGGCATAAGGAATTAAATAATCTTTTATTATTTTCATTAAATCTTCTCCAGGAGTTACAACATGGGTTCTTATTGGATATCTTGCAAAAGACTCTCCACTAATATCAACAGTTAATTGTTTATTTTTGTTTGGCTGTAAAGTTTGTTCCATATTTTTAGTTTTTAAATTTTAATTGAATATGAAGCTGTTCCATAACTCCCGTGGGCAATGTCAAACCACGCATAATGAAGCTCTGGATTATGGTCTTCATCTAGCAACCAAAGCAAAGGCAAATTTTCTCTTTCTTTGTTGTAAAAAGATCCAGCTGTTATCAAGTAGTGATTTTTTAATATTTCTGGGTAATAAGTCAAAAGCGCTATACTTTCATCTAAATTAAGGGCAAAACGGTTTTCTTTTTTAAATTTATTCAATGCATCTTTTGCAGATTTTGCAACCATTTTTGCGCCGTCTTCCACATCTAAAATAACATAAAAATTTTTTTCTGTCTCGCTAGTTTTTATATTTTTAAAATCTAATTCTGTGTGGCCTTTAATTTTATTAATTCTTTCCTGCAGATTGTTATTGGCCACCAAAAGCAAAGGAATGTTTCCTTTAATTTCTATCTGTAAATTTTCAGTTTTTTCTAAAACCGACTTCCATAATATTTCAAGGGAGCTGTTGAAACTTTCTAAATCCACGCCCAGCATTTCAGAATATCCTTTTTCGATGAGGATTTTTTTCTGTGCGTCAAAAGTATTTTTTAGAGAATCTATATTCAGTTTTTCTTTTCTTTTTAAAAACATAATAGATATTTATAAATATTAATATTATATTATAGCACTAATTGTAAAAACTAGGAAAAAATAGTAATATGAACAATACTATTTTCATTATAAATGATTCAAAAATTACTTAATTCTCAAACAAAATCAATTAGTTCTGCCTCTTTAATATTGGCGATTTCTTACCTTTGCAGCGCGGTCTTAGGTTTATTGAGAGATCGTCTTTTAGCAGGGACTTTTGGCGCAGGCTCAGAACTAGATGTTTATTATACAGCTTTTACTGTTCCTGATTTTATTGCTTTAATTTTAATTTTTGGAGCAACGTCATCAGCAGTAATTCCAATATTTAGCGGGTATTTAACTAAATCCAAGGAAGAGGCATGGAAATATGCATCAACTCTTTTTAATGTGTTTTTAGGATTTTTAATTGTTGTGTGCGTATTTTTGATAATTTTTACGCCTGCAATTGTTTCTTTAATAGCTCCAGGATTTTCTGATTATAAAAAAGAGTTGGCGATTATGTTAATGCGTATCATGTTTTTAAGCCCAATAATTTTAGGGGCTTCAAATATGATAAGCGGAATTTTACAGGTTTTTCATAGATTTTTGATAACAGCTTTAGCTCCTTTGTTATATAATCTTGGGATAATAATTGGAATTTTATTTTTTGTTCCAAAATTTGGGGTGGTTGGACTAGCCTGGGGAGTAGTGCTGGGCGGTATTCTGCATTTATTGGTTCAATTGCCGGCATTCTTTTTTTCTGGTTTCAAATACAGAGCAAATTTTAATTATAAAGACCCGGGAGTTACAAAAACAATAAAACTTATGGTGCCAAGGTCTTTGGGCTTGGGAGCTGGGCAGTTAAATACAATTGCCACCACAGCCATAGCTTCCACTTTAATGGCAGGTTCTATTGCAGTTTTTAATCTAGCAAATAATTTGTCATCAATTTTAGTTAATGCCATTGCAGTTTCTGTTTCAACAGCTTCTTTTCCTTCGATGTCTATGTCTTTTTTGAATGATGAAAATGAAGAATTTTTAAGAAAATTTTCATATATATTTCGTCAAATAATTTTTTTGGTAGTTCCAATAAGCTTACTTCTTATAATTTTAAGGGCGCAGATAGTCAGGGTGGTTTTAGGAGTGGGGAAATTTGGCTGGCTAGATACAAAACTAACGACTGCTTGTCTTGGCATATTAGCCTTAAACTTAATTGCTCAAGCGCTTATTTTATTTTTGTCTAAAACATTTTATGCTGCTCACAATACAAAAATTCCAGCAGTTATTAGCGGGTTAACCGTTGCTTTTAACATAATTCTTAGCTTATTGCTTGTATGGCTTGTTGGGTTTTCCGCTGAATTTAATATATTTTTGCAAAGCTTTTTAAGATTAGGAGGTGTTGCTAACATTGGTGTAATTGCACTGGCTTTGGCTTATACAATCACGGCAGTTTTAGAGTGCTCTTTGCTTTTGTATATGTTTTATAAAAAGTTTCCAAATTTAAAAACAGAAGAAATTTATAGTTCTTTATATAAAATATTATTTGCGAGCTTTGTAATGGTTATTCTAACTTTTGCAACAAGGCACTTTTTAGGTTCTGTGATAAGTTTGCAAACTTTTTGGGGAGTGTTTTTGCAATTAATTGTGCCTGGAACTGTCGGTATTATAACTTATGCTGTTGTCACTCATTTATTGAAATCTCCAGAGAATAAAATAATAATAGATTCTTTAACAAAAAAGTTTTTATATCCTGAAAAGTAATGCAAGAAAATATAAGAAATTTTTCAATAATAGCGCACATTGACCATGGAAAATCAACATTAGCTGATAGGCTTTTAGAGTTGACCAACACAATCGACAAGAAAAAAATGATGCCGCAATTTTTAGATTCAATGGATTTAGAAAGAGAAAAAGGAATTACCATAAAATTGAAAGCCATTAGAATGGAATATATTTTTCAGAATGAAAAATATATTTTAAATTTAGTAGACACCCCAGGCCACGTTGATTTTTCTTATGAAGTTTCAAGGAGTTTGGAAGCTGTTGAGGGAGCTGTGCTTTTGGTTGATGCAACTCAAGGAATTCAAGCACAGACTTTAGCAAACTTAGAATTGGCAAAACAGCAAAATCTAAAAATTATTCCGGTAATAAATAAAATTGATTCGCCAATTGCAAAAGTTGAAGAATCGGTTGAAGAACTTTCTAATCTTTTAAACATTATGCCAGATGAGATTATAAAGGTTTCTGCAAAAGATGGAACAAATGTTTTGCAGGTTTTAGAAACCATAATTAAAGAAGTACCACCGCCAAAAGAAAGTGTTAACAATGATTTTCGAGCGCTTATTTTTGATTCTGAATATGATTCTTTTAAGGGCGTTATTGCATATGTCAGGGTTGTTGATGGCGAAATTTCAAACGGAGAAAAAATTGAATTAATGGCAACAAAAACGCAAGCTGAAGTAAAAGAACTTGGATATTTAAATCCTTTATTTTCTGCAAAAGAAAAAATTAAAGCAGGAGATATTGGATATGTAGCCACTGGTATAAAAGAACCTGGAAAAGTTAGAGCGGGGGATACAATCATAAAATTACAAACAGCTGCTACCAAAGGCAGTGTCCAGCCCTTGCCAGGGTATCAAGAGCCAAAGCCAATGGTCTTTGCCAGTTTATATCCTGAAGATCCGGATGACTTTGATAACTTGAAAGTTGCCTTAGGGAAATTAAAATTAAGCGACCCTGCATTAGTTTTTGAACAAGAAATGAAAGAAGCTTTGGGTAGGGGATTTAATTGCGGATTTTTGGGAACTTTGCATATTGAAATTATTTCAGAAAGATTACAAAGAGAGTTTGGTTTGACCTTGGTAATTTCAACGCCATCAGTTGTATATAAAGCAATCAATCAAAAAGATAAAGAAATTTTTATTTATTCAGCGTCTGATTGGCCCGACCAATCATCAATTAAAAAAACAGAAGAGCCGTGGGTCTCTTTAGAAGTAATAGCCCCTTCAAACCAGATGGGGAAATTAATGGATATTTTAAAAAGTTTGAAAGGAAATTATATTGAAACAAATTATTTAAGTCCAGAAAGAGCAATTATTGTTTTTGAAACTCCTTTACGTGGAATTATTGCCAACCTTTATGACAAAATAAAAACAGCCAGCCAAGGGTATGCTTCAATGAATTATAAACTTTTAGGATTTAGACCCGGCAAATTAGTGAAGATGGAAATTTGGGTGGCAGGTCAAAAAGAAGAAGCATTTTCAAGAATTGTGGCTGAAGACGAAGCATATTCTGAAGGCAAGAAAATGGTTGAAAAATTGAAAGATGTTTTACCTCCAGAACAATTTACAGTTGCTCTTCAGGCAGTTATTGGCGGGAAAGTAATTGCCAGAGAGACAATTTCGGCAAGAAGAAAAGACGTTACAGGATATTTGTATGGCGGAGACGTTACAAGAAAAAATAAACTTTTAAAAAAGCAAAAGAAAGGCAAAAAATTAATGAAGGCTAAAGGAAGAGTGAACATTCCAACTAAAGCCTTTCTTGAAGTTTTTAGGGCTTAACGCATAAAAAAACCGCTAAAAGGCGGTTTTTTGTTTTAAATATCTATAACGGTTAAAACAGGTAAGTGGTCAGATGCTTTTGATTTTTCCACCTTAAATGACTCGACGCTAATATCTTTTGTTGTAAAAATATAATCAAGCCGAGTATCAGATATTGTTTTTTGATCGCAACCTGGACAATCAAAAAGGCTGGCATTCAAAGTAGGAGCTGAAGTCATACAAGTATCTTTCATGACTCCTCTCATTTTTTTAATAACTTCGCTTTCTGGGGTTGCATTAAAATCACCCATAACAATTGTTTGTTCTGAAGGTAATAATTTTATAAGGTTGTCGCCTTGCTCATCCTGAATGTCTGAAGGTTGCTGGTGTGTATGAATTAAATGTGTGTTAAATATGTGCAAGACTTTGCCGTTAATATCAATATCAGCCTCAACTGCCACACGCTCATCAGTTTTAGAAAGCATATAAGTTTGCTCTTCTTTAATAGGATATTTACTAAAAATTGCCGGTCCAAAATTAAATTTTGGCTGTTTCCACTTTTGCACTAGGGCATAAACATAATCATATCCAAGGCTTGAAAGAAAACTTATAACGTCTCTGTTTTTATCATCGGTTCTGACTTCCTGCAAACCAATAATATCGGCACTTGATGCCTTTAGGAATTTAGCAACTTGTTCAAAATTACAATCTACCCAAATATTCCAAGAAATAATTTTTATTTTCATAGTTTTGTCTTTAAGATTATTCTAACATAAATTCAAAATTGGGTATATAAATTGGACTTGTTTTTGTTAATTTTTTGTGTTAAAGTAATTTTATTACTGAAAACAGTAATTCGCGCGCCTTGGAGGAGTAGTACCTCGGCAGTCTCATAAGCTGCAGGCCCCCGTGCAATTCGGGGAGGCGCAACACTTATGTGGTTTGTATATATAATTCAATGCATTGATGGTTCGCTCTACACTGGCTCGACAAATAATTTAGACAAAAGATTTGAGGCCCATAAAAATGGAAAAGGCGCAAAATATACCCGGTCGCACAAGCCAAAAAGAATTGTATTTTTTAAAAAATATGCTGAAAAGATAGTGGCGCTGAAGAAAGAAAGGGAGATTAAGAATTTAACCCATAAAGAAAAATTAAATTTCATTAAAAATAAAAATAAGCCGGGGTAGCTCAGTTGGTAAGAGCGCAACACTCATAACGTTGAGGTCGTGGGTTCGACTCCCACCCTCGGCACACTTCACTGTAATTCAGTGCAAGCTATGCGGGCGTAGTCCAGCCTGGTTCAAGACGCCTCCCTGTCACGGAGGAGATCGGGGGTTCAAATCCCCCCGCCCGCGCATTGTCCGGTGACCACTTCTAATTGAGGTGGTTTTTTGATAGGATAATATAATAACAATTAAAACATAAAAATATGAAAAAAATAATTATAATAATCATAATTATCATTGTAATAATAGTTTTTTTAGGGGCGGTATTTATTAAATTTGTTTACGATAAACCAACTGCTGAGCCAGAAATAAAAAAGGTAACACTAATGGTGCCTTTTATACCGCAAGTTCAATGGGCTGCTTATTATGTTGCAGAATCTAAGGGGTATTACAAAGACGAGGGGTTAGATGTTAAATTTCAATACTCAACCCAAGGAGGTGCTGGACCAATTGAACAACTTATTGGGGGAAAGGTTGATTTTATCTTAACCAATGAAGACAGTACAATAATGGCGAGGGCGAAAGATTTAGATATTGTTGCTGTTTATCCAATTGAGCCAGAGAATGTATTTTTTATTATGTCTGAAAAAAATAAAAACATAACTAAACCAGCGAATCTTATTGGGAAAAAAGTCGGCGTGATAAGTTCTGCTAGTGGCACTTATAATAATTTACTGGCAATTTTGAATTTATCAAATATCGACAAGAATGATGTAGAAATTATACAAGCAGGTACCTCTATAGTGCCAGCATTTTTGGAGGGGAAGTTCGATGCGGCCGCTGTACATTTGAGTCAAAAATTATTGATTGAAGAAAAAACTCCCGATTTAAATGTTATAAATGCGTCTGACTACACCAACATGAGCAGCGGGCACATAGCTGTGACAAAAAACTTAATTAAAAATAATCCAGAATTAATAAAAAAATTCTTAAGGGCGACAAAGAAGGGTTTAGAATATGCAGTTAATAATCCCGAAGAGGCAGTTAACATATATATAAGTTTTAATCCGGATGCTGCGTCACAAAGGGAAGTAAGCCAAGACTTATGGGATGCCCTTATTGATAAATTCCATTACAAAACTGGCCTTCCCGGACTCGAATCCCAACAAGATTGGCAGAAGTCTCAAGATCTTTTATACGAAATTGGTATGATAGTAAACAAAACAGACATTTCAAAGATGTATACGAATGAATTTATTCCTCAATAAATTAAACAATAAATGTTCTCTTCTAACAGAGTAATTTATAAAGTTGAAAATTTAACAAAAATATTCGAATCAGAAAAGGGGAGGGTAGATGCACTCTCTAATGTTTCTTTTGAAGTGAAAGAGGGAGAGATAGTTGTTATTGTCGGTCCTAGTGGTTGCGGAAAAAGTACACTATTGCGAATTTTCGCTCATCTTATTGAGCCGACCAAAGGAAAAATAATATTTCAAGATAAGATTAGTTCAGATTCAAAAAGTTCTGAGTTTGGTTTTGTTTTTCAAGATTCTACGCTGATGCCATGGAGAACAGTTATAGATAATATTGTCCTGCCACTTGAGATAAAAGGGGAAGACAAAAAGGAAATATACGAAAAAGCGATAAAACTGCTTAGACTTTTTAATCTTGAACGGTTTGAAAAATATCATCCCTCTGATCTTTCTGGGGGTATGAGCCAAAGAGTGGCGATCGCGAGAGCATTAATAAGCGATCCAGCCGTTCTGCTTATGGACGAACCATTCGGCGCTCTTGATGAAATAATGAGGCAGAAGTTGGACTTTGAACTTCTTAATATTAAAAGAAAAACAAATAAAACGATTATTTTTGTCACTCATAGTATATTAGAAGCTGTTATTCTTGCCGACAAGATTATTGTTTTAGGTTTGAACCCAAATACAATTATAGGTAGCAAGATAATAAATTTATCTGGAGAGAGAACATCAAAATTATTAACTGAAACTGTATTTTTCGAAAATGTTACAGAAATAAGGAAAATTCTTGAAGAAAGATATGCAAATAACAAATAAATTTAAAAAATATGTTTCAGTAGCGTTGGGATTTTTATTTTTTCTTTTGTTATGGGAAGGAATTATTAAGTTGTTTCATATATCAGACTTTTTACTTCCAAGCCCCCTTGAGGTTTTTAATACATACATTTTAATGGTCATTAACGGAAGGTTGTTTTTTCATACCTGGATAACAATAATAGAAACACTGTCTGGTTTTATAATAGGAGCCCTTGTAGGAATCATATTAGGCTACACAGTTTCGAAATCAAAAATACTTAATAGGATATTATCACCCCTTATAATTGCGGCACAGACAACACCCAAATTAGCGCTTGCTCCTTTATTTCTTATCTGGTTTGGCTTTGGTCTTTCATCGAAAATATTTATCACGGCTCTTATTGTATTCTTTCCAATTTTTGTCAATATGGCCGTAGCGGTTAAATCTATAAATCCAAATCTAAAAGCATTGATGAAATTAGTCCACGCAAATAAATGGCAAATTTTTAAAAAACTTGAGGTTCCATCATCTTTACCAATGCTTTTCGCTGGTCTTAAATCAGGCATAACGCTCGCCGTAGTAGGTGCCGTCGTTGGGGAATTTGTTGGAGCAAGTGCTGGTCTCGGTTATCTTATCATGTTTAATATGGGGCGCCTTGATACGGCTTCGGTTTTTGCGGCAATTATTCAGTTAATAATAATCAGCATTGTTTTTTATGAAATTATTACGATAGTGGGATCTGAATCTATGAAATGGCATGAGTCTGAAAAAGATAATTGGTAATTTTTAGTACTTCCGCCTCCATCAAGCTCCAATCAATCGTTTTGAATGTATCCAGTAGGGAGCGCAGAAATACGGTTCAACGGCGTTGAGCCGTAAAAGCCACCTTTTATTTTAGGTCCCCGTCATTCGACAGGGCAAGGGTTTTTTGGTCCGCCGTCGCTTGAAAGTTTTGGCGGGACGCGATAGGATAAATAAAAAAATGAGCCATATTACTCCAAAAAGTTATTATGATTTGCAAAAAAGATTAGATGGGGCTCCGCAAGGAGCGCCGTCTTCTGATGTTTTGTTTAAAATATTAGAAATACTATTTACCGAAAGAGAAGCAAAACTTGTAACTCAGTTGCCATATAATTATTTTACAGATAAAAAAGCTTCAAAAATATGGAAGTTGCCAATTGAAGAAACCAGAAAAATTTTAGAAGAATTGGCCGATAAAGGAATACTTTTAGATTCTAGCAATAATGACATCCAGCGTTATGTTTTAGCTCCTCCAATGGCTGGATTTTTTGAATTTTCATTAATGAGGACAGATGGTAGGTTTGATAGAAAAATTTTATCAGAATTATATTATCAATATATTACAAAAGAAGACGATTTTGCTAGGCAATTATTAACCTTAAAACCAAGCATTGCAAGAACTTTTCCTGCAGAAGAGTCTTTACCACCAAAAAACATTGTTTTAGATTATGAGAGAGCAAGCCATATAATTAAAACAGCAAGTTGCATAACTGTGGGAACTTGTTATTGCAGGCATAAAATGGAACACTTAGGAAAAGCCTGCAATAACCCTCAAAGAGTTTGTTTAACTTTTAATGGTGCTGCCGAAAGTTTATCAAGGCATAAAATTGCTGAAGAAATTAGCAAAGATGAAGCGTTAAAAATTTTAGATGAGTGTGTTAGTTTGGGGTTAGTTCAAATAGGAGATAATGTGCAAGATAGCGTTAGTTGGATATGCAATTGTTGCTCGTGCTGTTGTGAAGGCATGCTTGCAAAAAAGAAATTTAAGGAAGCATTTGATTTAACTAGTAATTTTATTTCTATAAATATGCAAGAAAAATGTTTGGCTTGCGGGTTATGCATTAAAAAATGTCCGGTTGACGCAATTTCTATTGAAGAAAAAAATGGAAAAAAATATGCAAAGGTTAATTTTTCACAATGCATTGGGTGCGGGGTGTGCGTAAAGTTTTGTCCATCAAAAAGTTTAATTTTAAAAAGAAAAAATAAAATTAGCCTAGTTCCAAAAGATGGTTTTGAAAGAATACTAATGAGCGCCATAGACAGCGGAACTTTGCAAAATTATATTTTTGATAATCCAAGTTTATTGTCGCATTCAATTTTAAAAACAATCATTGGATATATTTTATCTTTGCCACCTACAAAACAACTGCTTGCAAAAAGACAGTTAAGGTCAAGATTTTTAAATATGTTGACTAAAACAAAACATTATAATGCCTTTGATAAATTAGGGAATGAAGTCAAAAAAACAAATTATAATCACGACGAAATTGAGAAAATAACGCCAAAAGCGTAATAAAAATTAAATTATAATAAAAATATGAAAGAAACAGAAAAAAATCAAATTAATTCAGAAAGTGGGCAAGAAACCCCAGAGAAAAAAGTGCAATCTGATCAATGGAAAGAAGTAGCTAAAGCCCTGGAAGCTAATCCACCACAAGAGAATAGTCAATTACAAGTAGAAATAAAAAATGAAAAAAGTTCTGAGGAACAGCTTCAATCTAAAAATGAGCTGCGCGATCTTCTTGTGGCTATGGGGGTTAAAGAAGATTTGAGGGAAAAACAAAATTTTGTAAAAGCAATGAAAAAAGTAAATTTGGAAATTGAACGCGTTAAAGAAAGAGAATCTTTAACAAATGAACAATTAATAAATCTTTTTATTGAAATAAGAAAAGAGGCCATAGACAAAAGAGATAAAGTAGATAGGGAAGCGCGTGAAGAATTTGAAAAAATTCCAGAAAAAGATAGAAAGTATGGACAACCGCCAAGCAAAGAACGCCAGGATGCAGGAGAAACATTAGACCGTATTTACACTGCTTTCAAAAGATTTGATTTAAAATAGTAGTTTTAAAAACCGCCTTTTAATTAAAGTGGTTTTTTGATAGGATAAATTATATGGAAAATAAAGCGCGAGTTATTGCTGAATATAAAGGAGCTTATAAAGTTAAAAATGATAACGGAGAATTTCTAGCAAAAGTAACTGGAAAGCAGATTTTTGATGCTTTATCTCGCGAAGATTATCCTGCTGTAGGGGATTGGGTGGTTATTGATGAGCTTGCAGAAGGGCAAGCGATTATCAGAAATATTTTACCTAGAAAAACAATAATAAAAAGAAAATACAGCAATAAAAACGAAACACAAATTATAGCAACAAATATTGATGTAGCGTTTGTTATAGAATCAGTTGACAGAGATTATAATTTAAATCGGTTTGAAAGATATTTTGCTATTGCCAATGATGGGGGAGTAAGACCTGCCATTATACTAAACAAAATAGACCTAATTTCAAAAGAAGAGCTAGACTCAAAATTAGTTGAGTTAAAAAATAGATTTCAAGACGCAGATATTATTTTAACCAGCACCATAACTAACGAGGGGTTAGATGAATTAAGAAAATATATATCAAAAGAAAAAACTTATTGTTTTTTAGGCTCATCTGGAGTCGGCAAATCTTCTTTGATAAACAAATTGCTTGGAAAAGATATTATAAAAACAGAAGACATAAGCCTTGATAGTGGTAGAGGGAAGCACGCCACTACTAAAAGGGAAATGTATTTTTTAGAAAACGGTGGCATTGTAATAGACAACCCAGGAATGCGGGAGGTGGGAATGACAGATGCGGGCTCGGGCATAGACAGCTTGTTTGATGAAATAATTGTTTTAGCTAAAAAGTGTAAATATATTGATTGCACACATATTCACGAGCCTGGGTGCGAGGTTTTGTCTGCATTAAAATCTGGCAAGCTGGACGAAGCCAAATATTATAATTATATTAATTTAAAAAAGGAAACTGAACATTATGAAATGACTGAACTTGATAAAAAAGAAAAAGATCGAAAATTTGGAAAATTTCTCAAAAATGCAAAAAAAGAATTGAAAAAATATAAAACAATAAAATGATTAACAAAGATTTAGAAAACATTATTGCCAGTGGAGCAATTATTATCGACGTCCGTACAAAAGAAGAATATGAAGATGGGCATATTGATGGTTCGTTAAATGTGTCATTAAAAGATATTAAAAAAGCAACGTCTTGGCTGATAAAAGATGTGCCAACAATTCTTGTTTGCGCTTCGGGAAGCAGAAGCGCTCTAGCAAAGGAAATATTAGAATCTAGCGGATTCACAAAAGTTTATAATGGCGGAAACTGGAATAATTTTGGAGAGATAAAAGCAGGAGGTTGTCCAGTTAAATAAAAAAATAAATAAATTCAAATATTTAAAGGCGCTTTCAATCAAGGCGGTTTTTTGTTATAATTTAAGAACTTTTATTTTATTTGAATTTTATAATGAAATACAAAAGCCTCTCCCTGTCAGAGGTTAAAGAAAGGCAGGCAAAATACGGAAAGAATTCTTTACCGGAAGAAAAATCGGCCTCGGGTTTGAAGATTTTTCTTATGCAATTTGTTAACCCGCTAGTTTATGTGCTTTTGCTTGCAGGATTAATTT